>Ga0268255_10000176_pt1 | contig 51802 bp, 46 predicted proteins | sample AgamicOrMarz_FD_200256 | JGI IMG/M metagenome (GOLD analysis project Ga0268255, IMG submission 200256) | Agave microbial communities from Guanajuato, Mexico - Or.Ma.rz (v2) (version 3) | ecosystem: Host-associated > Plants > Phyllosphere > Phylloplane/Leaf | place: Guanajuato, Mexico...
ACTGGGGTGGCGCAGCGTATTTTTGATCAACCTGCCGATCATCATCGTTGCCGTTCCAGCTGCAACGATGCTGCTGCGTGAAAGCCGAGCCGAGCGTTCGCCTCGCCTGGACGTGCCAGGGGCGTTGATGCTCGCCGTTGGCTTGCTGGCGCTCGTGGTTCCGCTCATCGAAGGGCAAGAACACCGCTGGCCGTGGTGGTGCATAGCGCCGCTGATCCTGAGCATGCCATTGCTATGGGCCTTCTGGCAGTATGAAAAGGCACAGGAGCGCGCCGGCAGAACTCCTCTCGTTCTGCCCTCGCTTCTAGCCGTGCGCAAGTTGCGACAAAGCTTGGCGTCAACGTTCTTCTTCTACGCGCTCGCTGCGTTCTTCCTGGTGTTTGCCGTGTATGAACAGGCCAGCCTGCGTCACGACGCGTTGACGGCCGGCTTGGCCATCGTGCCGCTCGGCATCGGGTTCTTCCTCGGTCCACTGTGCAGCCCGTACATCGCCCGGCGTATAGGCACACGCACTGCCGCGTTTGGCATGGGTCTGGAGGTGCTCGGTCTGATCATGGTCGCAGCGCTGGCGTTCGCCGGTGCGTCGTCGTGGCTTGCGTTGCCGTTGTTTTTGATTGGCGCCGGGCAAGGTATCGCCCTTCCTGCGCTAGTGCGCCTGAACGTAGACCATGTGGAAACACGTTGGGCGGGGCTGGCCTCGGGCCTGGTAAGCGCTACGTTGCAGATCAGCGCTGCAGTAAGCGTCGCCTTGTTCGGCGGTCTATTCATCGCGATCGCGCCTGATGGTGCAAGCGCTCAGGACGTGCAGCTGGGCTTTGCGGTGGCTTCATTGGCCATAGGCGCGTCACTGGCACTGGCAGCCGGACTAAGTTGGAGACTCCGGGAATCATGAAGAATCAAGATCGATACGAAATTATCCAAACATAGAAATTCTTGCCATGAACAGTTCCACCTTTCCTCTCGCCGGCAAGCGCGCGCTTGTGACCGGTGCAGCACGTGGCATCGGCGCGGCCATCGCACTGAAGCTGGCCGAAGACGGCGCCGACGTCGCGATCACCTATGAGAAATCGGCCGCAAAGGCCGAGGCGCTCGCCGCTGAAATCCGCGCCCTGGGCCGCACGGCCGTCGCCATCCAGGCCGATGCCGGCAGCCCGGACGCCACGCAGACCGCGGTCGAACAGGCCGTCGCCGATCTTGGCGGGTTGGACATCCTGGTGAACAACGCTGGTGTCCTCATCGCCGGCCCCTTCTCCGAGCAGTCGCTGGAGGAGATGAATCTGCAGTTGAACGTCAATGTGCGCGGCGTCTTCGTGGCGACCCAGGCTGCGCTGAAGCACCTCCCAAACGGCGGCCGCATCATCACTATCGGCAGCAACGCAGGCCTGTCTGTCCCGTTTCCTGGCATAGCCGTCTATTCGGCCACCAAATCGGCGATGGAGAGCTTCACCCGCGGTCTTGCGCGTGAAGTGGGCCCTCGTGACATCACCGTCAATCTGGTGCGCCCCGGCCCGATCGACACCGACATGAATCCCGCCGACGGCCCGCTCGCGCCTTCCATTCTTCCGAACCTGGGAATTGCCCGCTATGGCAAGACCTGGGAGGTTGCCGAGGCAGTCGCCTTCCTTGCCGGACCTGGTGCCGCTTATGTGACCGGTTCCGGCATTCTCGTCGATGGCGGCATCAGCGCCTGAGTGGATGTCCTGAGAGGACAACTGACCTCCCTAGGCGTTGCACCCACGGCAAAATCTATCAGAGCGTCCAGAAAAGCCCTCCCCCTACAACGATGGCGGGCCGGGCGACGTTGCCCTTATGACGGTAATGGAGAGAGAAAGGCATATGACAAAGATGATCGTGGTCTGCACCGGCGACGCCAACACGAAGTTCGATCGGGATTACTACGCGAATGATCACTTCAACCTGGCGCGCTCATGCTGGGAAGAGTACGGGATGCAATCTGCGGAGGCGTTTTTTCCTTACGCTGAAGCCGATGGCTGGAAATCCATTGGCGTCTACACCTTTTCCTCGGAACAAGGCGTCCATGACGCGCTGGCGAGCCCTAAAACACAGCAAGTCATGGACGATGTGAAGAACTTCACCGACGCGCAAGTCGTGTTGCGCAGTCTGTTCATGGCGTTCTGAGCGGCATCGCAGCGTCAATGTTTTTGGATTCACCTCGCGCAATAGCTACTTGTTCAATTTCTCAGCCTCGCTCGGCTCCTCTCTGGGCTTGTAGCGCGGCGTGGGCTGTGGCAGCAGAAAGAAGGCGACGCACAGCAGTGCAATGGCCACTCCGATGCGCGACGCCGCGATGACGACGGGAATTGCAGCGATCTGGAGCAGCGTCGCGACGCCGTAGCGACGTGTCATCTGCTGGAGGAAATCGGGCGCGAGCCGTTCGTCCATCAGCCGGCGGCCTGGCATTGCGTAGAACCACTTCGCCATCCACGTGCAGGCGGTCAGGGCAAGACCGGCAACAAGGGTCACTGACGCGGCGGACTCGAAACCCGTGCCGAGGTGGAAGCACCAGACGCGGATTGGATAAGGAATGACGACGATCGCCAGCAGGAACAGGAGGTTGATCACGCCGAACCAGTGATCACTCTTGGCGTAAATGCGACCCGAATAATGGTGTTGCAGCCAGTACGCCCCAATCACGACGTAGCATCGTCCGGGCAATACCAAACTTCATGAAGGTAGCCTAACGCCCTCGTCATCCAATACCGTCCTTCCGGCCATTTCTTTCGGTTCGCGAATTGTTGACGATTTTACGCGAGGCGTCGAGTGGCGGTTCATCGCCGATGACCGGCTAATGCGGCATGCATATTTCCCGGCGCGCGAATGAGCCGCCTTACTTCGACGCGTTCAGCAAGATCATTCGATGAACGCGGGAAAGCGCCTGCTGCCATTCGGCGCTATTGCGCGCGGCGTCGCCCTTGTCAATGAGCGGCTCGAGCAACGAGAGCAGCTCCGTTGAACGGGATGTCTCTTCCGGTGTGGCGAGGTCGGAAGTCAGCACGCCTCGCTCGTACTTCGAATGACGTGTGCTCTGGTCCGAAGTCTGACGCAGCGAGGCGTGTGCCAGCGCGCCACGTTCCATCGCCAGCTGGACGGCGCTTTCGCCGGAGTCGTCTATCCGCACATAATCGTAGTTCTGCGAGGATCTTAGCGACGTAAGAGCCGGTTTGGCGCCGCCCTTAAGCGCCTGATGGTAGCTGGCGACCAGATGCGATCGCTGGCTTTGCGAAATCTTGCCTTCGAAGCGCGAGCCTTCGAGCTGCGTCGTTTGCGAGACCTGATACGAAAATGCGTCGACTTCGCCCGGACGCATCGGATTGGGCGACGCCGACGCGTCCGTGATCGATGCGCTAAAGTCAGCGAGTCCCGTCAACATCGCCTGAGCCGACTGCTGCAGCCCCGGGCCGTAGCCCGTTCCCGGCAGCACCTCGACCGAAGGCGTCCCGTAGCTCTCGTTCATCTGCGCGAATCCGTCATCGAACATCGACATCAGCGTTGCGTTGCCGTGCCCGCGTGAATTGGCGTGGTCGAACTGCCGAAGATAGTTCGCCACAGAAGCAGCGCGTTGTGCGTTCGTTCCCCAAAGTGCCGAATGGCTCGTATCGACGTTCACGCTCATGGTTCCCGCCGCGCTCGTGACGCTCAGGCTGCGCGCCGCGCTGTCCTGCGAATAGCTTGCCGAGACGTCCGCATTGCCGGCGCCCGTTATGCTGTATTCAAAGCTCACGGAAGCGAGCACCGAAGTGTCGGACTGCGTCAGGCCGCTCAGGTCGAGTTTCGGTGGCACGGCGCCCAGACCGTCGATGGCCTGTTGGAAACCCTCTGAAAGCTTTGCCAGCACATTGCGTTCGCTCTCGCTGAGCGCGCCGCTGCTCTTGATGCTGACCGAAAGGCCGCCGTCCTCGCTGCCCAGCGCGATTTCGACCGTCACGCCGCTCGCCGTTCGCACCGTCAAACCGATCTGGCCGGCGGGTTGTTGAGAAGACCGTCCAATGCCGCCCACGCCTGCGGACCCAACGCTGACCGATTGCGAATAATCGCTGCCCATGGCCTTGAAGCGATCGAGCAGCGCGCTGCCGAGCCCGGCGAAGCGCCCCGCCATTGTCTGCGCGGCGTAGTTCCCTGCCATCCTGAGCGTTACCGCGTCGCGGTTGTCGCTGGCCCAGCTCACCGTCGGCATGGCGGCGCTCAGCGTGCCTTCCGGCGTATAGGTTTCGAGCACCGTGATGCTGCTCGCGGAAGGGATCGTGACGATGGCCGACGGCGAGAGCGCCACCATGCGTCGCGCATCGCCGTCAACCGCCACCGCGGGATTCACGGAATCGGAGCGGGGGGTGGGGACAAGGGGCGCGGCAAGGTTCAGGGACGATAGCGTGGTCATGGCTCAATGCGTTCTTGTTGTTCGCGAGGGAGCGTGGCGCGCAGCTGTGGACAGCGCCATCATCTGCTTATCGTCAATGCTTTCGAATACTTTAGTAAGAACGTGACAGATACGAGCACCCCTCTAGCGTTCAGATAGCCGACATTCAGTCTGCATCGTCAGCGGTTCAGCCCGGTTGTCGAACGGCCGTTCCTGGCCGCTTTGAGGCAGTGCCACTGGCAATTTGATCCCCGGAAACCGGCCAATGAGCGGGCGGCGGACACGTGCAGACCGCATCGGCTGACGGCGGGCAGGAGCTGGCAGCGAGCCACGTGACACCATGGACGTGAACGCGCGTATCCTGCCTTCCAGCGGATTTTCCTATGGACATCCGGTGGCCAACGTTTTTTCCGTCAAATCAGGGCGTTCTAGGCATGTCCATAGCACCGTCGTTCTGGGGTACTGCGCATATAGCGGTTGCAACGAAGACGATCTCGGTCCGCGCGCCTTCGCTTTTGTAAGGACGGGATACGTGACCGCGGCCCTAGGACGGGGCAATTTCCGGCGAGTGTCGATGGGCGCCGACCTGAAGCGGGACTGTGCGAACATCGCCATGCTGCTGCGTGACCGCCCTCTTGGGACTACCGCCGACATCACAGCGGGCTGCGCTTTGTACTGGGACGGGAACCGGTTGACCGGCGCGCGCCTGTCTGGCGACGAGCCTGGGGATGTTGCTGAGCCATTCGAGGTGGAAGATTTCCTTCCGGAAGCTCGCGACGCCGTCTCACACTGGCTTGCCCACCCTTCGTTTACTTTCCGGCCGTCTCTACTTGAATGGCTCGATGCCCCGGCGCCGCGAGACGTCGCGCCGACGAAAAGGTAAGGCGAGCGCATCTGGCGATTCGGTCGAAAAAAGGAAGAAGCGTTTCCTCAGATCCGAAAAGCGTGGATCGCTCCGAAGATACGCATGGTCGGGATTGCTCGGAGGATGCCTGACCGACGAGGCCGTTTTGACCATCGAAGCTGTATGTTCCTCATCGTCGGGCCCTGATGGTACTGATCGCTATCGGCCCGAAACCCGTCAATCGAAACAGTGTGATGACCAGCGCGCCGATACTGCGTCCAGCTTCGTTCCCTGCGTACGCATCCCGTTTGGCAGGTTGAAGTCGGGAACATTTTTCAGTTTGCGGCCACTTGGCGTGGTTAGCGTTGGAGCCAGGCCACTCAGCTGCTCGACCAATGGACACGAATGCAGGCTGCGTCAGGGTTCTCGGCTGACTGTGTCATCTTGTGCGGTGCCGCGCTTTTAATTGCGCACGGGCGCAGCGCCGGAAATAGCACTGCTGCGCGAGACGAACGGCGCGATGGGTATTTGGCAAACCCTCGTTTGTGCTAGAGTTAAATCGCGTTGACGAGCCGCCCGGCGCGAAACCGGGCGACTTCGGGTTACACGGTCATCGCAACGATGATGTGTGATACGGCGAGTCCGCTGTACAACAACGCGATCACGTAGTGCATGTGTACCTCTTGTCGATAGACAAAATGCGGCCCGCCCAAAGTTTGCGAGACGGACGGCGGGCCGCCCCTTATATGGATTCGTGCTGCAATCCCTATAAGGAAAATCCTAAACCCTTTTAAATTTTTTTTCACGAACTACGTTGCGAAAATCGCGCCCCACCCGTTTCCCGACATTCCTCTCTTGACCGAGCGGCTAACCTTTTGATGCCCGCCAGAAGCGGATTATTAATATGGTGCTGCTTTTCCGTCAGCGTGTTGAACATCGCTTTCCACTTCGTGGAGATCGTCGATGATAAAAGCGCGCATCAAGGCGTAGGGGCGGAAATAACCAACACGCGGCGTAGCTACTGAAGCGGCGAGCCCGATTGCGGGATTGTCATCACCTTCAGGAAGAAGCGTGGCACCGGTAATGAACGCCACGGCCCTGACGGGCGCTACATCGGCGAAATGCAGGGACGAGCCGGCCGATAACCCGCGAGGTCAGACTCGGGTCCTGCAACAACCCGTTTGCGCCCGAGCCCGGGCGAGTCGCCGGCCGACTCCGATTACAGCGCTTCCTCGATGGAGGACGGCTATCAGGATTTCCCCAATCCGGACGCCGCCCGATGACAGCGACGCGTCACACCTTGTGAATCGCGCTTCCGCCTCTTTTGCGTCCACTCAGTCCTGGTTGCTGATGCCCTAGAATCTCAAGCATTGAGGACAGCAAGAAGTGTCATGCCCGCCAACAACGAATCTAGGCGCCAAGCCGTCAGAAACCACATCGGAGGCGCGACACCCGGCGTCCTGTTTGACGCTCGAGACCCGCTCACGCGAGGCCGATACCGGGACTACGGCGACAGCGAGAATCCGGCACTTACGGCGTTCGTCACGAGCCTTTGGGACGACCTGCATTCGTTAGATGAGAGACCTGTCCCACCCTGTCCCCACTGCGTCGACGCTCACGGCCGCCTGCACCAGCGAGTCAACCCGCATCATCCGTTGCCGTATTTCCGTTGTGTTGACTGTCGGCGGCTGTACACGCGACTGACAGGCAGCCCTGTGGCACGGCTGCGCTTCGCTTCAAAAATGCCAGCGTTCTTTCGGCTACTGTCTCAACCTTTGCCGCTCGAGGAAGCGTCGCGCCGCCTACAGATCGAATACAGCGCGGTCTCGAACTGGCTGATGCGTTTCCGACAACTGATCGCGCTTCACGATCCAGACTGCCACTGGACGCCATTCGTCAGGCTAGGACTGAAATACCGGCCCGTTGGCTTCTGTACGAAATGCGGACATCAAGGGGAGCTCCGCAACGGCGGGTTCAGCGTCGATGAGCGCCGGCAGGTGAAATGCCCGAAGTGCACTCATTCCTGGCCACTCGATATGACCTCGGCAGGCGGCGAAATCCCGGTAGTTGTCACCGGGGACCCGGCGCTTAACGCAGTGGAGCGTCTCCGCCGCGCAGGAGTGGCTGCTCCCGATTTACCCCGCATTGGACCCGCGTTTGTCAGGACTGTACCTTGCCGCGAACCTGTGCCAGTTGATTCGCCACACGTCCCGCGTGTCGATGCGGACCGTTTCAATTTCGCGGCCCCACTGCGGCACAACAGTCCGTTGCCGCGCCGACATGTCGAAGACAAACAACTGACGCGCTTTCTCAAGCGTCATATTGACAGAGCGTTATCTGACAGTACCGAACCACCGCCCTGCCCCCACTGCGGGAGTTGCAACACGCGGGTTGCGTCGGGCCGGCGCGCGGTATCGCCATTGCCTCAATTCCAGTGCCGTGCCTGCGCTCGCCTGTACACGCGAACGAGCCGCACTCCTCTGGCCAAGATCGTGCGCAAGGATATGCTCTATCAATTCCTTCCACTGCTTTCCCAGCACAGAACGCTCGCATACGCCGCGCAGCAACTGGGCACGACCCCGGAGGTGGTTAAGGCGTGGGTGAGCAGGTTTCGCGAATGGCTGGTGACGCTTGATCCGACAGGCGATTACGAAAGTCGTGTGCGCCTCGGCCTCAAAGCTCCGTGGCCAGTCATGAAATGCCCTCACTGTCGGAAGAAGGTGAAGGCGCGACCGCACGGTTTCAAAAGAACAAAGACGCAAACAGCTGCGCAACTGAGGCGACGCCTGTTCCGCTGCACCGGATGCAACGGCTTTTTCGATGTCAGCATCGACGCTCTGTGAGTCTGACGAGCGCATCCAGGCCAGGTAGAGGCGCTGCGGTCGCGTACGGCGCAAAAAAGGTCGGCGTTGCCGGCATAGATCAACGTTGTGTGCCTGAAAACCCATCGCCCTTGTCGGTCAGTGCTTTGAGCGCTGTAAGCACCCGACACAACGGCGTTCTCAACTTACGAAGACCGGCGTCGGCTGCAGTTCTAGCCAGCCAAAAAAAAGTGCCGAATTGGCATAGAACGGCACAAAAGAGCCATCCAACACTTCTTTCAAGCGATCAGGAAAAATTTCGGCTCCTTCAATGCCGTCGGTTCCCAAAATCTCGGAAGCGTAATCTATTAACGCGACCATTAATGCGGGCATTGTTTTGGCGTTGTTATCAACGATGACGTCCGTCAAAACCATTAGCACATTAACGTAGTTCGAGTTTTTGTCGGAGATCGCAGTAGATCGAGATTGAATCTTATCGGTGAGAGTTTCCAAAACATTGGATGTTGCACTGGCTATAGCGTTGATTTTGTCCGAACACTCTTGTGCGCTCGAACAAGAGTCACAGGCTTGTAAAGTCCTTGCCTCGATGTCACCGAACGCACTGTGTAGGTCTTGTTGCGCCGCGTCGATGAAAGATTTGATAATTGCGTCGTCTTTATTAAGACTCATACGCCCTCAAAAGAGTGTTCAGTGTTGGTGGCAACGATCGATGTTCGAGTCTTTTTGGCGACCTTTGATCATACGAATCCAAGCGTAGACCATCCCCTTGACGTTCGCAACTCGCTATTCAGTTTTTAATAGTCAAGATGCGGCGCGCATAGGTGCTTCGGGCACCCTCGCCTGCAGCAATCTCATGGCGACGGCGCCGACGTCTTCTACTGGCCGCGTCACGCCCGGTTCGTTGCAGTCGGTCACGGCGACGCTCGGCCTGTCGACGCTCAGCCTGAAGAATTTCTCAGCCACCGTGTCGATCGGTTCGGACAGCGCGGCGACGATCAACAAGGCGAGCGCCTTCGCGAACGGGTTGGCATTGGGCGGCGGTGTATCGATCATCACGCGTGCGATGGGTTCCGACGTGTCCAAGCCGCTGATCGCCGTTGCATACGGCGCCAAGCTCGCGAATACAGGCGACGCGAACGGTCTGGCTGTCCTCAGCTACCAGTAAGTCGCTGACCAGTAAGCTCCAGCGAATCGACAGTGAGACGGCAAGGAGCCGTCGCGCGTCATCTACTCGCGGATTTGCTCCAGTTCAAGGGGATCGTCGGGACCATCGCGTTGCAGCGCGAGTAGCGGATTGCGACGGTGACAAACAGGGCAGGTGAAGTAAAGTCCTTCGTCGTCCATGTTAGGTTCAGCCACCTCGAGCGTCGTCAGCAATTGACAGCCGTTGCATATCCACATGGCGCCTCCCGGACGTGACCTCCTCTTTATAGGTCACGACCGACAAAAATGCGCATCCGAATCCGCCGAAGCGGTTGAAGGGTCGCTTTGTTGCTAACTGACCTCTACGCTACTTGTCACCGCTGCCAAGCTCGCTGTGCTTGTGCGAATGCGTCGCACCGTGAACCAGTTCGTAGTGCGCACCTTTTCCAGAACGGGTTGGCGGGAAATGTTCGCCTTCGACGCACGTTACCTCAAATTCCGATCCGTCACCGCCGTCCTTCACGACCTTGTAGATTCCGGATGTCTTAACGATCTCTCCCGGTTTATGCTGGTCTGCCATTTCGGCTCTCCTTTCGTTTGAATGATGAGACCGGCGGAGCAATTGCCGCGCCCGGGGCAGCAGGAACGTCACCTGCTAAATGTGGCCACTTGCCGGCCCACAAACGAGTGCTAATCTGTTTTCATGGCCCTGCGCTCAAGCGCCGCCTTTTCTTCTGTTCATCGGGAGACGCCCATGGCTGCCCGTTCAATCGCATCGCTGTCGCTTTCTTTTGGACTGGTGTCCATCCCTGTGCGGTTGTATTCGGCGACCTCAGCGTCCGAGACAATCAGCTTCAATCTGCTCGCTCCGGACGGCTCCCGCGTGCAGCAGCAATACGTGTCGAAAGCCACAGGAAAGGTGGTCGAGCGCGTCGAAATGCAGAAAGGCTATGAGTTCGAGAAAGACAAGTTCGTCGTTTTCACAAAGGACGAACTGAAGGCGCTCGAGGAAAGCCCCAGTCACATCGTTGAGATTCTGGCATTTCTGCCTGACCGGTCCATCGACCCCGTCTACTACGACAAGGCGTACTTCGTCGCGCCCGACAAACGGGGCGGCAAACCATACTGCCTGCTCAAGAAGGCCCTTCTGGCGAGCAAGCGATGTGCACTTGCGTCATGGAACTGGAAGGCCAAGACCCATATGGTCCAGGTGCGGGCAACCGACGACGGACTCATCCTTCAGCAACTGCTGTGGGGCGATGCTGTTCGCTCACTCAAAGACCTGGACATCGAGGACGCGCCTGTCACCGAGAATGAATTGCAGCTTGCCCTCAAGATCATCGAGCAGGGCGAAACCGAGCGCTATGAGCCGGAGAAATACGAGGATAAGGAAAAGAAGCGCGTGCTCGAAGCGATCGACGCGAAGATCGAGGGCAAGCAGGTTGTGACGCCGCAGGAAGATGCGGCCGCCGACAGCGGCCAGGTGATCGATCTCATGGAAGCGTTGCGCGCGAGCCTTGCGAGAAACGCAAAGCGCACCCCATCGCCTTCGCGTGCGAAGTCACCAGCCGCTGTCGCCGAGCTCCCCGCGAAGCCACGCAAGACGGTGAAGCGGGCAGAAAAAATTGAAGAGCCCGTGGCCGCGTCCACTAAGACGCGGGCACGGCGGTGACGGGCCGCTCGACCGTGCATACCTTTTCGCTCCGGGAAGTGCAATCGCTTCTCGGGGTCTCGCGTCGCGCCCTTCGCATGCTCGTCGAGGCCGGCTTTGTGCAGCCGTCGCACGGCGCGCGTAACCATTTGCGCTTCACCTTCCGTGATGTCGTGCTGCTCCGCACGGCGTTGAAACTGCGCGGATCGCGGATACCGCCCCGACGAATTCTGAAGGCGCTGTCACGTATCAAGGATCAGTTGCCCGATGCCGCGCCCCTGTCCGGCGTGCGCATTACGGCAGTTGGCGATGCTGTAGCCGTGACGACGGGGGACGCGCAGTGGGATGCCGTCTCGGGCCAGCTGCTTCTGGACTTCGAAATTGTGGACCTGAAAGGCGACGTGACGTTTCTCGACAATGCGCCGGCCAGCGTGAGTGCACGGAGGAAACAGGCCGAAGACTGGTATTCCCTTGCCGAGCAGTTGCAGGCGACCGACGCTGTCGGCGCAGAGGCCGCGTACCGCAAGGCGATTGAGCTTTCGCCGGAGCCTGACTTCCACGCCTACAACAACCTTGGCGCCTTGCTCGCGGGCGATCACAATCGCTGCGCACACGCGCTCGAAGTGTTCGACGAGGCGCTGCAACATTTCTCGGAGGCAGAACTACTGCACGCGAATCGCGCGGTGCTGCTCGAAGAAGCCGGACGTTTCGAAGATGCCGCGGCCAGCTATCTGCGTTGCGTCGAAATCAACGAAAAGAACGACCAGGCGGCGCTGAGCCACGCTGTTCTACTGGAGGAACTGGGGCGGCTTGACGAGGCTATGGCGGCCTACGCGCGCTGCCTCGAAATCAACCCGGCTAACGAGGAAGCCTTGCGCCACCTCACACGACTCCACGAGCAGAACGGCGATTCGCAGGCCGTTATCCGTCATCTAAGCGCATGGCGACGCTCAAACGGCTGACAAACCGCGGACACCGCGCCGCAACGATGCCATCGCGTCGGGCAGTAATCGGTTCTGTTGAGTCATGGACACGTTTTGCCGCGCCCGGGCGGGTAAACTACTAACGTCTCGAATGGCGTAGCTTTATAATGGTTCAAAGCGATGTTCAGATCTGTCTGCACGGCGAAGCCGGTCGCCGGCATGAGTGTGTACCCGAAACAAAAAGTGTTAGCTGACGAACCTAGAACTGGTGTCATCAGTAGCTGACCAGCATAGCCGAACTTGATCAAGCCACCGACAGATGCGAGCGACTCTTCCTCATCGTCATTTCCCCACAATCCGAGTACCGATAGATAAGACAGGGGCCCCGGAGCGACGACGAAAACAAGACCAGCTTTTCCACCAAAGAAAACATTGGATTGGCCCGTGTTAATGTTAGCCGGCTTGGCTGTAATGCCCGACATACTCTCGCCCAGGACAGAGAACTGCTCATCGGCGTAATGGAACTCGTGAGTAAAACTGTACGAAATGTCAGTGAAGGGCAACGTCATCTCCACTGAGATGGGGATTTCAAGACGCGCGAAGCCAAACGTGTTGGCGAGAGGTAACTTAATTCTTGCCAGCGGACGCTCTTTTCCGCCCGCTTGCCCGTCCTGACTAAGTGCGACCTTTCCTCCCATATACGGTGTAGCTGATTCGATTTTCACAAACTTCCTCGCAGACCGATAATCCATGTCAACATAAATTACGGCCTGCTTTATGCCAAAGACGCCGCTGAAGTCGACGCCCTTGACAGTGAACGTCACATCGCAGCTTAAATCGTGATCGCCGGTACTGTTATCGTAGGTACATTCGACACCTTTCCACCTGGGCAGGCTGATGCGTGGGAGCTTGGGAGTCTTCGCTGAAAACTGCTGTGAAAGTGTCGGCGTGACATCCGCGGCCTCGGCGGGAATATCGACAGTTGCATTTTCAACATCGAAATCTGAAAAATTCAGCGTCCCAGTTATTGTCAGGTCGGTCAGTATCTCGTGGAACGCTCCGGCCCGGGTCGTTACGGTAAAGGGACCGGGCGGCTGCGAAATCTCAGCGATGACGTATGGCCTGTCGTTGAATATAAACTTCGCTCCGACTTTGAAGCCGTCGGGCAGATTCGGAACAATGAACGTATTGTTCGATGTCTGTACTAGGTTGGGGACCACGATCGCAGCCTTTGCCGTCGCAGCTACTGCGTTTGTGTCTGACAGGACCAACACGTCGCTTTGCAGTGTCGTAACCACCGTCGCACCACCAATTTGCGTCTCGGTGGTTGCGCCTGGCCCACCGCTTGGGGTTCCTGCTCCCGACGATGTCGAGGATCCATTCCCCGAGTCAACACTATCACCGCCGCAAGACGCTAAGGTACAAACGAGAAGAAGGCGAGAGAGGAGTTTGAAGAGTTTTAAGATCATGGCAACACCCTTCTTCGGACTCACGCCCGATCATTTCCCGCCACGCGACGATGCTCTGCAAACCTTAAGAAATCCTACAACCTAATTACGATAAAGCAACCGTTTAACGCTATTTTGGACACCGAAATCATGAGCGCACAAAGCTCGCGTTGTGCGAACTTCTCCCCATCGGATCGTAGCTGGAGGACACCAGTTCCTCCAACTCGCCCGCGCGACCGGATGACCACACGAACGGCCGGTTCAGTTCATCAACAGACTTCGGGCCAACCGGGTGTCGAACGGCCGATGTGGGTGGGGTGCAGGCGTAGGCGTCAGGCAGTGACCGGCGAGTAAGCGACCTTCGTCCGTTACTTCGCCGAGTCATTCAGGCGTCTGCTCCACTTCGCAGAACGAACCGCTCGCGCGGTCATCTGCTGCCATTGTGGCGCGCCGATGCTTGCCATAGTGAAGATGTGGGCCGCATCAGACCACTCCGCGGTTTCCTTCCTCGTCAACGTCTGCCCGCACGCAGCGCACGCCTAACCTAATTGTTCACCGGATCCTTTTTCGACTTATTTTTGGCGGAAATTGTTTTGTAATTACCAGACCTACCTCGCCGCTTTGCTTCTAAACTAATGCTTCACGGTCTGTCTGTTCCTGTCCAAGGAAGACTTCATGACAGTGCATCAATGGCTAGTTGCGGCATGCGTGCTAAGCATCCTGTCCGGATGTGGCGGCGGCGGTGGAGAAGACGACGCCAGCACGTCCCCTGCGCCTTCAGTCACGGGCATTGCGGCTGTGATCAGTCCGACCGTGCCGAGTGCTACATCTAATTTAATAACAGCCGTCTATACACCACATGCGACTGTCCTTCCCGGTGCAGCGATTCCGGCGTTGGCTGACGGCTCGCTTCCGATCCTGATTGCCGGAGACGGGGCTGGCACCCCTTTCCTTTTAGCCATAGGAAGTACAAACGGGATCCTCGACGCGACCAGCACTGCGATAGCGCTAGTGCGAGCGAGTCTCGACGCAGTGCAGTTGCCTTCGAACATCGCTGCGGCCCGATTTACGCAAGCAGTCACCGGTTCGAAAGGTTATCCGGCCCTCCTCTCGGCGATCACGCAATCCCTTTCTGCGGGACAGTCTCCCTTAGACGATGACGACGTGATTGCTAACACGTGGCTGGTGGCCAACGAAGCAGACGTGGCATTGCGCACAGCGGAAGGCAGTGCACAGGCAAAAGCGACAATCACTCAAGTCGCTCCACCGCTGCCGTTCTATCTGATAGACAACATCGAACCGTTTGACCGCGTCTACCTGGATGACGTCGTAGGCGGTAGTCTCGTTGACGTCTTCAACCAGACTTTCATCGCATGGCAAATAACAACGACTGGACCGGATGGCGGGGTCATTGACAATCGAATTACGGAGCCGCTCCAGACAACTACCCTACAGCATATCGCGGACTACGGAGGTAGCGCGTCACGCGCAACAGTCAAAGGCGCGTCCCCGGAATTTACGCTACGTCTATCTCAAAACACCGTAACAAAGAACCGCAATGGTGTGGCCGCTTTGGTTAGGTACATCCTCTTTATCTACTCCGCCGCCAGTGGTCTATACCCAAAGAAAGCGACAACTGACTGCGTCACTGGCATAGCAACCTCGGTGTTCAACGAACGGTTTGCAGCATTCGCCGCGCAACCAAACGCGGCGTCAGCGAGCGCTTATTTCGCGAGCGTTCTCCCGAACAGTTCGACACGTGACACGGCATACAAACGCTTCGCAGCTTGCGGTTTGCTACCGTCCGTAAAGGATTTATTTGGGGAGGCAATAGGAACACTTTGGAAGAGGATAAATCTTGTCCGGCAAGGAATAGCAGCTTTCGGCGCAGTCGCCGAAACGTTCAAATACACGTCGTACGATTCTCCATTCCAAGTGTGTAAGTCGAATGGACGAGTCGTTGTATGCGACACGATAGTTATAAGTCAAACGAACTGCGTCAAGGTACCCTCGGTCTTCGCGGGTACAAAGAGTTATAACGTGACTGCCGCAGGCAGCGGGATGGGGGCGATGGGCGTGGAGATGGTTCTTACGATCAATACACCAGACGCCGTCACTGTTCCTGCGGGTATCTCCGGTTCCGGTCTTCCGCCCATCAAGTGCTCACCAGGCTGGGCAGAAAGCCTAGGTGATTTCGAGAACTCGTGCACGCGCGTTGCCGATCCATCATCTATGACTTTCAATTTAGCAAACGCCGTGGACTTCTTCACATCGTCCGCCGCAACCAAACCGGAGTCTCTCACAGGTTGCATGGGAAAATTCTGCACGACCAAGCCACTTATGTGCCCTTCTTAGTGCTCAGAGGGATGCCATCAGCATTCGGTTTTTACGTACGCCGGAGGTCGCAAAGCCGCATTCCATACGGTCTCGAGCAGAACGGCCGTTGTGCCTAGGTAATCGCTTCATCTGCAATAGCTCGTGCTGCTGGCGCTGCCTTCGGTGTTGTATCGACCGATTGAATCCGCAGTCGCTTTGCTTTTCGCATATCCTGTCATCGCTACCGGTTCTGTCGAGTCGGTGCGAGGCTCAGTTCGGGGTTTCAGTTGGACATTCGAACGTCGCATAGGCTCTGATATCTGCCGTTGGACCTGCGACGGCTCGACCGGCAGTAACGGGTCGACATCCGCCCGACGATCGAGCGGATATCCGGCTAGGTCAGTTTACGAGCCACTACTGGTCGAACACGTTCGGAAGCACGTGCCCTGATGATAGTGAAACACCAAAGCCTGTTAGGCTTCTTTGGAGCGTTGCGCACCTGCTCCAATTGCTTTCGGACGGTGCGGATATTTGGTTTAACCCAGTCGATGTCTAGGAGCATTCTATGGCGCAACAAATCTCCGACGCCGAACTCGCCGCGCGCAGTTTTTCAGTTGACAATGCGATCGCCACGCAGAGGCTCGCCGGTGTGACGTTAGATTCGGAGACGATTGCGGATCTGAAGAGCTGGGCACGCGGGGAGATCGAACTGGTCACGGCACATGAACGCGCTCTGGCACGCATAGCGGCCACAGTGCAGCGGTCACGATGACAGCATCGCATATAGCCTAACCATCGCTATTGAAAGAATAAAGAGGTCCAGGCTGATCGAAAAGCTCAAAATCAAGGCGCGATACCGACAGGCAGGGAGTACAGCCGATATCACGGAAATCGAAGTTGAATTCAGTTGACCTTTTGCCCACCAGCCAGGGATGAAGCATCAATATCGAGTGTCTTAACCGCTGCCACATATTCTGCGAACTGTTCGGCCGAGAAAGATGGCAAGTTCACCGGAATCGCCCAATTGGCAATTATTTGACCTGAACGTACTCGCCCCATCTTTTGGTCAATGCGGTTGCGAACTACTCCTAGGAAAACGTCACAGCCATCTGAGGAGATAAAGCGATCGAAATATTTGTAGATAGTTGTCTCGCGAACTCCTCCGATGTCGGCATACAAGCGCTCAGGAATCTTCGAACCATACCGGGTCATTGCGTCGGTCACTTGTTTATCACCGTCCTGAACACCGCGACACATCCCGTATGCCAGGGAGTCCGTGTCATCTTCGGGGATCGTCTCCATGTTGGGCACAGGCTCCATCAGCTTCTGGTTGGCGACCATCGATAACATCGTCTTATTGCTTAAAAGCTCATAAGGAACGACTGGGACATATGCACCACCGAGAGCAGCCGTGAACGGCAATCCCATCGCGCTTTTGTATGTGTGCGCCGCGCCCTTCAAGAGCGAGGCAGCCTGCCTTGCTGACGGAGCGACGTCAAGCTCGTTTTTCTTGGGCTGAGCAACGGCAGAGGCTTTCGTAACACGCTTCGGGTCCGGTTGAGACTTTTGCTCGGATGTGCTTAGCATCTTTACGACTTCGTAAAACTGCTGGTCGGCCTTGGCGCGCTCACCCGATGACAGCCCCTGGACTCTTCGACAATGATATGCCAGCAAGGCCATCACCTCTAGAGTCCGGTTAGAGTCAGGTCCGTCTGCAAGCAACCGTTTCTCCTTCTTACTGTAATCACCACGGAGACCTCCCTCGGCGAGTTTGCCCATTCCGCTCAACTCAAGTGAGCCGCCGGCCTGAACATCAGATCCGTCAGTTTTGGGAAATGGATTGCACTCACTGCCGCTAGCGACCTCACTACTTTGCGCAAACGGCGACACCACAGATATCATTACAACGACAATGCACGCTACGATTTTATTCATTTTTGAATAATCCTCAGTCGACTTACGCTCAAAGGCAGTAATTGGGCGAAAAAACATCCCTAACGTGTTATCGACCGATTCTTGCCTTTCCTTTAGTGCAATAAGAATCGACTTGGAAAAGAGGACCCACCGCTGAGGATCCAATGTCGACAACCTCACGGAGAGCACCAATCGATGCACTGCGCATGATCAACGCGTCCCGTGAAAGGAGAGCCGCACCGGATCCTAGGGCTCCAACGCCTGAGGATAAAGAGGCTGTCGCAACAGCCTGTGCCTTACCACGAACGCCCGCTGAACTCCGCATTCGATGAGCGCGTCTGATGTGAGCTTGAGGAGCACCATCGGAAGGTTCAAAGTTAAATGAACGAGGCTGCGGATAGTTCAAACTTAAGCGAACCGTGGGTTCAACGTTGCCTGAGCATCCCGCTCGGAATGCCTTGTCCTAGCGACGCGAACAGTTCAAAAATAAGTGAATCTCGACAACTTTGAAGCTGGTTTACTTCAGCTTGAGCCGCGAGCGTGCGCAGCAGGACAAATTACCCTTGTACATACAAGGGCTTACGGTCACGAATCGCCGTAATCCGACGCGGCAACCTTTACGTTTGGCCCGCCAGATTCGATGTGCGAGGCAACCCACGCAAGGTCGGTAAAAACCCTTACTACCCGGAGCTTCAAGCTACGCTGCTTGAAGCTCTTGAGGGCCGCATAAGGTTTAGGCGGCAACCACGGAACCCGCAGCGAGCCGCTTGCGCCAGGCAATCCAGCCGACAACAATCGATAGTATCGCCACGACAAGCGGCGCCACCCCATGTCCGTATTCGCCGTGCACTGTCACGGTTGCCAGCGCGGCCAACATCACGGTGCAGCCGAGCGCCGCGCCCCACAGCCGTGTCCGTGCTCGCGCCAGCAGAACGGCGGTCATGAGTTCCAGCGAACCGGTCACAAAATGGAACCAGTGCGGGTATCCCCACTTCAGGTATTCCTCGAAGATGGATCGCGGGGCGACGATGTTGCTGAGTGATCCCACGACGAAAAAAGCCGCGAGAACCAAAGGTAATATCTGGCGCCAGGAAAACTTGGACATTCGTTCTACCTTCTCCGATGAGGGCGCTGCCGAGCATCAGTGTGGCCGCCTGGTCGACGAGCCGACACGATCTACTCTGTTCATGCCGTGGTGGCCTTGTAGGCCGCCGCAAAGACATCGCGAGGCGATGTCGTGCCCGCGACGTGCTCGGTGCCCGCAACGCCGAGGTCCATCCAGCCCGCGTTGACGGCATCGAACATCGCTTCGGCGGGTCCGGTGTGGCCCTTCGGAACGCCGAGCTGTTCGAATGCTGCCGCCCACCCGGCCCGCGGGATGGCAAAGGCCTTGACGTCGCGCTGCAAGACTTCGCCCAGTTGGGCGGCGACTTCGTCGGCGCTGACCATCGAGCCAAGCTCGACAACGCGATGCCCGGACCACGCCGGCCCGGTCAGCAGCGTCACCACCTGGGCGCCGATATCGTCGGTCGCGATCATGGTCGACTTCCGGCTCGTCGGGTTGTAGTAGACGGGTAGCGTGCCGTCCTGGGCAACGTGCAAGCCGTAAAGGAAGTTTTCGAAAAACCCGCCGGCTCGCACATAGGCGATCGGCAACGTCAGGTGGCGCAGCCCCTCCTCAAGAAGCGACAGGGCCGTGATCATTCCTAGCCCGCTGGTTCTGTCCGCACCCATCGACGACAGCACAACCACCCGCGGCGGCACTGTCCTGTCCAGCGCTTCGACATAGTTCGCGATCACGCTCTTTGCTTCCCTGAAATCCGGCGACGGGGCCCAGACCGCCGGCAGCATGACAAATGCACCGTCGACTCCTTCGAGCGCCCTCTCTACGGCGGCCGCATCATTCCAGTCGCCGTCGACCAGTTCCACACCCTGATCCGCCCAATTCGCCGCCTTCTCGCGATTGCGGACCAGCGCCCGGACTTTCCTGCCTTGCGCCAAAAGATGTTGCGCCGTTGCGCCGCCTACGCGTCCCGTGATTCCCATAACCAGAAACATGTACTTCTCCTGAAATTAGTATCCTGCGACTCCACCACGCGCCCGGCCCAGAGGTCCGTAGGAGTGAGGAACGGTCTTTGTTTGAGGGCAGGTCTATCATAGAGACCTCTGCCTTCCATCGTAAGGAGGCAGTTTTTTGTTACCAGAAGAGTTAAAGGGAACCCGAATGAGCACGTCCCAGAATGCGATCGACAGATTCAGCCGATATCAGCGTCAATTGGCCGACGCCCAGCCGGCACACTGCGCGGTTCGCGACGTGCTGGACCGCATCGGCGACAAATGGAGCATGCTCATGGTCATGGAGCTCGCGACGCGATCGCAGCGCTTCAGTGAGCTTCACCGGGCCATCCCGGACATTTCCAAGCGCATGCTGACTCAGACACTGCGCGATCTCGAGCGCGACGGACTCGTCACTCGCCATGTTTTTTCAACGAGGCCGCCGACCGTCGAATATCGTTTGGCCGCACTAGGCCAATCCCTGTTGGAACCGATGGCGGCGCTCATCGATTGGGCCGATCGCCGTTATCCGGAGATCCATGCCGCGCGCATCCGCTTTGACGGCGCGCCCGGTGATGTCCCGCGCTAGATGCCTCGCCTGATGTGAGGATGATGGCGAAAGCCTGAAGCGGTCAGCTTATGTTGGGCTTCGCAGATGGCGCGGTAGGACGCATCACTCGTTTAGTACTCGACCTGGGACGCTGAGGCGAAAACCGCATTGAGAACGCGTAGCAGGCGCGCGAAGCACGTTGGCGCCGACGCGGTTATACCGCAGAGGCCATCACATTTTCTCTGACGGCGCGACCCATTGCGTCGCCTTGCCCGAATCCAGGGCTTCCACCAGCGCGGCGAGCGGCATTGGCTTGGCGATGTAATAACCTTGGGCTTGCCCCGCGCCGATTTCGCGCAACGCAGCGAGCGTCATCGCATCTTCGACACCTTCCGCCACTACACGCAGGTCAAGCGATTCCGCCATGCGCACGATCGCCCGAACAATAGCCCGCGTGCGCGGATTCGACGATAGGCCGAAGGTGAACGACTTGTCGACCTTGAGGCCGCTAAAGCGATACTCGTGGACATAGCTGAGTGACGAAAAACCGGTCCCGAAATCGTCCAGTACCACGGACACGCCGTTGTCGGCCAAGCGCTGCATCGTACGCCGTGCTATCTCTGGCTCCGCAATCAGCGCGCCCTCTGTTAATTCCAGACAGATGCGCGACGGCGCGACTCCGTGCTGCTGGAGGAGCGCGAAGACGTCGTCCGCAAAATCCTCGCGAGTCATGCTGTAACTCGAACAGTTCACATGTACGGGCGGCCAGCCGGCGAGCCCCGGCTGGGCGAGTATCACTGCGATACGATTGAGCATGTATAGATCGAGCCGGCCCATGACCCGGAGTCCTTCCATCGCAGGCAGAAATTCTCCAGGAGTGAGCACGCAGCCGTCTGGCTGGCGCCAGCGAATCAGGGCTTCGAGCGCAGTCAAGCGACCGGTGGCGGTACAGACGATCGGCTGAAAGAAAGGCACGAGTTCATCGTCTTTTTTGAGCGCAGCGCGCAAACTGCCTTCCTGTTGCATCTGATCCGAAACCTGGCGTCGCAATTCCTGATTGAACACCACGTAACTGTCACGCCCGCCGTTTTTTGCCCGGTACATCGCCGTATCGGCATCGCGCAGCAGGTCCGCCGGTTCGCCGTGAAAGTCATCGTCAGCCGACACAATGCCGATACTGCATGACGAAAAAACCACGTGATCGCCGATAGAAAACGGCACGTCGAATGCTGACAGTATCCGCTCGGCGAGTTCGATAGCGTCTTCGACGGAAGCCTCGGCGGAGAGGATCGCGAATTCATCTCCGCCGAGGCGCGCAAGCATGCATTTATCCGCGAGACAATCACGCAGCCGCGTGGCCGCCGACACCAGCAGCTGGTCGCCGAAATGGTGACCCAGACTGTCGTTCACGACTTTGAAGCGATCCAGGTCGAGGAACATTACTACCAGTTGCTGCCCGGCGTCGCGGTGCCTCGTCCATTCCGCACCAAGCCGCTCGAGCAAATAACGGCGATTAGGCAGGCCGGTTAGTGCGTCGTGAAAGTTCTCGTGCCACAGTTGCGCGTTTGCCTCGTCGAGCTCCCGCGTGCGTTCCTGAACGCGTGCTTCCAGCTCGACGTTGGCAGCATGTAGTGCATCGGCGGCGCTGCGTCGTGACAACGCAGTGTCGATGTGACGTGAAACGAAGGTCAGCAGTTCCTGATCGCGCGGCGTGTAGTGGACGTCCGGGGAGTAGCTTTGTACTGCAAGCATGCCCCGCACGTTGCCGCCTTCGAAAAGCGGGATGCCGAGCCAGGAACGCAGCTTGAGCTGATCGTGGTCAAGTTCCACCTTTCCTTCGCGAATGAGGCACTCTGCATCGGCGCGATTCAGTAGACACGGCCGACGCAGCGAGATCACGTATTCCGTGAAACCTCGTTTGCGACGTCGCGGAGCCGGCTGATGGTGAACGAGTTCATCGGCGTAGTAAGGAAACGAAACCGTTTCGGTATTCTCATCGTAAAGCGCGATGTAGAAGTTATGCGCGTCGAGCAGTTCTCCGAGGATGCCATGCAGATTGCGGAAGAACCCGACCATATCTCCCGGCGCGCTAGACAGCTCGGCGATTTTGAAAAGCGCACCTTGCAAATGTTCCGCGCGTTTGCGCTCCACCACCTCCTGACGCAACGCAGTGTTGAGTTCTGACAGTTCGGATGTTCGCCGGGTGACGGTTTCTTCCAGATTGGCGCGATGAAGAATTCGGTCCAATGCCATTGCAACGTGACCCGCCACTACGAGAAACAACGCGCGGTCTTCGGCGCTATAACTGCGCGACACGTCGTACACCTGCATGGCAAGCATCCCGAATACTTCATCCGATGCATTTTTTAGCGGGGCGCCCATCCAGAACTCCGGGCGGTCGCCAACGCAATAGAAACGTCCCTGCTTTTCAGCCTCGATAATCCCCGCAGCGTCGATCAGCAACGGCTGTCCACTGGTCAGCACGTGGCCCGTCAATGACAGGCGGTCTGGGTCGACGACGTCGTAGCTTTCCGGCTCGAGCGCCTCAACGTCGATAACATCGACGTAATACGGATAGGTGATGCGTCCGCTTGCCTGTTCATACAGCGCGAGATAGAAGTTTTCCGCGTCGATTATCGTCGCGAGCTGCCGGTGCACGGCGAGCAGGAAAGCGGAGCGCTCGCGGACAGTGCTGGCTATGTAGGCGATCTCGTACAGTACCTGCTGCGTCTTCTGCGCGCGCGCGAGCGCGTCGGCAAGCAGTTGCACTCCCAGCGCATTCGCGAATGCGGCAAGGGCCGCCTCATGCGGCTGGGCAGGCGGTGCAAGGAGCCATCCGAAAGCGCGGTCGCTGGGTCCCGTCGGCCAGCAATGCAGAGCTTCCGCCTCGCAAAACTCGCTGAGTTTATTGTTGGCCAGAACTTCCGGCCATACCCGGTGTGTGCGGGCATGCGCCGCCAGATGTAGTTTTTGTCCCGCGCGATACCATGCCCATTCTCTCCCGCGCAGAAGGTCGCCCGACGCTCGAAGGAGGTTATCGATCGATGCTGTCGCCTCTGTTGACGCAGACAGGTGCATCGCTGGACTTCCGGCAACTGTCGTCGGATTGTCGTCCTTCACTCCTGTCAAGCCGCGATGGTCCCCGGAAACGATATTCATCGACGCTCCATGCAATATTGGTCTTGCATGCCTCCACATCCAGTAACGATCTCTATGGCGTCGGAGCTTTTTTAGAATTTGGCTGCCGACACTCGCTTAACGGCAACTGGGGGGTTTTCCTTTATGGCGACATCATTTCCATGTGGGCAGCGGTTTTAAGGACATCGCGGTACAAGTGCCGCTCCAGGCAACGCCTCACCCGTAAAACCTCGGCCACTTCGGCCGTTCGCGACGACCGGGCACTTGAGCGCGTCCGATAATTAATTGAGTGGAAAAAGGTTCGGGGCAATAACCCCGTCCATTCTGGATATCGTTTCCTTTTTCAACGCCTCGGGCAGTCCAGTGCCAGGACTTTCCGTGCTCCCGATGTCCCGTCCAAGGGAAATCCCTGCCCTTTTATTCCCATTGAGCGGGAATATGATTTTTGAAATTCGAGAATGGTCTGGCATTCTGCGCTCTTGATGGATCGTGGATAGCGTGATCGTGAATGTGGAACAGGGTGTGACAGGGGCCGAACGGGTGTTGCTGGTGCTGGCCGCGCTCGCCAGTCATGGCAAGGCGATGTCGGTCAAAGATCTGCTAGCCGTGACCGGGCTTGCGCAAAGCACACTGTACCGTCAGATCGCGCTGCTCAAGCGCTGGGGTTTCGTCGCCGAAAACGCCGGTTACTACGCGCCCGGTCCGATCAGCTTGCAACTCGCGCTTGGCTTCGATGTGAATTCTCTGCTCGTCGAAGCGAGCCGCACTGAGATGCAGCAGCTCGCGCGCGCGTCGCAGGAAAGCATTGGGCTGGTGGTCGCGGTCAGGCATCAGGTGATGTGCCTTGAGATGGTCGACAGCCAGCATTCGTTGCGTTGCTCGTTCGAGAAAGGCCGCGCCGTGCCGCTCAAGGCGGGCGCGTCGGCGAAATCCCTATTGGCATTCATGGCCGACAGGGCGCGCGCCGAAGTGCTCGACAGCGCGTTTGGCAACGACCCCGTCGGCCGTGCCGCGATCGAAGCAGAACTTCAACAGATTCGAGCCCAGGGCTACGCCGTTAGCGACAGCGAAGTCGACCCGGGCGTGTGGGGAGTCAGCGCTCCGATCTTTCATCACAGTGGACGCAGCGCCGGCAGCAGCGCGTCGATCACGTTGATGGCGCCATCAACGCGCGCCATCGGACGAGAAAGCCAATTAATCGACGGGACGCTACGTACGGCCCGCGCCATTTCCGAGCATATGCAAACCGATTAGCGGGACGAAGCTTTTTCAATTTCATCCGTAAATTGGGCGCTCGAATTAACCGCATCACTTGATAGAACCACAAGGAGCCTACCCCATGAAGCTGCAACGACTGTTGTCCCTCGCATGCGTGACGTTCGCCGCGACGTTTGGCGGATTTTCCGGCGCGGCGTCAGCACAAACGCCGGAAGTGCTGAACGTCGCCACCGACGCCACTTTCCCGCCGATGGAGTACACCGAGAACGGCGCGCGCACCGGCTTCGACGTCGATCTCATGAATGCGCTCGCGAAAGTGATGGGCAAACGCGTGCAATGGACCGACATTGACTTTAAAGGGCTGATTCCAGGTCTGATCGCGCATCGTTTCGACGCTGCGATCTCCGGCATCTACATCACTGACGAGCGCGCGAAAGTGATCGACTTCACCGATTCCTACTACGCGGGTGGGCTGGCCGTGCTGGTCAAAAGCGATTCACCGATCAAGACGGTGACCGATCTGAACGGCAAAAAAGTCTCAGTCCAGGTGGGCACGAAGTCCGTGAACTTCCTACGCGATAACTTCCCGCAGATCAATCGCGTCGAGGTCGAGAAGAACCAGGAAATGTTCGACCTGGTTGGCATCGGCCGTGCAGACGCTGCCGTGACGGGTAAGCCGGCCGCCTATCAAGTTGCGAAAACGCGCACCGGCTTCCGGGTACTCGACAAAACGCTGACGACCGAAGCGTACGGCATCGCCGTGCGCAAAGACGAGCCGCAGCTGAAGGCAGCCTTCAACACCGCGCTCGCCAGGATCAAAGCTGACGGCACGTATGCGGCGATCGTCAAGAAGTGGTTCGGCGCGAGTGCGCAATAAACGGCTGGACACGAAATGGAACTTGATTTCTCGCCGGTGATTGCCGGTTGGCCAGACATCATGCAAGGCGCGTTAGTGACGGTCGAAGTGACCGCCGCGTCACTCGCGCTCAGTTGCGCGCTTGGCCTGTTGATCGGCATCGGCCGGCTGACGCCGCAGCGGCGCATCGTGTACGGCTTCTGCACCGCTTACCTGACGTTCTTCCGGGGCACGCCGTTGCTTGTGCAACTCTTCCTGCTGTTTTTCGGCCTGCCGCAATTCGGCATCCTGCTGCCGGCGTTCTTGTGCGGCATGCTGGGGCTCGGTCTGTATTCGGCGGCTTACGTATCGGAGATCGTCCGCGGCGCGATTCAGTCGGTCGATCGCGGGCAGATGGAAGCGGCGCGTTCGATCGGCATGTCGTCAGGGCAGGCGATGCGCGCAATCATTCTGCCGCAGGCCATCGTGCGGATGATCCCCCCGCTCGGCAACGAATTCATCGCGTTGATCAAGAACTCGGCGCTGGTGTCGCTGCTCACGATCGACGATCTGATGCATGAAGGCCAGAAGATCATCAGCGTGTCCTATCGTTCGCTTGAAGTGTATCTCGCTATCGCGCTGGTGTATCTGGTATTGACGCAGGCGACCAATTTCGCGCTGCATCGCGTTGAACGTCGTTTGCGTGTGGGAGGAATGGTGCAATGAATACCGTGGCCAAAGTCAACGAGCCTATCGTTAGCATTCGCGGTCTGACGAAATCGTTCGGCTCGCATACCGTGCTCAACGGCATCGATTTGGACATTCAACCGCAGCAGGTCGTGGTGGTGATCGGGCCGAGCGGGTCGGGCAAGAGTACCTTTCTCCGCTGCTGTAATGGACTCGAACAGGCAGAAGGCGGCACGATCGACATTTGCGGGCATCGGTTAGTCGACCACGGCGAGATGCTCAAAGAGCGTTCGCTGAATGCTCTGCGCACCGAAGTCGGCATGGTGTTTCAGTCGTTCAATCTGTTTCCGCACCTGTCGGTGCTGCATAACATCACCGTGGGACCGCGCATGTTGCGTGGCGCCAGCAAGGCGCAGGCCGAAGCGGCTGCTATGGCGTTGCTGGAGAAGGTCGGGCTCGCGCACAAGGCGCATGTGATGCCGGCGAGTCTCTCGGGTGGTCAGAAGCAACGGGTTGCGATTGCTCGCGCGCTAGCGATGCAGCCACGGGTGATGCTGTTCGACGAGCCGACGTCCGCTCTCGATCCCGAACTGGTAGGCGAAGTGCTGCAAGTGATGAAGCTGCTCGCGAGCGAAGGCATGACGATGGTGGTCGTCACACACGAAATGGGCTTCGCGAAGGAAGTGGCCAATGTGGTGGTAGTCATGGACGGCGGTATGATCGTCGAAGCGGGGCCGCCCGCGGAGATTTTCTCTGCGCCATCACAGCCGCGCACACGCGCATTCCTGCAGGCGGTGTTGTCGCGCGCATGAGAGTCCCATTCGATGACAAGGTGTGGGCAGGCCGTTCCGACGACGCCGAACCCGGCGACACACGACGTGTTTTCAATCAGGTGATGCCATTCGGTAACGCTGCGGACGTGCAGCGCGATGCGCCGGTGATCGTCGGCTTCGGCTCCGATGAAGGCGTGCGCCGCAATCAAGGTCGGATTGGCGCAGCGCATGCTCCGAAGGAATTGCGCCGTGCGCTCGCGGGTTTGCCGGCCCAATCGGCGATGGCGGCACTTGCCGACGCAGGCGACGTGGTGTGCGACGACGGCGACCTCGAAGCCGCGCAAGTGGAACTGGCCCAAGTGGTTAGCGAAGTACTGGCGAGCGGTGGCCGGCCGTTGGTGTTCGGCGGCGGTCATGAGGTCGCGTGGGGTACGTATAGCGGTTTGCGGCTGCATCAGCAGCGTGAAACCGACAATGCAGCAACGCCATTGGCATTGCGCAGTTTGCTGATCATTAACTTCGACGCTCATTTCGATCTGCGCCAGAAGCGTCCCGCGAATTCCGGCACCCCGTTCGATCAGATCGCGCTTGACTGTGCGGAACGAGGGGTGCCATTCAACTATGCGTGCTTCGGTATCAGCGATCTCGGCAATACCGCTTCGCTTTTCGCGCATGCGGAGCGACTCGGCGTGCGCTACGTGTTGGACGTCGATATGCAGGAAACGCAATTGCCGCAGCGCCTGAATGAGCTTCAGAAGTTGCTGGACGCAGCGGACGACGTCTATCTGACGATCGATCTCGACGTGTTGCCGGCCGCCACGGCGCCGGGTGTGTCGGCGCCCGCTGCGCTAGGCGTACCGCTATCGGTGGTCGAAGCGATGGTGCTGCGCGTGCGGGCTTCGGGCAAGCTGCGCGCGGCGGATATCGCGGAGTACAACCCGGCGCTCGATCAGGACAGGCGCACCGCGAGAGCGGCCGCCCGACTAGCGTACCGGTTGCTTTAAATCAGGTCATCGCGCTCACCGTATCGCGTGAGCAGAAAAAACGGCTCGCCGGATTCCCGAACTGGACCGACCGAGTTCAACAGTTCCCGAGTGGGCCGGATGGGGCTGAGTTCTGTATCGCACGGGACTCCGGCGTTTCAGTTTGAGCTCGATGCGTTTGCCGACGCATGCAAGCCAATGCGCGAACGTCTGCTGCAGGCCGATAACTATTTAGCCCCCATCCCAGTACGAACGTCCGTTGTTTGGTGCGCATCTGCCGTTTGAATGGCCCGCTGAACGCGAAGGCGAACGGCTGCAACTGGCCGGAAATTGTCCACGATCCAGGCGTTGGCGTCGAATGTCCAGTTCTGGCCGGCTAGTGCCCACCGACCAATGGCGGCTCGTGGCCGCACTGCGTCCCAGGTCCGAGAGGGCCGCGTCTGCGAGGCCCGCGTTTCGTGCGCCGGCATGAACAAGCCGGAACGGACTGACGACGTCACCGCAAGCGGTGGCCATTGATACTCACGGTCTCTGAATATGCTAGTGACAAATGTCGAAGGAGGTATCAGACATACCAGTAGGATGTGTTGCCTTGTTGGTTGGCCGTGACGTTGAAACAATGCTTGTGAGTCAACGGGCTCGATCCCGGTCAGGGAAGCGACGAAACAGACGCGTTCAATTCACGAGGGAACTGGCGATGCGCATCTCGTTTTTGCATACGATCAATGACAACCAACGCATATTCGAGGACGCGGCAATAAATCTTGGTTTGCGGACCGATAACCTCCGCCATGAAGTCCGGTCGGATCTTCGTGAGGCTGTTCAACAAGCGGGTGCATTCCCAGCCAGCGTTAAGGAGGAGACGAAACGTTGTCTTCTGGCTCTTGCGGCGGACGCAGATGCCGTCATCCTGACTTGTGCGACGCTTGGACCGGCTGTGGAAGGAATTGAAAGCACGTCGGTTCCGATTGTGAGAGCAGATGTCGCGTTAGCCGCGGCGGCAGGCAAGATTGGTGGAAAGACCGCCGTGCTGTGTGCGGTTGAGGCTTCCGTCGAGCCTACGAGACGCCTTTTCGCGCGGTATGCTAGCCACTCTGTTACGTCAGTGGACGTCATCCACGTTGAAGGTGTGTGGACGCTGTTCCAGAATGGCGACGTCGACGAATGCTTCGCTGCTATCGCGGCATCGGCGGATCAAGCATATGAAGAAGGCGCAACTCTTGTTGCATACGCTCATCCCTGGATGGCCCCGGCGGTGAACCTCGCGCGCAGAGGAAGGCAGCCGCTTGATAGCCCCCAGGCTGCGTTGCGCGCCGTGATGCAGCGAGGCGGTGACCCTTCGCTCGGCTTCTGACATCCAACGGTGGTGCCGATTGTTGGATTGTTGACGATCTTCACCGCACCTTTGAATGTCTCAAGTGGCCGATTGCACGCGTTCGTCGCCTGCACCAGATTCGCGTCAACGGTGGACGAACCAAACCGCCCCACAAGCGCCGCTGGTATTCTTTTCGGAGCGGACGTTCGACACGGCGAGTCAGCCGTTTAGCTCATGGTGCCAGTAGTGATTTCGACCAATGAAGTCAAATGGTTCTGGCCACGCCCGCCTGTCCCTGATGGGCTGGTGCCTGGGAACGCTGGAGGAGACCGTTCGCTTCCAGGCCAGAGGGCGCCCGGAGGGTGGCGCGAAGAAGCGTCTTTCCTGGCGCATTGCCGCAGTCAGCGACTGAGTAGTGCTGAACCTGGCCGAAGCGCTCTATCGGCAGCGGGAGCTTTTCACCAATCAGACCATGGTCCTATTGCGTCTAGGTAAAGCTGGAACAGATTATATTGGGATGGTGCGCATTCAACTCGGTGCATGTCCGTTCATCTGTGAGCAGTTAGGACTAGCGCAACTGGAATGCTGCGCGAACAGCCCGCATCGTGGACCGCGGTCCTTCAACGATCTGTCGTAGCCGACTTGGAAAGAACAATGAAGCTGACCAAAACATTGATGATGTTGGCGGGCCAGTAACAAACTGCTGCTCGGGTCTGCCCCGGCTACGCCGGGTAGATTACTCCCGGGAAAATCCGGGAGCGCGCGCCTTGTCGCCTTCGCGTAAGATCGTCGTCAGACGATCACGATCCGGGTGTACCTGCATGTCACCCTTCGTCCGCCCACGATGCACGACAAATGCAAGCGGTTCCGCTCGAAGCAGCACTCGATACCGTGTCTCGCGGTCGCGAAGGGCTCACGTGAATCGGGGACCACGGCGTCGACCCCATTCACGCCTATACGGCCTTTTGATCCGGCGGTGACTACGACGATCTGCGCCGCGGCGGCTTCGATGCCGTGCGTTTGAGGTCAGCCGTTCTGTCGATGGTCGTCAGGCGGCTGGCAGCGTTGCCAAGGTCGTCCGGGGCCGCGAGCACGGTGCAATGTATCGCCCCAGTCAGTGGCGCGTCACAGCGCGCGACTTGAAACCGCTGGCGTCGCTCGCTTGTCTGGTCCATCTTCGAATCTGCGGAGAGCGGCATGATGAACCTCCGAAGTCTTGTTGCGGCGATCGTCGTCGTCCTGCTGACTTCGTGCGCAAGCCTTCCACCGCAAGCCGGCCGCGTGCCCACCCACGCGCTCACCGATACGCAGGCCACGCGCCTCGGCGCAGCGTTCACACCGCGAGACCAGCAGCATCCGGGAGAAAGCGCGTTTCACCTGCTGCCCGACTCCGTCGACGCGCTCGTCGCGCGCGTTGTGTTGATGGAATATGCTGACCGCTCGCTCGATCTGCAGTATTACATCTGGCACGCCGACCTGACCGGCCGTGAACTCGCCGCGGCCTTGCTGAGAGCGGCAGACCGCGGTGTGCGCGTGCGCGTCCTGCTCGACGATCTGGGCACGAATGCGGACGACCAGATGCTGCTGGTGCTCAGTTCGCATCCGAACATTGAGATCCGGCTCTTCAATCCTGTCGCAAACCGCCGGTTCAAGACGCTCGGCACGGCCACCGAGTTTGCTCGCGTCAACCGGCGTATGCATAACAAGGCGTTGATTGCCGACAACCAGGGCGCAATTCTCGGCGGGCGCAACATCGGCGACGAATACTTCGGCGCGTCGAGCACCGTCGCGTTTGGCGATCTCGACGTGCTGGTGCACGGGCCCATCGTACGGAATGTTTCGACGGCGTTCGACGAGTACTGGAATTCGGACGCGTCGTATCCGATCGAGAACCTCCTCGGCCGTCAGGCCGATCCATCGGCGCTAGCGGCTGGCCGCGCGAAGCTGGATGCCTGGCTTGCCTCCAACGAAAACGGTGCGTATGTGCGGCAGGCGAAAGCGCGGCTGACGCAGGTGATCCAGTCACGCGATGCCGAGTTTTCATGGGGCAAGGCGACGCTGCTCTATGACGACCCGTCTAAAATCACGCGCACGCCCAGCGACGCTGAGGGACATCTGATCTCGCAGTTCAGGGCGTTGAAGCTGGAGCCGACCCAGCACTTGCTGATCGTCTCGCCGTATTTCGTGCCCGGAAAGCGCGGCGTGGCATGGTTGAGCGGCCTGACGCAACACGGCGTGCACGTGACGGTGCTGACGAACTCGCTGGCGGCAACGGATGTCGCCGCCGTGCATGCAGGCTATCAGCGTTACCGGAAGCCATTGCTGGAAGCAGGCGTGCAACTGTACGAACTGAAACCCGTTGCGACAACCAGCGGCACTGTCGACAAGAACAAGTCAGTGTTGGGCTCGTCAAAAGCGTCATTGCACGCGAAAACGTATGTGTTCGACCGCAAAAGTGTCTTCATCGGCTCGATGAATTTCGACCCGCGTTCGGTGGAGTTAAACACCGAGATAGGTATCTACTGCGAAAGCGAGCGTGCCGCCCGGCAGGTGACCGACCACGTGGAGTCGAGCCTCACCCGCGGAGCGTGGCGGCTCGAACTACGCACCGACGTGACCGGCGCGAGCCATATCGTCTGGAACGATACGGCCGAGGACGGCACCGTCACGGTATTAGATTCCGAGCCGGAAGTATCGGCGCTGCGCCGCGCAGGCATCTGGTTTCTCGGCATTCTGCCGATCGAGTCGCAGCTATGAATTCTGTTCTGGCTGGAAGTCGAACGCCATGGAGCCGGTTGCTGGTCGATGAGCGACGGACGCGAACTCGTCGTCCTATATACGATAAGGTCCTCTATCGCATACGGGTCGATCATAAAAAAACAATCTCACTGTTTGCTCTGGTGACACCAGGCCCTGATCGATTAAATGAAAATCACCGTCGGGCGTATGGCCCGTCTGCCGAATCATCGGTCGTCGTCGCTTTGCGCTAGTATTTTTTTCGGAGCGGACGTTCGACACGGCGAGTCAGCCGCTTAGCTCATGGCGCCAGTAGTGATTTCGACCAATGAAGTCAAATGCTTCTGGCCACGAGGGTTCGTGGTCCGCCTCTACGTGAAACGTCACGCCGCCCGAAAAACAAAGGCAAAGTACGAAAGCATCTGTCCGTGTGACAGTGGTCACGGACCTACCAATCAATTCGACGAGCTTGTCGCAGAACCCTGCTGCCCCCCTGCCGAATCAGATTTTCTCCATCTGCAACTGTAGTCTTCCCTTATCTCACCACTCGCTATCCGGAGACGGAAACGGAAACGGAAACGGAAATTGTCCACGATCCAGGCGGTGGCGTGGATTGACCGGACGTGCCCCAACCCAAACGCTCCACCAACGCCTACCCGCCACCCGCGCCTCGACGCGACCATCCCTTGTCGCCCGAAGCGCTCACCACATCAACTCATTTGTCGATAACAGGTTTGCGATCCAAAGCGGCCGTCGTTCTGACCACCGCTGACCGCGAACCGCCTTCCTCCTGCTTTCCACCGCCTAACGCCGTCTCGAGCTTCTTCCGATCGAGCCCGCCTTCCCACGCCGACACCACGATCGCCGCCACCCCATTGCCGACGATATTGGTCAAAGCCCGGCATTCGGACATGAAGCGGTCGATGCCGAGGATCAGCACCATCGCGCTCACGGGAACCGTCGGCACGACCGACAGGCTCGCGGCGAGCGTGATGAAGCCCGCGCCGGTTACGCCGGTCGATCCCTTCGAGGTCAACATGGTGACGAGGAGCAAGGTGATTTCCTGCGCGAACGACAAGTGCGTGTTGGTCGCCTGCGCGAGGAACAGCACGGCGAGCGTCATGTAGATGTTGGTGCCGTCGAGGTTGAACGAGTAACCGGTCGGCACGACGAGCCCGACGACGCCGCGCGGGCAGCCCAGCCGTTCGAGCTTGTCCATCAACTGCGGCAAGGCCGCTTCGGACGTCGAGGTGCCGAGCACGATCAGCAATTCGTCGCGGATGTAGGCGAGGAAGCGCCACAGACTAAAGCCGCACAAGCGCGCGACGATGCCGAGCCCGACCGCCACGAACAGAAATGCGCTGAGATAAAAAGCGCCGATGAGCTTGAGCATCGGCACCAGCGAGACGATGCCGTATCGGCCGATCGTGAAGGCCATCGCGCCGAAGGCGCCGATCGGCGCAAGACTGGTGACCATCCGCACAATGCGAAAGAACGCTTTCGAAAGTGTCTCGACCAGTTGCGTGACCGGCGCGGCGGGCGCACCCATCAGCGCGAGCGCGGTGCCGAACAGCATCGCGATCAGCAGCACGGGAAGGATATCGCCCTGAACCAGCGCGCCAAGAAACGTCTCCGGGATCACATGCGCGATAAATCCGGTGATGCCCTCGCCATGCGCCGCCTGCGCCGCATAGCCCGACACCGCGCGCGCGTCGAGCGTGGACGGATCGACATTGAAGCCCGCGCCGGGCGCGAGCACGTGCGCGGCAAGCAAGCCGATCGCCAGCGCGAACGTGGATGCGGCTTCGAAATAGAGCAACGCCTTGCCGCCGACGCGTCCGACCTTCTTCATGTCCTGCATGCCCGCGATGCCGGTTACGACTGTGCAAAAGATCACCGGGCCGATGATCATGCGCACGAGCTTGATGAACAGATCGCCAAGCGGCTTAAGCGCGACCGCCGCTTGCGGTGCGAAATGTCCGAGCAGCACGCCTGCGGCGATGGCCGCGAGCACCTGAACATAGAGAATCTGGTAGATCGGCTTGCGTTTCATGTGTCTCCTCCGTTTTCGAGGCAAAGGGACGCCCTTCCCTTCTTCGATCGGAGGGGAATTGGCGGGGTTGAAACAAGGAAAGCCGCCGCGTCGCGCGGCGGATGGGTGCTTACATCACCTGCGCCCAGGGATGCCTGGCGAAATGCCGCTGTTCGAAGGCTTCGATCGCGGAAAGCGAGTCGAGCGTCAGATCGACGGTATCCATGCCTTCGATCACCATGCGCTTGTGGCGCGCGCCAATCGCATAATCGAACCGGTGGCCCGAGCCGGATGTCACCGTTTGCCGTTCGAGATCAATCGACAACAAAGTGCCTGGCGTTTCGCTTGCCTCGCGCGTCAGGGCATCGATCGCGTCGCGCTCCAGTTGCACGAGCAAGAGGCGGTTGTTCATCGCGTTCGAATAGAAGATTTCCGCGAAGCTCGGCGCAATCACCGCCTGAAAACCGTATTGCTGCAAGCCCCACACCGCATGCTCGCGGCTCGATCCGCAGCCGAAGTTCGCACCGCCGATCAGCACGGTCGCGTTCGCGTGCGCGCGCTGGTTGAGCACGCAGTCGTCGCGCGGCGCGCCGCGCTCGTCGAAGCGCAGGTCGTACAGCAGACCGTCGGCCAGACCCGCCTTGTCGATGATGCGCAGGAACTGCTTCGGCATGATCTGGTCGGTGTCGAGGTTGTCGATGGGCAGCGGCGCGGCGCTGCCGCGAATGGTCGTGAGTCGGGTCATGATGTGTGCGCCTCCAGCGTGCGGACATCGGTGATGCAGCCGGTCAGCGCGGCGGCCGCTGCCATCGCCGGGCTCATCAGATGCGTGCGACCGCCGCGTCCCTGACGGCCTTCGAAATTGCGGTTGGTGGTGGATGCGCAGCGCTCTCCGGCGTCGAGCACGTCGTCGTTCATCGCGAGGCACATCGAGCAGCCCGGCTCGCGCCACTCGAAGCCCGCATCGATCAGTGTCCGCGCGATGCCTTCCTGTTCGGCGGCCCGCCGCACGCTGCCCGACCCCGGCACGACCATCGCGCGCACGCCGGGCGCAACCTGCTTGCCGCGCACGATGCCGGCCACGATGCGCAAATCTTCGATGCGTCCGTTGGTACACGAGCCGATGAACACGCGGTCGACGCGCGTGCCGGCAATCGGCCGCCCGGCGGCAAGTCCCATGTAGTCCAGCGCGCGGCGCAGCGATGCGGCGGCCTCGGGCGTCGCTTGCGCGGCCTCGGCGGGGATCGGCTGATCGATGGCGACGGCCTGATCGGGGCTCGTGCCCCAGGTGACGAACGGCGCAATGTCGCCCGCGTCGAAGCGATGCTCGGCGTCGAAACGCGCGTCGGCGTCGGAATGCAGGCCGCGCCAGTCCGCGAGCGCGGCTTGCCATGCCGCCTCGTCGAGCGACGGCGTGTGGGCCCGCACGTAGTCGAACGTGGTCGCGTCCGGCGCGATCAGCGCGGCGCGCGCACCGGCTTCGACGGTCATGTTGCACAAGGTCATGCGCGCCTCGGCCGACAGCGATGCGATCGTCGAACCGGCAAATTCCACCGCGTAGCCGCGCGCACCCTGTGCGCCGATCCTGCTGATGATCCAGATAACGAGATCCTTCGACGACGTGCCATAGGCAAGCGCGCCGTCGATCGTGATGCGCATGGTCTCTGCGAGCCGGTACACGAGCGTCTGGGTCGCCAGAACGTGCTCGACTTCCGACGTGCCGATGCCGAAGCCGAGCGCACCGAGTGCGCCGTATGTCGTGGTATGGCTGTCGCCGCACAGTACGACCATGCCGGGACGAATCAATCCGAGCTCCGGCGCGACGATATGTTCGATGCCTTGCAGCGGATCGTCGGCGGCGAGAAGCCGTATGCCGGCGCGTTTGCAGTTGCGCGCCAGGTTCTGCGCCTGCAACAGCGACGCCGCATCGCGAATCACGCGCGGCGACTCCGCATGCGTCGGAATGATGTGGCTCACGACCGCGAGTTGCTGGCGCGGACGGCGCACCGCGCGGCCGCGGGCATCGAGCCCGCTGAACGCTTGCGGGCTGGTGTACTCGTTCATCAGATGCAGATCGGCATATAGCAGCACGTTGTGTTCGTCGATACGCGCTACGGTGTGCGAATCGACGAGCTTTCGGTAGAGGGTCTGGTCTGACATAACTTACTCGCTGAGAAAAGGCAGCACGCGCTCAAGCAGCCGCTGTGGCGCTTCTTCGGGAATGTAGTGGCCGCAAGGCAGGGCCTCGCCCTGCACGTCCGGCGCGTACGCCCGCCACTCGGCAAGCGGATCGAAGCATTGCTCGATCACACCCTGCGCGCCCCACAACGCCATGAACGGGCAGTCAATCCGCTGCTGCGACGCGAGGGTCGCGCGATCGTGTTCGAGGTCGATCGTCACGCTCGCGCGATAGTCTTCGCAGATGCCGTGCGCCGTCGCCGGATCGGAGAGGCAGCGCAGATATTCCGCGTAAGCCGCCGGTGTGAACGGCGCGAGGCCGGCGCTGCGCGCGCCGATGGTCTGCTTCAGATAGAGCTCGGGGTTGGCGCGGATCAGCGTCTCAGGAAACGGCGCGGGGCGCACCAGCATGAACCAGTGCCAGTAGGCGCGCGCGAAATCGAACGAGGTCTGTTCGTACATGGCGAGCGTGGGCGCGACATCCAGCGTCACCAGGCGCGTCACGACTTGCGGATGATCGAGCGCCATGCGCGCCGCCACCCGGCCGCCGCGATCGTGACCGATCACCGCGAAGCTCTCGTGGCCGAGACCGCGCATCAGTTCGATCTGATCGAGCGCCATGCGCCGCTTCGCATAGTTGGCGTGAGCCGGGTCGCCGGGCGGCTTGCCGCTGTCGCCGTAACCGCGCAGGTCCGCCGCCACCACCGTGAAACGCTCCGCCAGCGCCGGCGCGACTTTATGCCAGATCGCGTGCGTTTGCGGATGCCCGTGCAAGAGCAAAAGCGCGGGACCGCGCCCGCCCTGAATTGCATGAATGCGCACGCGATCGACGGTTGCCGATGCGTCGCTGAAGCCTTCGAACATGGTTGTCTCCTGATCGCAATCCGAGTCTAATTGATGACTCACGCGATTGGGTTTCCTGAAAAGCATTCCGGCAGTAACCCACAGGAACGAATCGACCGAACGAAACGGAGCTCGGGATGGATAGTTTTTCGGATCTGAATCTGTTCGCGCTCGTGGCGCGGCATCGCAATCTGGCGGCGGCCGCGCGCGAGTTGGGCGTGACGCCACCCGCGGTCAGCAAACGGCTGGCGCAACTGGAACGGCGCCTCGGCGTGCGGCTGATGAATCGCACGACGCGGAGGCTGAGCCTCACGCCCGAAGGCGAGCTTTATCTGGCGAACGGCTCGCGCATTCTGGACGAGTTGTCGGAACTGGAGCATCTCGTGATGCAGAGCCGGGGCGAGCCTACCGGCCTGCTGCGCGTGAACGCTTCGTTTGGATTTGGGCGGGCCCGCATCGCGCCGGCGGTATCGGAATTCGTCATGCGTTATCCCGCGATAAAAATCCTGCTGCATCTGACGGACCGTCCGATGAGTCTTCAGGACGAAGGTTTCGATCTCGGCATTCGCTTCGGCGAAGTGCCGGATGCGCGCATCAACGCGCGGCTCCTGCTCGAAAACCGGCGCATGGTGTGCGCCTCGCCCGGCTATGTGGCGCGGCATGGCCGACCGTCCGTGCCGCACGATCTGACGCGGCACGCCTGCATCGTCTTGCGCGAGAACGAATCGGCCTACGGCACGTGGCATTTTTCGCGCGGCAAACGCTCGGAAACGGTCAAGGTCGAAGGCGCCCTATCCAGCAACGACGGCGGCGTCGTCCTGCATTGGGCGCTCGAAGGCCGCGGGATTGTCGTGCGTTCGCAGTGGGAAGTGGAACGGCATCTGGCGCGCGGCGAACTCGTGACGCTGCTGGACGACTGGGCGTTACCGGATGCCAATATTCACGCGATCTATCTGGAGCGCAATCAGCTCTCGGTCAGGCTCAGGGCCTTTGTCGACTTTCTCGGCGAGTTTCTGCGCAGGCCGGGCGGCTTGATGTAGCTACGTCGAGAAGGAAAGCCGCACCGAAACCATTCTCGCAGTCAGCGCGCCCTACATGCCCCAACGCAACGACGGCGTATGCACCGGGCTGTCCCAGTGGCGTGTCATTTCGTCGTCCAGCATACATAGCGTAATCGACGCGCCCGCCATCTCGAGCGAAGTCGTCAGCGCACCCACCTGGGCCCGGCCAACCTTCAGGTCGCGTTGCTCAAGCCATGCACGCGTCGAGTTAAAGAGCAGGTAAAGCTCGCCAAGCGGTGTTCCGCCGAGGCCGTTGATGAGTACCAGCAATTCAGCTCCGGGTTGAGGCGCGAGGTCGTCGACGATCGCTTTGAGCAGTTCTCCCGCAATCGCATCGGCGCCTGCGAACTTTGCGCGGCGCCGGCCCGGCTCGCCGTGAATGCCCACACCCACTTCGATTTCGTCATCGCCGATCTTGAACGTCAGCGTTCCCGCGGCCGGCACGGTGCAACTGCTGAACGCAACACCCATCGAAGCGGTGCGCTTGTTGATCCGGTCACCGAACGCCTTGCACTGTTCAAGGTCGGCACCGCTTTCGGCCATGCTGCCCACCAGCTTCTCAACGATCACCGCGCCAGCCACACCACGCCGCCCGGTGGTGTAACTGGAGTTTTCGACTGCCACATCATCGTTGATCAGCACCATCGCGTTCGGGACCTCGGACATCTCCGATGCCATTTCGAAATTCATCAGGTCACCGGAATAATTCTTCACGATGAATAGCACACCCGCACCGGTGTCGACAGCATCGGCAGCGGCCATCATCTGATCCGGCGTAGGGGATGTGAAGACCTGGCCGGGGCAGGCTGCGTCGAGCATTCCATAGCCCACGAAACCGGAGTGCAACGGCTCATGCCCCGAACCGCCACCCGATATCAATGCGACTTTGCCCGGTTTGAGCGTCTTGCGACGCACGTACACCGGCTCGTTGTTGAGTACCACCAGGTCGCTATGCGCGGATGCAAACCCCGCCAGACTTTCGGCGAGGAAATCGTCGACGTGGTTGATGAATTTTTTCACGGTCTGGCCTCCTTTCACACCGGGTTGCGCGCCAGATGCGCGCATACGGCTGTAATCATGATCTGACTGGAACGCGCACCAGGGTCGATATGACCGCGCGAGCGTTCGCCCAGAAACGATGCCCGCCCTTTGGTCGCGAGCATATCGCGGGTGGCGAGCATGTTCTGCTCGGCCACCTGCGGCAATTCATCCAGCACCGCTTTTCGCAACGTAAGTGATTCGACGGCCGCAAGCTCTTTAAAGCGCTCGGCAACGGGAATCAGCACGTCCATCATCGTCTTGCTGCCTACGCCCGTCTTACCCCGCTGCGCGACCGCTTCGACGCCCGCCGCAAACATGAGGGCGGTGCCCGCAACATCCAGCGGAGTGTTCGCCGATGCTTTCGCCATCCCGTGCAGCAACGAAAAGAACAGCGGCCCGGATGATCCGCCGACCGTCGACAGCACCTTGTTCGCCGCGAGTTCCAACGCGGCCCCAAACGTTTTCCCTTCGATGTCCGCACGCAAGGCAAGCAACGCCTCCATGCCGCGCAGCAGATTGAAGATGTGATCGCCATCGCCGATCTGCTGGTCGAGTACGGCTATTTCGTCGGTGTGTTCCTTGAGCGCTGCATATGCGGCGTCGATACACTCCATGACCGTTTTGCCGTTCATGTCGGGATCCTCCTGCCGTCTGCACGGAAATATAAGAGGCTGCGAGCGGGCAGCGACACGCCCACGGACTGCCCCGGGCTGAAATTGCGTTCGACCATCGTGGTCGCCACAACCGCGGTTCCTGCATGCTCCAGAATCAACAGATGACGCAGCGGTGAATACTCGAGCACCTTCAGGTCGAGTGCGTCGCGTGCAGGATGGGCGCCGGGTGCATCGCGCGCGTTGCCCTCGTGCAGCAGCACGTCTTCAGGACGAATCGCCACGGTGGCCGTACCGGTCGGCACCGCTGCCAAATTGAACAGCGTTGGCGGCAACAGGTTGATCGGCGGCGAGCCGAGCCGCTGCGCCGCGCTCAATGAAACCGGATTACCGTAGACCTCGCGCGGTGTGCCGAGCTGCACCAGACGGCCGTGTTCAAGAATGCCGATGCGGTCGGCCAGTGTGGTGGCTTCCACCTGATCATGCGTGACATAGAGAATCGTCGCGCCAATCTTACGATGCAGGCGCTTCAACTCGATACGCAATTCCTCACGCAGTTTTGCATCGAGCGATGACAGCGGTTCGTCCATCAGAAAGACTTTTGGCTCGCGCACGAGCGCACGCCCGATCGCGACGCGCTGCATTTCGCCGCCCGACAAATGCGTTGCCATGTTGTCGAGCTTCGCCTCCATGTGCAGCATCTGCGCGACCGCATGCACCCGCGCGCGCACCTGTTCCTCGCTGCTGCGACGACGGGGCGAACGCAGCGGAAACGCGAGATTGCCAAACACACTCAGATGCGGATACAACGAGTATTGCTGAAAGATAAACGCGACATCGCGATCGGAAGGATGCACGCCGGTGGCGAGCGCGCCGTCGATCAGCACGTCGCCGGCATCGGGACCTTCCAGTCCTGCAATGAGGCGCAGCGTAGTGGTTTTGCCCGCGCCGCTCGGTCCGAGCAGCACCACGAATTCGCCGTCTTTCACGTCGATCGACAGGTCGTCCACCGCAACGATGTTGCCGAAGCGCTTCGATACATTGCGTAGCTGGACTTCAGCCATGACCGACTCCGTTGACGGAAAGCGTGGAAGCAGCGCCCGGCAGCAGGCGCTCAGTAGTGGCGTCATAAAGCAGCGTGCGTTCTTTCCGAAACGACAGACCGACGCTCGTGCCCGCGGCAACGCCATCGTCTTTGCTGACGCGCACGCGCACGACGCCGAGCGCCGTTTCAACCGCCAATACCTGATGCGAGCCGAGGTATTCGTCGGCGATCACCCGACCGCGCAGCGGCCCGTGCTCGTCGATCACGACGTGCTCCGGTCTGATTCCCAGCAATACGCGTGCGGCAGCGGCATCGCAACGCGGCACGCAAACCGGTGCGCCATGCAGACTCACCTGCTCCTGACCTGCCGTCACCGCTTCGTCGACGGGCAAGAAATTCATGGGCGGACTGCCGATGAAGTTGCCGACGAACACGGTCGCGGGGAAGTGATAAATCTCATGGGGCGAGCCCGCCTGCAACACTTCGCCCTGATTCATCACGACGATATCGTCCGCCATGGCCATCGCCTCACTCTGATCGTGTGTGACGTAGACCGTGGTGGCAGCGAGCGCGTTGTGCAGTTTGCGTAATTCCAGGCACATCAGTTCACGAAAGTCCGCATCGAGCGTGCCGAGCGGTTCGTCCATCAGGAATGCTTTCGGTTGCCGCACGATCGCGCGGCCGAGCGCCACGCGTTGCCGGTCGCCACCGGACAGGCCGCCGGTCTTACGATCGAGAATGTTCTCGATGCGCAGCATATGCGCCGCTGCATCGACCCGCGCGGCAATCTCGCTGCGTGACACGTGTTCGTTCTTCAGCGGAAACGCGATGTTATTGCGCACCGTCATGTGTGGATACAGCGCAAACATCTGGAACACGAAAGCAATATCGCGTTGCCGGGCGCGCAACGCAGTGACATCCTCACCGTCGATCAGGATCTGTCCGGAAGTCGGCAACTCGAGCCCCGCAATCATTCGCAGCGTTGTGGTCTTGCCGCAGCCTGACGGTCCGAGCAGCACGACGAAGCGTCCAGCGCCGATGGTCAGGCTGGTGTCGCGCACCGCGACAAAATCGTCGAAGCGCTTCTGAAGATGAGCGAGAACGATCGTGGACATGATTCAGTCTGGAAAATGGCTGGTGACGACGAACGCGAGCGCGCCCACCAGAAGCACCGGAAACGACCAGGTGAAGAGCGCCAGCGAAAACGGCTGCACGAGCATCGCCGCACCCAAGCCAATCAGTACCGTCGACGCACCCTCGCTGTACCTGCGACGTAACAGCCAGCGGTGCGGAGCAATGTCTTCGCGTTTCATTTGCGCACGGCTCCGAAGGTGATGCCGCGTAACAGATGTTTGCGCAGCAGAACGGTGAAAAAGAGAATCGGCAGCACGAATAGTGTCGTTGCAGCCGCAACGGCCGGCCAGTCCTGACCGCCTTCTCCGATGATGAATGGAATGAATGGCGGCATGGTCTGCGCATCGCCGCTTGTCAGCAGCGAAGCAAATGCGTATTCGTTCCATGCAAAGATCAGGCAGAAGATCGCTGTAGCGGCAATGCCCGTCGTCGCTTGCGGCAACACCACTTTCACGAAGGCCTGCAAACGCGTGTAGCCATCCACTAGCGCAGCCTCTTCATACTCGCGCGGGATCTCATCCATGAAACCTTTAAGCAGCCACACCGCCAGCGAGACATTCACCGCCGTGTACAGCACGATCATGCCCACATAGCTGTCGCTCAAACCCAGCGCGCGATACATCAGGTAGATCGGAATGGCGACGGCAATGGGCGGCATCATCCGTGTGGAAAGAATGAAGAACAGCAGATCGTCGGACAGCGGCACCTTGAAGCGCGAAAACGCGTATGCCGCGAGCGTGCCGAGAAATACCGCAAGAAACGTCGAACCGAATCCAATGACAAGCGAATTCATGAAGCGCGGCACAACCTTCGAAGGTCCGGCGATCACCATGTTGCGCTTGCGCACCTCACGCTCATACCAGGTCCGCGCAGGCGGCAGGCTCGCAATGAACTCGGGTGTCTGCCGCGACCGGATCGTAAGCAGGTTCACATAGCCTTCCATGGAAGGCTGAAACAGCACGACGGGCGGATACGCTATCGCATCTTCCTGCGTCTTGAAGCTCGTCAGGAAGATCCAGACCATCGGTAACGTAGCAATCAGCGCATACGTGATGACAACCGCAGCCGCGAAGCGCCTGGCGCGCGGAGATGACGCCACCACGGAATGTTGTGTCGCAGTCGGTCTCATCGCTGTTTGATCCGGTTAAGTGCCTTCACATAAATATTCGCCGCACCGAATACCGTCACGAACAGAATGATCGCGAGCGCGGACGAATAACCTGTCTGCCACTTTTCGAAGGCGGCGCGCTTGAGCGTGATCGATACCGTTTCGGTGACCGAGCCCGGGCCGCCCGATGTCAGCAGGTTGACCATATCGAACATCTTGAAGTTTTCGATGCCGCGAAACAGTACCGCGAGCATCAGGAACGGCATGGTCATAGGCAACGTGATCGACCAGAACTGACGCCACGGCGTCGCTCGGTCCACTTCCGCTGCTTCGTAGATATAGTCGGGAATCGAGCGCAGGCCCGCGAGGCAGATGAGCATGACGTACGGCGTCCACATCCACGTATCGACCATCACAATGGTCCACGGCGCGAGCGCCACGTCGCCGATCATCTGGAACGACGCCGGCGCGATGCCGGTGAAGAAGCTGACGATATCGTTGAAAAGCCCCGTCTGCGGTTGCAGCAGGAACGTCCAGAAGTTGCCCACTACAGCAGGCGAAAGCATCATCGGCAGCAGGATGAGCGTGGTCCAGAAGCTATGTCCGCGGAACTGCCGGTTGATCAGCAAGGCAAGACCGAATCCCAGCAGCACCTCCAGCCCGACCGACCAGAACACGAAACGCGCGGTCACCTGCATCGCGTACCAGATATCTTCGTCGGTCAGGATGTCGACATAATTGTCGATGCCGACAAAACGCGCCGGCACGCTGGGCATGTTCGACTTGAAGTTGGTGAACGACAGGCGAAGCGCCCAGATCAACGGAAAGATGTTGATCGCGAGAAGCAGCAGAATGGTCGGAAGGATGAAGAGCCACGCGATGGTCCGATCCGACAGTCCGCTTAACCGCTTCGCTATGCGCGTCGACGCTCCCGCTTCGAGACTCGTGGGAGAAAAAGGCTTATCTGCCAACATGCCTGGCTCCTTTAAGCGGACCGGAGACAGGCCGTTCGGCCGCCGCCGGTCCAGTCAAGCCCAGCTAAAAACTACTTTCCTTCTTGCTTGAAGACCTTGGTCCAGTCTTTCACCAGCAGATCCAGCGCATCTTTGGCCGTGCCTTTATCGGCCACGACGTAATCGTGCACACGCTTTTGCATGTCGAGCAACAGCTCCGCATAAGCCGGCTCTGCCCAGAAGTCTTTGACGATTGCCATCGACTTCAGGAACGCGGGTGCGAACGGCGCGCTATTCGGGAAGTCCGGTGCGTCCACCACCGATTTGGCTGCCGAATAGCCACCCAGTTGCCACCATTTCTTCTGCACGTCGGGTTGCGCAAACCACTTGATATATTCGAGCGCGTCTTCTTTATGGTCCGAGTACGAGACGACCGAGATCCCCTGCCCGCCCAACTGAGTGTATTGCTTCGTCTCACGCGGATTGACGAAGAAGCCGATCTTCTCGCCACCGACATTCGGGTCTTTATAAAGCCCTGGGAAGAACGCAAACCAGTTCATCTGCATCGCCACCTGACCCGACTTGAACGCGTCGAGCCCCTCCTGCATGTACGCGTTGGTCATGCCTGGCGCCGTGCAGCACTTATAGAGCGCCTTGTAGTACTCGAGCCCCTTGACCGCGCCTGGCGAGTTCACGAAGCCGTCGAGGTGATAGGGCTTCTTGGGATCCTGATACTCGAAGCCGAAGTTGTATAAGGCATTGGTCGCGCCCATCGTGATTCCCTCGGAGCCACGCTCCGTGAAGATATACACGCCATAGACCGTCTTGCCGTCGATCTTTCGACCCTGGAAGAATTGCGCAGTCTGCTTGAGTTCGTCGAGCGTAGTGGGCGGCGCAAGCTCACGGTTGTACTTCTGCTTGAATTCCGCGCGAAGTTCCGGGCGCGCAAACCAGTCCTTGCGGTAGGTCCATCCAACCGCGTCAGCCATCGCAGGTAAAGCCCAATAGTTCGGCGTATTCTTTGGCCACTCCGAATATCCCACCACCGTTGCAGGCACGAAGTCGTTCATGGAAATCTTGTTCTTCGTGAAGAAGTCGTTGAGCTTCACGTAATGTCCATTGACCGCCGCGCCGCCAATCCACTGACTGTCGCCAATGATCAGATCGCACAGCTTGCCGTGCGAATTGAGTTCATTGATAAAGCGGTCGGCGTAACTGGTCCACGGTACGAACTCGAACTTCATCTTGATGCCGGTCTTCGTCGTGAAATCCTTCGACAGTTCGACCAGTGCATTGGCGGGATCCCATGCCGCCCAGCAGAGTGTCAACTGCTTGTCCTGTGCCTGCGCGCCCGTTGCAGTGCCGAGCCCCAGCGATATGAGGGTTGCCGCCACTACCCTCGCTGACGTTAGACGTACCATGTCTCTTCTCCTTGTCTTTCTCGCGTCTCCAACCTCATGACATTCAGCGCCCATGCGCCGGGCACCGCGTTTCGGCTCTGGCAGATCAGAAGTCGATCCGCGTGTCGCGAGCGTCAGGCATGCGCATTCTCACGAAGATAAATCCGGGTTTCCGGCGTGGGGATGGCAAGCGCTCCCCGAACGTCGTTAAGAAAATTAATCGCGGCGAGCCCGGCCCAATGAACAATGCCGCGCACGTCCTGACCGAGTATCACGTCGATCGCGCGTTCCGAGAGTTGGGTGCGCGTCTCCGCAGTGCATTCGTGGCCAATCAGGACGAGGTGAGCCTTGTCGCCGGACTCCTGCAATGCCGCTGCAATGCCGGAGATGCCACCGCCCGTCACATACACGCCGACCAGATCCGCATGGCGCGCACGTAGGCCCTGTACCGCGAGGCCGGCACCATCGTCGTCTTCGGCGAAGTCCGGTTCGGCGATCCAGCGCAGGTTGCGGAAGTCCTCCTCCAGCACTTGCGAAAAGCCGGTGCGGCGTTCCACCTGGTCATGCAGACGCGACGATCCCGATAGCACGGCTACCGTGCCGAGCTTCGCGCAAAGGAAGCGCCCCATCAGTAGTCCTGCCGTGCGTCCGGCAATCCGGTTGTCGACACCCACATACGCGGCGCGCCGGCTCGCAGGCAAATCGGAGAACACGGTGACGACCGGCACCTGAGCGTCGCTCATCTCTTCGATGAAACGTTCAACCCACGGATAGTCCAGAGGCGCGAGCACGAGCGCGTCGTAGTCGATCACTTCGGCGGCGAACGCCGCGGTCTCGCGTTGGCTGGAAAAATCGCAGCGGTAAAACGAGGGGATGATGCGGTGCTCGCGAAAGAAGCTGGCCGACAGCGCAATATCGCGCTCGACGTGATCGAGGAAGCGGGAGTTCACTTGCGGCAGCACGAACGCGACCCGGAACGAACTGACCTTTGCCGGCCGGCCACGGCTCGCCCGCTCGTCACGCAGATTCGCGAGTGCAAGATGCACGCGTTCGGCCGTTTCCGGACGCACAGCCTGATCGTCGCGCAGGACACGATCGACCGTGGCCACGCTGACGCCAGCCCGACGCGCAATCATTGTACGAGTAGCCGGCATGAGTCTCCTCCGGTGCCGAGCGAAAGAATTATTTGTTTTACTGAAGGTAGTTTTTCCCACGAAAAATGCAAGCTTTTTCGCCGCGGAAAAAGCGTCATCGGTTTGATGGACGTGAACGCGGTGGTCTCTGGTAGCGCCAGCAAGTGCGACGGACGACGCAGCGGGCCGAGAGATCGGCGGATCGCAGGGAGAGTCGATGGCGTGGGGCGGCTATTAGCGCCCGAGGAGAACCCCGGCCAACTGTCGTGTCGACCGCGGTATGGGTATTGGGTGAGTGCTTAGAAAAAGAGGAACTCTCGGTCGTGAGTCAGGACTCGTCCTGACTTTAGGCTTTTAATCGCCGGAGCCATTTCGAATTTCGCGAACCGGACGTCCGACACGGTCGGACGGCGCGGAATTTCTGTGATGAGCCCACTCACGCAGCTTATCCAGTGCGCCGCCTGAATGCGGGTTAGCAAAGTGAAACAGGACCGTCGACCTGACGCTATGCGGCAGACAAGCCTGATTCGCGTGGAGCGATCGCATTCCCCAGAAAAAATACATGTTGCCTGGCTCGAGCGGTACGACGCGTGCGCCGAGCGCGCGCTGCACGCTTTCGGCTGCAAGTACCCGGCGCACCAGCGAGTTTTGCACTACGGCTTTCTCGACCAGGTTGATCACCGATGAAGAGCGGATCTTGCGCAGGTTCGGATACATCACGAGGTCGCCGCGCGGCTCGTTCGGGCCGTTTGGAATGATCAGCGGCAAGAGCGCGGTGACGACGTAGGTGTCGTAGTGGAACAGGTTTGATGCCTTGAGTCCGAGATCACCCGACAGCACCCGAAGCGCGGAGACGATATCGATGTCGGGCACGGCTCGCCCGGTGCCGCGCCGGTACAGTCCGGCGAGTATTCGGCGCAGGTCGGGCGAATCACCGAATGCCGCGAGCGGCGAGGCGTCGAGCCAGGGATGGCCGGCATAGATGAAATGCTGGCGCTGATGCTTGTCCAGTTCGCGCTGGACATAATCGCTCGCCATTGCAAGTTCAACGGGTGAAAGGACGTCGTGAAGTGCGCCTATGCCGACCGCGTCCATCTCACGGCTCAATGCGTCGAGGCTTTCATCGGTCACCTGCTTCAATCTGGAGTCCAGAATTTGATCGGGCGGACTTTCCATGATTCCTCACACAAGGTTGTCGCAGGATAGATACGTCGTGTTTTTTCCGAATCGTCCAATTTTGCCTACAGTGTGTCATGCGCCGACTATGAGTTATGTGCGACAGAGCATATGGCGGTTCACGTTCACATTAAAGAACATCGCGTTCTGCGACTAGTTTTGCGCCCGTGTGCTGAAGGTTGCTTGCCAGGAGCATTCCCGCACGGTGAACTACCGGATAGCCGGCACCGATGTTATGCACGAGGGGAATGAGATCCAGGCTCCTGAAGCCGACAATAGTGGCGGATGTGAATTCCGTTCATAGCTCTTTCGGTTCTCGCCACACGCTGCCCGAATCGCTCGGCATATTCGCGCAAAGTATTGCGCGCCGACACGCTCTTTTATTAGCGATAGCCCGCGATGTGATCTAAGATCGAAAGAACGTGCGTGCTAAACAGCCTTCTCAATAGGAGATATCCAATGGCAGCATTCGTCGATCATCCGGCGATTTTGTTTCTGGTTCTCTTTGTCTTATTCATTGCGGCAGTTGCATTCGGGGTGTTTGTCTTGCGCCGTCTATCTCCATTGCATGAAGACGAACGCGACGATTTCAGCGCTGTCCAGGGCGCCACGCTCACGTTGTTGGCTTTATTGATCGGTTTCAGTATTTCCATGGCGGTGAACCGCTATGACCAGCGAAAAGTCCTTGAAGAAGCAGAGGCAAACGCGATCGGTACGGAATTCGCGAGGGCCGATTTAACGGAGCCGGACATACGTGACGAGATGAAGGCGGCACTGATCCAATACACCCGCTTGAGGCTGACAGAGTTTCGGACCCGCGATCACGCCGAGCGCAAACAACTCGACGGTGAACTCGCAGCGCTACAGTCGAGATTGTGGCTGCAGGCAACCCACGTTGGAAAAAGTCAGCCCACGCCCATCGGGGCGCTCGTCGTTGCGGGCATGAATGACGTGCTCAATTCGCAGGACTATTCAGAGGCCGCCAGGATTAATCATATTCCGCTGGGCGCATGGGTTTTGATGATCGTGATCGCGGTTTTCGGATGTGCGGTTCAGGGTTATGGCGCCAAAGGGAAGCGCCGTACTGCGCTGCTCATGACTATCTTGCCCGTGACGATCTCATTGTCACTCGCGCTGATTGCCGACATAGACAGTCCGCGCGGCGGGATCATCCGCGTGCAACCGCAGAACCTGGCGAGGCTTCTCCAGTCGCTGGAAAAGTAATGGCTGGTTCTGACAGCCTGCTTATTCAGATTGGAATGCGATAACAAGTAGTACCGCTGGTTCGTGCTATTAGCTAATGCAGCCCAAACCCGCAAGCGTCGCTTCCACTGCCTCGTCGATTGGCGTATTCGGCTCGTGTCCTAACGCAGCGATCAATCGGGCGTTTTGCATCCGGACAGGTGTTTGCCACAAATAGCGCATCTCGCCCAATTCGCGAAACGTCGCATTAAACGGTGACGCGAGCTTGACGAGCGCCCACGGAAATCCGCCGACGCCCGGTTCTCGCCCCGTGCGCCGCGCCACGACTCTGCGAATGGCCGCCACGAGTTGAGTACCGTCCTCGTCCCAGTGGCCACCCATATGAAAGCGCGCGAAAGGCTCCAGCGTGTCGCGCCGCGCAAGCAGCTCGAGCATCGTATGCGCTACGTCAGGCAAATAAGACCACTGATGGCCGACGCCGCGCGCGCCCGGATAACTGACCTTTGCGACGGGCTTTCCCGGTTTGACGAGACCCTGCGAAAACCAGTTATTGCGCGCTCGCGGGCCGAAGAAATCACCCGCTCGCACAATCAACGCGCGCAACCCTTCTGTGGTCGCGCGTTGCAGCCGAGCCTCCATTTGCACGCGAATTGCGCCTTTCTTTGTCACCGGATGCTGAGGCGCATCTTCGTCAAGCAGCGCAAACGCGTCCGGCCCGAAGTTGTATACCGTGCCCGGCAGCACGATCGTTGCGCCTACCGCTTTCGCTGCTGCGATGGTGTTATCCAGCATCGGCAGGACAAGCTGTTCCCAGCGCCTGTATCCCGGTGGATTGACTGCATGCACGATGACCGACGCGCCTTGCGCCGCGCGCAGCACGTCCGCATGATTCATCGCGTCGCCCTCCACCCATTCGATGCCGTCCGTGCGCGGTCTTAATGCACTCGACGCACTCGACGACCGCTGCATCGCCCGTACATGCCAGCCTGCTGCAAGCAGTTGCCGCGCAAGTTCCCCGCCGATGCCGCCCGTCGCGCCAAGTACGAGTACCGTTTCGTGTGCCACGTCAGTTGCTCCATTCATATTTCGATGAAGCCATTCTGCGACTTTTACTGGCACAATAAAATTAGCGAACTCCGTTGACCCGATATACAAAATTGCATGGCTGATAACATTGGTTGGGAACTGTATCGCACGCTGCTTGCAGTGCTGCAAGAAGGCTCATTGTCGGGCGCCGCGCGCTCACTCGGCATCACGCAGCCCACGGCGGGCCGTCATATCGAAGCGCTCGAACGCGCGCTGAAAGTATCTCTATTCACGCGCTCACAGACGGGTTTGCAGCCGACCGACATCGCCCTCGCCCTGCGGCCGCACGCAGAGACGATGCAGAGCACGGCGGCGTCGCTGGAGCGCGCGGCGAGAAGCGACGCCGCCCAGGTGCAAGGCGCGGTGCGTGTGGCTGCGAGCGAGGTCGTCGGTGCGGAGGTGCTGCCGCCCATCATTGCGGCGCTTCGCGAGCGCTATCCGCAACTCGTCGTCGAGCTGGTGCTGTCCAATCGCGTGGAAGATCTGCTCAAGCGCGAGGCCGATGTCGCCGTGCGCATGATGCGGCCGAAGCAGACGCAGCTCGTCGCCCGGCGCATCGGCAACATCGAGCTCGGCCTGCATGCGCGGCGCGATTACCTCGCGAAACACGGAACGCCGCGCAACGCGGCCGCACTGTGGGAACACGCGATCATCGGCTACGACAGGCCGAGCGCGTTCGTGCGCGATGCCAGCAAGGCCTTTCCAGGGTATTCGCGCGCGGGTCTGTCGATCCGCACGGACAACGACCTCGCGCAGCTCGCACTGATTCGCGCGGGTGCCGGCATCGGTGTGTGTCAGGTCGCGCTTGCGCGTCGCGACAAGTCGCTGGTTCGCGTGCTGCCGAAGCTCGTCGCGCTAGGGCTCGATACGTGGGTGACCATGCACGAGGATCTGCGCAGCAGTCCGCGTTGCCGCGCGACGTTCGATGCGCTCGTCGAAGGGCTCATGGGCTATGTGCGGTAGTCCTTGGAGGCGCCGGGATTGTCATGCGTTATGGGCAAGCAACCGCCCGGCATAAGCTCATTCGGTTACCGGCTTTTCCACCGCAGCCGCCTGTCCGCCGACGGTCTCCAGATAGTGTCCGTAACGCCGGCAGCAGGTTTTCCAGCCGAACTCGTCGAGTGCCTTGCAATGACTCGCATTGTTGGCATACGTCTGCCACGACTCGTTGACCGAGCGCAGGATTGCAGGTAGTTCGCTGGCGTCGTTAAAGAGAATCACGTTGTCGAACTTTCTTGCTGCCCATTTCATGAACGGCGTGGAGCGCGCGATCAGAACCGGTACTAGTCCAATAGCCTCGAAGAAGGCGCCGCTGACCAGCATCGAGTCGGCCGAGTGCGGGAGAATCAGCACGTCACTATCGGCGATGCTTTGCGCAAACTCCGCGTCGGTGAGAAAGCGGGATTCAAGGCGCACCGCGTCCCGCAACGACTTTCTATCGATGATCTCGTTCAGCGCGGAGACGTAAGCGTCGGTGCCGTGCCCCGCTATATGCAACTTGCAATCGGCCGGCCAGACATCGAGCACCGCATCGATCTGCTTATACGGACGGATCACACCGAGCATGCTATAGAGCGGCGCCGATCTTTGCGGCCTCGCATTGCGCGGCTGATGACCGGGCGAGTCCCAATACAGCGGATGAGGCAAATACTGGGCGCGGTACTGCGACTGAAAGTCCGGCGCGTGCACCACGCGGAAATCCGCAAGACGGCGCACGAAAGCAATGATGCGCATCGACAGGCGCCTGTTGAATCCCTCCGTATCGTGCACGGCCTGGTCGTGCACGAAGTACACAACCTTGGCTCGCCCGAGCAGCATCAGAGAACAATAGAAAGCGAAAAGCAGTGAGCCGCCGAAGCTCAGTTGCGCAGTGCCTTTCTGTCGCCTGAACGGCCTGTACTCGAGCCAATGGAATACGAGAACATTTTCCGGCTTGAACAGATCCGCAAAGCCGCCCTTTAACAAGCCCTTGATCGACAACGGAGCAACATCGTAGCCGACCGACCTGTACAGATCTTTTTGAATCTCTATATAGCGGTTGGTCGGATTCGTAAAAGGACACATCAGCACGC
>Ga0268255_10000179_pt1 | contig 51495 bp, 64 predicted proteins | sample AgamicOrMarz_FD_200256 | JGI IMG/M metagenome (GOLD analysis project Ga0268255, IMG submission 200256) | Agave microbial communities from Guanajuato, Mexico - Or.Ma.rz (v2) (version 3) | ecosystem: Host-associated > Plants > Phyllosphere > Phylloplane/Leaf | place: Guanajuato, Mexico...
TGGACATGACTAAACCAAAGGTGGCCATTAAAGTAATAATAGCTGTTCCGCCATAACTCATAAAAGGTAAAGGAACACCTACTACAGGTAAAATACCACTGACCATTCCCGCATTTACAAATACATACACAAAAAAAGACAAACCAAAGGCGCCAGCAACTAAACGTCCATAGTTATGGAAGCTTTGTAAACCGATTTGGAATGTTCTAAAAATAATAGCAAAATAAAGAATAACTAAAATAAGTACGCCGATGAGTCCAAACTCTTCGGAATACGCAGCAATAATAAAGTCGGTATGACCTTCAGGTAAAAAGTGCAAATGTGATTGGGTGCCTTCAAGAAACCCTTTACCTGAAAAACCACCAGAACCAATTGCAGTTTTAGATTGAATAATATTCCAACCTGTACCGAGCGCATCTGCCTCTGGATCAAGTAAAGTTAAAACCCTTTGACGTTGATAGTCGTGTAAAAGAAATTCCCAAGCAATCGGAATGACCACTGCGGCACAGGCTCCCGCAGCACCGATCATACGCCACGATAGTCCACTTAAAAATAAAACAAATATACCGCTTGCTAATACTAAAAGTGATGTTCCCAAGTCAGGTTGTTCTGCAATCAGTAAAAAAGGAATACCAATTAACATTAATGATAAAACAACTTGTGAAAAACTAGGGGGAAGGGGTTTACGTGCTAAAAACCAGGCAATCATCATGGGCATGCCGATTTTCATGAATTCACTGGGTTGCACACTTCCGAAACCAGGAATATCAATCCAGCGCTGAGCACCCATTCGGACTTCACCAAATATCATGACTGCCAAAAGTGAAAATAAGCCAAATAAATAAAAATAGGGTGAAAAAGCTTGATAGACCTTAGGTGGAATTTGGGCTAGGCCAATCATCACTAGAAAACCAATACCAAAACTCATGGCTTGTTTACTTACTAACCCCACATCTTGTGCAGAAGCACTATAAAGTACGGTTAAACCTAATAGCGCATTTAAGAGCAGAAATAGGCATAGCCAAGGGTCAACATGGAGTTGTTGCCACTTTGACGGTTGCATAGCAGTGCTAAGACCATCTCGAGGAGCTTGGCGTAAAAATTTATATTGCGGACTAGGAGACATGCGGCGTTAACTAAGGTCAATCAGTGCTTGGCGCATGCTAACATAAACGTGGTTAATGGCAATGTATATCAATATTTTGCAATAAAAAAACCTAGCTTTCGCTAGGTTTCCGATAGTCTATTTTTTATTAGTTAAAGAATAAACCATCATGATATTCAGCCATCGCTTTCAGTTCAGTGCGATTTAAGCTTGGAATCAGTTTGTCGATTGCAATGTGAACAGCTTTTGTTACAGCTGCTGCACCAATATCGGCTGCTTTACGCTTAATCATGCCCAAGTCTAATGTTTTATTAAAATCAGACATGAAGTGTTTAATCATGGCATCGCCAAATTGTTTATATAACTCAGCTAAAGCAGCTTTATTAATGTCATTGCCTGCTTCAAGCTCAGCAAAGTTATGCTTAAGGTTAGTCACTAAACCTGCATCTAAATTTACGCCTACTTTATATTGGCCTTGTGGGTCTTTAAATAAGCTTTTTTCAGAAAACTCTACTGATTGTTTAACCACATCATTTGGTGCTTTGCTTAACAATTGCTTTAAAAGAACAGCAACAGTTGATTTGACATAGCCTGCTAGTTTTTCGGCAGTATCGCGCTTTTCACTTGCTGGAAAATGCTGAACTAACTGAATTAAGACATTATCAATAATCTCTTCATTAAGTTGTAAAGCAATCTTATCGCGAAGTGGATATAAAGGTTCGCTAGAATTTTTATTCGCAATTCCAGTTTGTATATCGTTCAATAAGCCTTCAGAAGGGGTAAAACCAAAAAACGGCATGGTATATCCTCAAATTATTCGTTTTATTGTCGTGCCAATCGAATCGGTTTTGGCATCCATGAAAGATCCGATACTCGGCAAGGGTTAATATCAAGTCCGCCGCGACGAGTATAAGTTGCATAAACCATCAGCTTTTCAGGCTCTAGATTTTGCCAAATATCGGCAAAGATCTGTTCGACACATTGTTCGTGAAAGCCGTTATGCTGACGGTACGAGATAATATAAGCTAAAATACTACGATAACAAGGTTTTTTGCCTTTAAAACGAATAAAAACTGTACCCCAATCTGGTTGTCCTGTGACTGGGCAGTTACTTCTCAAAAGATGAGAATACAGTTCAATTTCAACTTCTTCATCAGACTCATCTCTTTTTAAAAGAGTCGCATCTGGATGTTGCTCTAAACGCTCTGGGTTTAGATCATCAATACAAATGCCTTGAGGTTTAGAAATATCTAAATCATCAACCTGAAATAGGGTTAATTCAACTTTTGCACCAGCCGCCGTAGAGAGGTCTTTTTCAACCGTTTCAATGAATGACTCTTTCGAATCAAATTGAGTGAAATTAAGACTATTGAAGTAAAGTTTTAATGACTTTGACTCAATTAAATTTGGTGAAGAAGCAGGCAATGTAATTCTGCCAATTGCAACTTGCGGGATAGCATGAGCGTTTAACCATGAGATTTCAAAAACATGCCACCAATCTTTACCTTGCGTAATACCTTCAATGTGCGAGTAAGCTTCACGAGACTGAGCACGGGCAATTGGAAATAAAACATCAGGTTGATAGTTAGTTGGATATTGGGTTTCTTTACCCAATAAAGACTGTTCGACACTCATTCACGCATTCCTGAACCACGAGCAAGTAAATAGTAAGCAATTCCGTAAAGTACAGCACAGCATAATGTCACAATGATTAAAGAGAACGTAACGTTCACATCACTATGACCCAAAATGCCGAAACGGAAAGCATTGACCATATACACAATAGGGTTAATTAAAGAAAGTTTTTGCCAAAAAGGACCAAGTGCACTAATGGCATAAAACACACCACCTAAATAAGTTAGAGGTGTAAGAACAAAGGTGGGAATAATAGAAATATCATCAAATGATTTTGCATAGACTGCATTAATAAAACCACCTAATGAGAAAAGAACCGAGGTAACTAAGACTGTATATATAGTTACGAACCAGTTGTGTATAAAAAGGTCGGTAAAGAACATGCTCATTGCAGTCACAATTGTACCAACTAATACACCACGGCAAATACCACCAATCACATAGCCCCACAAAATAATATGTAGTGGCACAGGGCTCATGATGAGTTCTTCAATGCTTTTTTGGAATTTTACACTGAAGAAACTGGAAGAGACGTTGGCATAACTGTTTGTAATGACAGCCATCATAATTAAGCCAGGTACAATAAATTGCATATAGCTCACGCCACCCATTTGTCCAATGCGTGAACCCACCAAATTACCAAAAATGACAAAGTACAAACTCATTGTAATTGCCGGTGGTAATAGGGTTTGTGGCCAAATACGTAGAAAACGGCGTATTTCTTTACGAACTATGGTCCAGAGAGCAATTTGCAGTTGGCTAAAATTCATTTTGCCTCTCCTTCAAGATTTTTCTCGACCATTTTGACAAACAATTCTTCTAAACGGTTTGATTTATTACGCATACTACGAACACGAATACCTTGAGATTCTAATAGCTGGAATAGGTCATTTAATGTATGCGCTCTATCCATTGTTACTTCTAAAGTATTGCTATCAATTAAGTTAAACTTTACACCAATAATGTTTAACTGAAGCGGCCCAATCGGTTCGGCTAAATCGAAGATAAATGATTCTTCATTCAGCTGATTAAGGAAGCTCTTCATGCTGGTATCTTCTTTAATTACACCGCGGTCAATAATCGCAATGCGACGACACAACATTTCTGCTTCTTCTAAATAGTGAGTCGTTAAAATAATAGAAGTACCGCTTTCGTTCATTTCGGTCAGAAAATCCCACATAGAACGGCGTAACTCAATATCTACACCAGCAGTAGGTTCATCCAAAATGAGAAGTTTAGGCTCATGCATCATGGCACGGGCAATCATCAGACGGCGTTTCATACCGCCAGAGAGCATACGTGCTTGTATATTGCGTTTTTCCCACAGACCGAGTTTTTCTAAATAATGTTCGGCACGTTTTTCTGCAATCTTTTTGTGGATACCGTAATAGCCAGCTTGAGTGACTAAAATATCGAATGTTTTTTCAAACTGTCCGAAGTTAAATTCTTGGGGAACGACGCCAAGCTGCTGTTTTGCCAGAGATGGATGGGTATCGAGATTGTGCCCAAAAATCTCAACTGTTCCAGCGGTTTTTTTCGTGAGGGAGCTGATAATACCAATGGTTGTTGATTTGCCGGCACCATTTGGGCCTAACAACGCATAAAATTCACCTTCAGGCACAGTGAGGTTAATACCTTTTAACGCCTGAAAACCATTACGATATGTTTTGGACAAATCTCTTAAAACCAAAGCATCAGTCATGAAATTCTCACATTATGAAAGAGGGGTATATTTTGAGCGATAATGATTAATAAACCAAGTAAAATAGTCGGAATTTTATAAAATTGAGATAAATTTATGAAGTTATTATATAAAAGCTGGTGCGCCCGGCGCGCTCACGAAATGAAACATAAGTTAATGATTTTGATCTATTAAAATGTTCACTTTGTGGGATCATACCGTATAACTTACCGTAAAACTCAAAAATGCCTAAAATTGTACCCGCTTTAACCGACTCTAAAATTAAGTCTGAAATCGCTAAAAATAAGAAAGATATTGAGAAAAAAACTCAAAAACTTTCTGATGGTGGTGGATTATACCTTTTAATTGATAAAAAAGGGGCTACAACGTGGCGATTCGATTACACCCGGCCAATTATTAAGAAGCGCAACACCATCTCAATCGGCCCATATCCTGAAATATCTCTGGCAGTTGCAAGACAAAAGCGCGAGGAATTCAAAAGCCAAATTGCACAAAATATTGATCCTGTCGAACAGCGAAAACGAGATATACAGGTTAAAAAAAGAAATCTTGTTTCAACCTTTGCAGCGGTAGCGGATGAATTTAGATTAACTGAAGAAATCACAGAAAGTACTAAACAGAGAAACGATTCAATCTGGGAAAAACTTTATTTAAGTGTTGGTTCAATTCCAATTTCAGAAATCACAGCTCTACAAATTTTAGATGCATGTAGATTGTACGAGAATCAAGGTAAATATGATTCAGCAAAAAGAATGCGTTCTAAAGCCAGTCAGGTTTTTAAGTATGCGATCGTGTTAGGGCTTTGTCAGTTTAATGTGGCTGATCAAATATCAGGCATTTTAAAATCAGGTACAGTTAAGCACTACGCAGCAATTACTGATGAAGAGCGATTAGGACAACTGCTTTTAGATTTATCAGAACCAAATATTAATGGCTCTATCATCGTTTACTTCGCCACATTAATATTGCCTTATGTTTTTGTTCGTCCAGGTGAACTGCGTTGGGCGGAATGGGAAAATTTAGATTTAGATAAAGGTCTTTGGGCATACACACCACCAAAGACACAAAACAAGACTCAACTGGAACATATAGTTCCTTTAGCTACGCAAGTAGTTGAGTATTTAAGGAAGCTCTACAAATTAACAGGAAGTACAAAGTATGTCTTTGCATCAATGAAAAAGGGAAATCCTGTTATTAGTGAATCAACTATTAATAAAAGGCTTAAAAATTTTGGATTTGCAAATGGTGAAACCACGGGTCATGGATTACGGGCAACAGCACGTACTTTATTAGATGAAGTACTTCATTATCCGATCGAACGTATCGAACAACAATTAGCACACCAAGTAAAAGATATGCATGGTAGAGCATATAACCGTACAAAATATTTAAAAGAACGTGCAGAGATGATGCAAGCTTGGGCTGACTATCTAGATAGATTAAGAGATGAGGCAAAGGCAAGAGCTGTCGCATAAATAAGATAAAGGCCTTATCAAAATAAGGCCTGAATTTTTTCTTTGTATTTTTCATAAAGTTCGTTGGAAAGTTCAACACGCGTTGAGCCACCCAATTTAACTTTTTTAAGTTCACCTGAATCAAACATTCTATATATAGTAGTTTTTGATAAATTGGTGACTTGAATAGTCTGGTTGACTGTTAATAGCATTTATTACTCCCTAACTTTTCAATTCGTTTCGTTCTTGTTTTAAGCGAGACACTAAGTTATGCAGAGTAACGCTCACAGTTTTCTCAAAATTTTTAGTGGATTGAAACTCAGCAAACTGAGAAAGAGCTAATCCAAAAATGTGGTATGCAAAAACCTTAGCCGCTTCCGGATTATTTTTAAGAAGTTCTTCAGTACTTGGACAAATCACTTCTTTAAAAATATGAACTGCTACTTGATCTGGAGTACCTTCAATACGGCTAGGGTTTAAATTTAGTTCACCAATAACTTTACTCATTGTTATGCTCCAAACAGTAAGTGACAGCTAGTTCTAAGGTTTCAAATTCTTTTTCAACATCATTGTCGAGAAATGCTGTCCACTCTTCATTGCCGAAACATTTAGAGATAAGAACACTACCTATCCAAACGTCATCACCATCAAATTCAACACCACTTTCAACTTTAACCATTCACGCCACCTGTCTATAAATACGTTTAACTTCGTGATTAAGTTCGTCCATAGCTGTACGACCTTCTTTTAAATACTTCAAAAGCATTAATTTGTAGCGTTCTTGAGCTGCTTTGTTCATCACACCTTCATTGGTCAAGGTGAGGGTGGCTTTGTTGCCTTTAATCAGGTTTACGCCATGAGCTGTACCTCTACCGCGATAACCTGCATTCACATTGAATACAATGAACTTCTCGAAAAGCTGCATGGGTAGCAGCTTTGGTTCGAAAAGGAACTCAGGAATATTCTCTTTCGACATTAGAATTGTTCCCCCAGTAAGTAATCAGGTTCATTTGAAGCAGCGTTCAACTGAGCACGCCGTTTTTTGGCCATGTTCCACAAAGTTTTATGAACATCATGATGGCGTGAAGGAATTTCGAGTTCTAATTCTTCAAGCGTCTTTATATCTACTGCATGTTGGATTCGAAGAATTAAAGGTGATAGTTCATTGTCTTGCTGACGAGTTAGCTTTAACTCTGAAAGGCGTTTATGCATTTCAGTCAATAAAGGCTTGCGTTGTTCTTCAGTCCATTTTGAGGTGTAAGTAATAACGCTATTAACTTCCTCTGGAGTATGTGCATTTTGAACACTCTGAAGTAAATCATCATAGTTATTAGGCTTTATAGCTGACTCAACAGAAGGCTGAATTAACAGATCCTCAGAAGCAGTGACATTAGTTTGTTCGGTGATAACAATTGCTGGTTGAGTTTCTGCTGCAACAATTTCAGTAGGTTTTTTAGTTATTGCTGGTAGTTCAGCTTTAACTTGCTTACTTTTTTGACCTCTAGGTTTATCTTTGGTGAGGTCTATTACTTGAATATCAGTAATCATATTGCCAAAAGCTTTACCAATTGCTTGAAGTTGAAGTTTTGCATTTTCTTCATCAAGCTGGGCAAATCCATTACCAACACTTAGACATGTTTCACCATGTTTAGAGTTATAAGTAGTACGTAAGATATGTGAAGGCATAACAACATAGATATCTTGGCCATCTTTTAAATCATGTGGTTCAACGGGCTTTGTAAATTGAATTTCAGCCAATACAATTGTTTCGCGTTGGATGCAAAACTCATAATTTGGTTGCGCAAATACTGTAGCAGGGAATTGCCCTAAGTCGCTGAAATCAAGCATGTCACCAACTGGTCTACATAAAACTGTAAAGCCATTTAGAAGAGCATCAAAAGCTTCTGAAGCTGTAATTAAATTATTCATGCTGTCATTCCCGTTTTTGCCAATGTTTCAATTTCTTTTTTAACTGCCGGCAGTTTTACCGCTTCAATTTGAGTTAGGGCATCAATACCGAAGTGCTCGCACACTGTTTTCACATCGAGGCCGCGTTCAGCAATGAAGTTTTGAAGTTCGTCTCTTTGTTCGTCTGAAATGCCGTTAAATTCAGGCGGACTTATCCAAGCACCACGCTCTTTATCAAACGTGCAATTCAAGGATTTAGCTTTCATTAACATTACTTGGCGCATGTTCTGGTAATACATGTGTTCTTTATCAAGTGATTCAGTTAATTGATTTAGATCACCAGCATGCTCGGCTTCTTCACAGCTTTGCTTCCAGTTCTCAAACTCTTCTTGTGCTTTTGCTGTAGCTAATTGAGCAGGCGTTAGGGTATTAATGTGTTCCTTCGCTTGGGTGATTAGATCGGCCAAGAAAGTTGGATTAGATTTAAGATCAGGAACCCAAACCTCACCAGTTTCACCGCCTAATGCACCTGAGTTTTTCGCATGATGGGTAGGAGAGGGTTTAAAACTTATTACGCGTGCATTCTTTCCTTCACCCGTAGTAACAGTGGTTAGATAACCCATAATGTCAGCGATACGGTAAAGCTCATTACGATTTTTACCACCTAGATCTGGTCGGTAAATGATTTGTTCACCATTTTGATCTTCAGAAGCATGTGCAATGAACACGACATCTTTACCAAGGCTTATCAATGTATTGATATATTGCTTGAATGTCTGATTAGCTAGACCTTGCGCTTTAAGCTTTAATGCACCATCTTTTTGACGGTTGTTCGCCGTGAGTAGTAAATGAGTTTTAATGCATTCAAGCATTGCGCCAACAGTATCAATAACAATTGTTTTATAAGGTGCAAGGTCTTGTGGTGTTAGATCAGCAATATCTTTCCATTGTTGGACCTGAACAACTGCACCGCGACGCAGTTCACCAGTACGGTGAGCACCACGGTCAAAGTCGAATGAAATAGCTTTGTCCGCAGTAAAACCCATAGACGTTTTACCTAAGCCCGGATCGGCATATAGGTACACAATAATTGCTTGAACCAATAGTGTTTGGTCAGCTGTAATAATAGGTAGAGCCATTTTTCTTATCCTTATCTTGAGCCAGTGAAGCCGCGAGAACGCTTATAGTTTTTGCGGTCAGGTGAAGGGATGTGTGAGCCACCCAGATCTTTAGCCAGTTGCTTAGAGCGCTGAAAGCGGATTTCTTGGGAAAGAACTTCCCAAATTCTTGGATAATCGACTTGGAACTTAGCTACGTCTAAAGGCGTCTTAACGTCATCTTTAACCTTGTAAAGCACTGTGCCATTTGCATTAGATGCATAAACGATCCACCCAATACGCACTGAGTAAATGCCCGTGTTATCACGGCCTAAATAAGCTTTGTAGCCATCTGGGTGCTTTTTAAAATTTGTCATGATTAGCCTCCCATCATCCAAGATGCAGCAGCTACAGCAATCACCCAAAGGATGAAAGAGAGGACAATAAACTTTACGAAGTCTATTGCGTTAGCTTTGAAAGTCGCAAAACGAGAAGGGCGCTGTTCTTCAATAGTAGGGTGTTGATATAAGCGTGCAGTCGTTTGACTAGGGATAGTGTTTTGTTTCATACTTATCTCGCAAAGTTTGCAAAGCACATCGGAAGGTAGAAGAGACGATGTGCTTTTTTGTTGTCTACGAGATAAATATTAACTATGGTTAATTTTATAGTCAATAGAAAAGTTAACGATAGTTAATCAATTTTATTAACCATGATTTAATTTTATTAACTAAAAGAAAACCCACCTTGGGGTGGGCTGGGTGATTTGAGTTACTTAATAATAATTATTAAGATGGTCTTGATCTTCTTTTTGCTCTGTATGTATATCGCATGCAGTCAACTACTTGGCCCACAAAATGACAGTGTTCATCTAAAGGAATTATATTTGGTTCGAATTTAGGATTTAAGGCTTGTAGAAAGCGAGAACCATCTGTCTCGATGACAAGTTTTTTAAAAGTTGCATCTTCAAATCTTCGCACTACAACCATATCGCCAGATTGCATGTCACTGTAGTAAACATCGGGATCAACTAGAATGTAATCACCTTCCAAAAAGTCAGGTTGATTACTAACACCCTGAACTTTTAAGTAAAAACAATTGGAACATTCGTCAGGGAGAGGAAGCCATTCTTCAACTTGAGATAGGTCTACAGATTGCACATTAGTAAATAAACCCGCCTGAACCCATGAAAGTACAGGAGCTAATGTAGCTACTTTCTTAGAGACATTATTATCAATTTTTGGTTCTTCTTTACCACCATATAACAACCAATCATCAGAAACATCTAAGAACTTTGCAATAACTTTTAAATTGTCAGCAGTTGGAACACTTACACCATCAAGCCACTTTTTAGCAGCAACTGGTGACTTCTTAGTTGCACGTGCTAGGTCAGCGGCTTTTAGCTTTTTCTCATCTAATTTCTGCTTAATGCGCTGGTGTAAAGACATAACAAAAATTCCAAAAACATTAACTAATGTTAATACACAGTATTGAAACTATGGTTAACAAGTGGTAAATTCCAAATATTAACTATAGTTAACTTGGTATGAGTATGAATCTTAGTGACTTAATGAATTATCACGAATGTAAAAACAAAAAAGAGTTATCTAAAAAAACTGGATATTCAACTGTAACTCTATGGAAATGGGCGAACAACGGAATACCAGGTAGAACTCAAGCTGTTTTACAAGTTCAAACCAATGGGAAGCTTAGAGCAGACCTAAATGTATTAACCACCTAGGAATAACCATAAGCAAAGTATCAATTAAAAAGTTCAAAAAATAAATGTGAAGGAAATGAAGGATTTCACAATGCAAGAGATGACTCTAAGCCGAGATGCACAAATAGCTCTTTGGCAAATGATCAACAAAACCCCGAACTGCACAGCAAAAGAAATTGCTCAAGCAATAGGTGACTCACATAACACAGTTTGTAATTACGGCAACCAGAACATGCCAGCTTATTTGCCAAGTTTAAAAAAACTAGAGGCAATGATCTTTTTCACACAGAACCCAGCGTTACTAAAGGTTTGGGCGCATGAGTTGGGTTACGCACTAGTACCAGTCGCATGTGACAGCTCTAAACATCATGAGCTTTCAATATTTGAGGCAATGATGCTGCACAACATTAAAAACGGTAAGGCGAATCGTGTTGTTTATGAGGCTTATGAGGACGGAATTATTACACCGTTGGAATATGAAGAAATTCATCACCTGACACAAAACCTTATTGAGCTTATCACGGCAGTTGATCAGGCAGCTTTAAAGCAAATGAAAAAATGTTCAGCAACGTTCGGAAATGAAAAAGCCTGATCTCGTACATCAGGCTTAGTAATTCAATTACTTGCTAGAGGAATCGAATATGCAAACTAATTTATCAAATCAATCGACTAAAGACAATCTGCTCGAGCAAAAGCGTCAGCAAAGTTATCAGTCCTGGCATGAGCCGGCTTTGCGAACTTTGTCTGGTTTGCTGGAAATTCGTAAGAAAAATCTAACACGCCAAAAACGTGACGAAAAAAATGCTGCGGTGACACGTGAAGAATTTATGCAAGCCCTGATAGATCAACATGGCAAACATGGTCTTTATCTCGGCCATGCTGGGCAAATTATCTCAAGTTTGTATCGGGCTAAGCGGATCCGTTACTTAGGTAGCACTTTCATTCAAATGAATGAAGAGGGGAATCAATGAGCTTAGACGCATCCATTTGGGCTTTTAAAGCAGAGGTTAAAACCTCTAGTCAAAGACTCGTTTTATTGGCCTTGGCCGATAGAGCAGGTGAATCTCACAAGTGCTACCCAAGCATTAAACGAATGGTTAAAGATACTCTTCTCAACCGTAAAACTATTATCAAAGTTTTAGATGAACTTGAAGCTGGATCTTTCATTAAATTCACGGGTGAAATAACTGGAAATGGCGTCAAGGTTTACCAGTTAATTGGTGTGATGGGCCGAGAAGAAAATGATTTAACCAATCCCAAAAAAGGGACTAGTACCAATAACGGAACTAGTTCCAATTTCGGTACTGGTTCCAAAAGCGGTACTAGTACCAATAATGGGACCGTAACCAGTCCCAAAAACGGTACCGAGACCAGTACCAATATTGGGACACAGAACCTATCAGGGAATCTATCAGAAGAATCTAAAAATAAAAAAACATGGTTGAGTTTGAAAAAACTTGGTGAAGAAATTCGTTTGGCAACTGATCAGGAAACTCACGAGCAGATCAAAAACGCAAATTGGTTCGATCGTGAATTACGAGCATTTGAGCTATACAACGCCGAAAAGAATCTTTGTGATGAACTCATGAATTACCACTTTGCAGATTGGTTAATCAATGCATGTGGAAAATACAAATCTCGTGAACAAGCTAAATCTTCAAATAATGGATCGAAGGTTCGAATCCCGCAGGGAGAGTCAAATACACTCAGTTCAAAACAAATTTACTCATTCGCTCAAAAACTTTCTATTCTTCCTGAATTCGCAAGCAAGTATGCGGAAGGAAACGAAAGTTATGAGCAACTGGCTGCACGTATCGCAGTAAAACTTGCAGATCCTGAGCAACAACAAAAATTGATGCCTTATCTCATTCAGGTTGGATTTCAACAAAAAGGGGCAGCAGCGTGAGTACTCAAGAAAACTTCGATTTAGCTGAAGCAATTGCTCGTAGTGAAAAGTTAAGAGCTAGATATAACCGTAGTGGTTTATCTAATACTGATTACAACGAATTACTTCGATTAGAAAAAGCAGTTAAAGAAGCGATTAAGGAAGGAGAAAAATGAGCAAAATTTTAATTGGGGTTGATACAGGGGTGCATACTGGTTTCGCTGTAGCTATTGATCAGGGCAAAGGTGGAGAGCTTAAGGATGTTGGCTCTCTCACAATTACCCAGGCAATGAGTCGAGTTATAGAGCTAGCTGATGTACACGGAAAGGCAAACATCATGCTGTATATCGAAGATGCTCGTTTGCGCACCTGGTTTGGGAATGCTGATGCACGACAAACTCGAAGTGGTGCAGGAGTACGAGAAGGGATTGGTTCAGTTAAGCGAGATGCTCAAATTTGGGAAGATTGGTGCAAAGAACAAGGTCTGAATTACAAGATGATTCACCCAGCAGCAAATAAAACTAAAACTGATGCTAAATATTTTTTGAAATTAACAGGGTGGGCAAAGCGTACAAATGAACATGCGCGAGATGCAGCAATGCTTGTATTTGGTCGATTTGCAAAGTTTTGATGTGAAGAAGGTTTTTAGAAGTTGTTTTTTAATCATGGTAAAGGGTAAATAGGAAGGCGATTATGTTGGTTGAAAAGTTTGATTTTATTGAGTTACTTCGCCTTGCTATTGCTCAAAGCGAAGGTAAGGGTAAAATTACTAAACACGTGGTATTGGGGGAAATTGCATTATTACGTGTAGGTGCAAAAAAATGGGCAGAGCTCCTACTTGAGCGAGTTGATTTTGAGCGCATAGCAGAGGTGACTGAATCAAGGAAAATTTATGAGACCCGGATAATTAACGGGCAGGAAGTAAAAAAGCGTATTGGTGAAATACCTGGCAAAGTGGAATTTAAAAAAGGAGAAATTAATTCTGGTGATTTTTTCCGTGTAAGAAACTTCTTGGCTGGGAAGATCCACAGGGAGATGATTAAAAAGAATTTTAAGCCGAATAATTGCCAAGGCGATTTATCTAATGTAGCCAAAGGAATAGCAGAGGTTGTTTTGCGTGGCCGATTGTTTACTAAGGCAATGTGTGGGCATTGCCAAGGGTTGGGTAAAGTGGAATTATTTAATGCTAAAGGATATCCAGACGGTTCTAAGTTTTGTGAAAAATGCGTAGGAACAGGGAAGCGCCCATACACATTGCATGAAAAAATTACCATCGCAAAATTAAAAGTTTCAAAGTCTGGTTATTCTGAGCGATATGAACCTTATGAATTAATTGCTGAGGCATGTATAGAAAATTGGGAAAACAGCATTAGAACTAGCCTAGCTAGATCGTTTCATTTTGAACCAGAAGAAATATCTTTAGCTTGACTTAGACAGAACGGTTAAGTATAAGTATTTCTAAAATGGGCGCTTTATACATAGATCGCCAAAAAAATTATTAAGCTCACAAAATAGTGGGCTTTTACTTTTATTAATTTGAAAATTTCGTGTTTATTGGAGACTCGCAATGAGTGAAGCGCAGAGCAATAGAGCTCAAGAAGTATTAAACCATCTCGAAAATGAATTGATTAACGCAACGCGTAAATATGAACATGCGCAAACAAATCTAGTTGAGGCTAAAAAAGAATTGGATGCCGCTCAAAAAGCCTTTGATAATCAAGCTCGTTCAGAATTGTTGTAAGTGATATGTAGTTAAGTCTAAATATCTAACTAAGAGCTCGCCAAAAGGTGGGCTTTATTTGTATTAGGATTATTATAATTATATGGAAGAGTTAAATGCGGTAGAGATGGCTTGGAAGGGATCAGTCATTCAGGCATTCGCTACGATTATTGCTGCTTTAATTGCCGCAGTTGGGTTGGCTCTAGGTATCTACGCATCTTGGAAAACAAGTTTAGAATTACAAAAGAAAGATAAAGTTTATGAAACCAGAAGAGAGATTTATACAGGTTTCATTGATTCCTATACTGCTTTATTAAATGTATTTTATGATGTCTTATTTAGCCCTTTTGAAGTAGATCAACGATATATTAAATATTCGGAAGCTCTTGTTAATTATTACAAATTTTTAGATAAAACAATCTTTGTTTGTGAAACAGTTCACAAAAAGGAAATTATAGATTTTTTGAAGATTTTTCTACCCCAATTAGTAGGGTTTACAGGCCAACTCAATGATTATTTAAATCACTTGGCTGCAGCGGATAATAATAAAAGATCACATGAGAAAATTTTTAATGAATATGATGAAATAAGGAAAAAAATCAGAGAAACAGAAATTTTCAATTCTGATATTAATAAAGATTTAAATTTAATAGAAAACAAAGATAAATTAATTGATATTATTTTGGAATATGAAAAAATTGACCAAAAACTTAACCATGAAAGTGTTAAAATTGCCTCTAGTTTAGAAAATGAATTAGATGGATTAAAGGTTAAATGGGATGCTGAATTTTTGAAAGTAACTTATTTATTAAGAAAAGAAATAGGAATTGAAACCAATGAGGAATTGGATCAATTATTAAATAATACTCTTAATGAAATTTCTAAGGAAATAAGAGAATTGAAGCTTTAGTTTTAAGAATTTACTGTAGTATTTAATAATTAGATCAAATCAATATTTGTTTCCTCTAGTTTGTCGAGTGTATTACTGCACAAACTAGCCCCACTAAATATCGATTATTGGCGGGGCTTTTTATTTTATATGTTAAGCTGATCTTTATAATTTTATGGATTAGTACAATGTTTATTTGTATCGGCGGTGATTTGGACGGTGAAGTTGTAAATAACCGTGAGGGTACATACTTTGAAGCTAGTGAAATTGATTCAAGCAAACAATCAACCTATAGCCGTCAGAGTTATATTGTTGGTGAAAATACATATCGTTTTTGGCTTTGTTCAGAGTTGACATATATGGAAGCAACAGAAATCGCAAGCAAGCACTTAGCTGAAAAATATAATTACCTTTCTTAATTTAGTATTTTAAAAACTTAAGCCTGCCAACTGGTGGGCTTTTTTTATTTCTATGTTTCTACCACCCAAGCCTTATCAATAAATGATAGGGCTTTTTTTATGAGGAAACCTTAATGGTTACTACTCCAAAGCAAGCAACAATTGAAACTTTAACTAATACAAACTTGCCTGCTGGTCATACAGTGCTGGTTAAGATTGACGATTCAACTAGCTACGACCAAGTGTTGAGTAATGTAGAAGCAATTAATGCATTACCGGGTTTCACAGTTATTGGTGTAACTAGTCTTCCAAATCCTCCAGCATCGGCTTGGTATTTGGATAACTGTACCTATGAAAATGGAGTTTTAACTCCAGTAGGTGAGCCTTTAGATTTTGGAACTCCAGAAGCCCCATTTATCATGTACGGCTATCATGCAGCTACTAAAGCTAATATTGGCGATACGCTTGAAGTTGTAGCTGAGAATTTCTTAAGCGCTACTGGAAGTGTACATAGTGGTGCTCGTTTACAGACCACTTTCGATAATTATGATTCAGGTAGCTCACAAATTGGTTATAACAATACAGTTGATGGAACTAATGACTTCTTTTCATTGCTAGATACATTGTTCCAAACGCAAAACTTACCAGTTAAGTATTCAATGAAATATGTGTCTGCAACTGAAATTGAGCATGTGATTACTTCTGTAGACGGTTTAACTGAAATTCATCGTTATAACCAAACAATTACTGCATTTGCAGAAAATGTTTACTTCAACTTCACTCTTATTTGTCAAAATAGCAATGAAGTGATTCCAACGACAATCAATGTGATTCCTGCTGTTTAGTAATCACTAAATAATAGAATTCAGAATTTAAGCTCCATTTGATCGATAGATCGAGTGGGGTTTTTCATTTTGGAGTATGTATGACTGAATTTCAAAAAAACATAAATGAGATTAGACAGCTCCAAACTGAGCTAAATCATTTGGGAAGCTGCACAACAAAGGGCCTTACAGAACAAAAGATCGTTCAATTAGATGAGCGATTTTTTTTATCCCTAAAAAAACAAAGCAAGTTAATTGCCCGGCTCAACAATAAGCCTGAGGGTTTTCTTTAAAAGGTCTTAGGTATGGACAGTAAAGATTATTTTTGGCTAACAAGAAAAAAAGAACCTAAAACAAAACCTAAAAGCAGACCATTGCCTAAAGCTACTCAAAAATATCTAGAAGCAGAGGAAGACTTTACTCAATCCTTAGATGTTCTGGAAATTAAATACGAAAAGAAGTTTCAAATTAAATCAACCAAGCACTGGCGATTTGATTTTCATTTAATAGAGCATCGTATTTTAGTTGAAATTGCTGGAGGGCCTTGGTCAGGTGGACGAAAGGGTAAGCTTAAGAATAAAGCTTGGAGTCTTGATCGTTACGACGTAGCTGAGGAGATGGGCTATACAGTAATTCGTATAGAGACAGCTTCTAGATGCAGGATCGATGATACTGGACCAGTACAGTTAAGAAGTGAGTACGCTAGTGAGTGGCTCAAAAACTTGAAGAGGCAAATATTTAATGGATCAGATCAGACCATTCCCGCAGCCAGACTTTATTGATCAGGCTGAAGAAGAGGAAGCAATCCGTTTAATACCGGCACCAGATTTAAAGAATTGGGTTGTTGCTAATTTTCTAACGCTTGGAGGGCCTCTGCATAACCCGGACCATGACCATATTGCTGAGCTGCTTCATGATAATGAAGAGTTTTTAGAATTTGCATGGGCTTCTTCTGCTTATACGCGAGCTAAGCGTATGGTGTTAGGACAATGCGAAAAGGTTATGTTTCAACAAGGCGGATGGAAGAAAGCTCGCCAAGAACAACAAATGCGGGATTGGTTCGGATTTGTGCCGACATACTTAATCACTATCGACGCTACCTTTTGCGATAAAGCCAATGATAGCGAGTTCTGTGCTTTGCTTGAGCATGAGCTTTACCATATTGGTGTAGAGCGTGATGGAGACGGTGAGATTATTTATAGTGATCATACTGGCTTACCAAAGCATTATTTAGCTGGTCACGATGTTGAAGAGTTTTTCGGTGTTGTTAAGCGTTGGGGCGCAAATGAAAACGTTAAGCGGCTTATAGAAGTCGCAAAAAATCCGCCGTTTGTTTCTGATTTAGATATATCAAAATGCTGTGGAAACTGCGTTATCACATGATGAGCCTTAGGGCTCTTTTTTTTGGCTATTTAGGTTGACGTAGGTTGACAGGATTGAGGATATGGCGGCTCTAAAAAAAGAGGTAAAACTCTTTATAGTTCGTTCACTTGCCGTATTTAATACACCCACAGAAACTGCTGAGCTCGTCAACCAAGAATACGGGATAAAAGTTACTAAGCAGCAATGTGAAAAATACGACCCAACTAAACGGGCGGGTGAAAACCTAAGTGAAGAGTTAAGAATAGATTTTGAAAAGACCCGTGAAAAGTTTTTAGGTCAGCCTGAGGCGATTCCTATTTCTAATTTAGCGGTACGCATGCAGCGTTATGAAAATCTATTTCTGAAATATAGTAAAAACCGTGTTGCTGCTACTAGCATTCTGAGACAAGCGGCTGAGGACATTGGCGGGAAATATACCAACAAAACAGAGCTAACCGGCGCTGGTGGTGGGCCGCTCCAAAGCGAGAATATAACCCAAGTTGTTGCAACGCCTGAACAGATAAAGCAGGTGTTAAATGAACTCCAAGGTAAATACTAATCTGCTAGAAATGCAGTTAGAGCAAGAGCTATGTGAGAAAGAACACTTATTTTTTACACGGCGTTTTTTCTTGCCTCGTATGGGCTTTAAGTTTTCGGTCAATTGGCATCATGAATATATTGCAGACAAGATTGATGAGGTTATTGCTGGCAAGGTTAAAAACCTTGTTATTAACGTTCCACCTGGTAGCGGTAAGACAGAATTACTAACCAATCTTATTGCTCGTGGTATAGCTCGAAATGCTCGTTCGCGCTTTCTGTATTTGTCTTTCTCTCAGTCACTTGTAGAGGATGTATCTGCAACAGCAAGGAACATTGTTAAGTCAGAAGACTTTCAGAATTTGTGGCCTGTAAAGATTTCTACCAGTACGGATGCTAAATCTAGCTGGAAAACTACAGTCGATGGCTATGATGCTGGTCATGTTTATTCTGCTTCAATGGGTGGGCAGGTCACAGGCCGCCGTGCCGGTACATTAGCGGATGAAGGCTTTACTGGTGCAATTATTCTGGATGACCCCTTAAAGCCTGAGGATGCTTTTAGTCAAACAGCTAGACGTAAAGCTAACCGTAAGATTTTAAACACAGTCAACTCGCGTAAAGCTAAATCTGACACACCGATTATTCTGATCATGCAACGTTTACACGTTGAAGATCCGACTAACTTTGTGATGACGGGTAACGTTCCCGGTAAATGGGAGCAGATCAGTATTCCAGCGCTTATTGATGATGAATACATCAGTAAGTTGCCAGAAAAAATACAACTGAAAGTACCGCGCGATGTTGAACGTGATGCTAAAGGCCGTCAAAGCTATTGGCCATTGAAAGAATCATTGCAATCGCTATTGCAACTCGAACAAGGCGGACAGGATAAAGACGGCGCTACGGTATCGCGATATACATTTGCAAGCCAATATCAGCAAGCCCCTAAAAAGCTTGGCGGTGATCTTGTTAAATCTGAATGGTTCCCGCGATATGTGGAATTACCGGTTCTTAAGTGGCGTGCAATATGGGCCGACACGGCTCAGAAGGTCAAGAAGCATAATGACTTTTCAGCGTTCATATGTGCTGGTCTTGGCTATGACAATAATCTTTACATCATTGATGTAAAGCGCGGCAAATGGGAAGCGCCAGCGCTATTAAAAGTTGCTAAGGACTTTATCAATAAGCACAAGGACAGCAACACCAAGATTGGCAAACTTCGTTATATGGCCGTAGAGGATAAGGCGAGTGGCACTGGTTTAATTCAAACCATTGCCAAAGAAACAACATTACCTATTCGGGCTATTCAGCGTGGCGATGACAAGCTATCGAGGACTATGGATGTAATTCTTTATGTTGAAGATGGCCGAGTCTTATTGCCAGCTAATGCACCATGGTTATTGAACTACATCGAAGAAATTGAAGGGCTCACCGCTGATTGGTCACATGACCATGACGATCAGTGGGATCCGACCATTGATGCGATTAATGATTCATTAGCTAAAAAGCCAACTGTATTTGATTAGAGGAAATTATGGCTGAAACTAAAAAGCCCGATGCAATTGGCGATGCAGGGGCATATACAAACTTTGTCTCAAATATTGGTACAGATCGAGATAAGGCATCACACGGGAGCTTTGTTAAGAAGGTTATTCCTGATGAGCAATTAGAAGCGGTATATCAACACTGGTTAGCTAAGCGAATTGTTAACCGCCCGGCAAGTGACATGCTTCGAGCTGGTTGGTTCTATGAAGGGATTCAGGATAATGATTTAGAGAAGCTTAAGGAGGCATGTAAGGCTTTTAACTTAGGAGGGGTGCTCTTATCTAGCTTGGTCCTTTCTCGCTTATATGGCGTTTGCTACGTACTCCTAGGCACGGTGGACGGCGGCAACTTAGATCAACCATTTGACTTAAGCAAACTTGGCGTTGGCCGTTTAGAGTTTTTCACAGTACTGAAGAAAAAGCAGATTGAAGCCGATACTTCAAAGTACTTGCCGCCAAATGAAGCAGGTGGGCTTTTAAAGCAACCTGAATTTTACAAGCTTAAACTTGATGGCAAATCTAACCAACGGATCCACCACACACGCTTAATCAAACTTGGTCATGCTGATGTGGTCAATGAGGAGCCTGTGAGTGTATTACAGGAAGTTTATGAGGATCTTTTAGATCATGCTGCCGTTAAGAAAGCCACCGCTAGTTTAGTCCATGAATCAAAAATTGATGTCATTAGAACACCGAACTTGGTTGAGAAGATCAAAGAGGATATGAAAGCAGTTGCTGAACGCTTTCTTAGTGTCGGTTTGCTGAAAGGGCTTAACGGTATGCTCGTATTGGATAAGGAAGAAGAGTACGACTCTAAATCTTATAGCTTTGGCGGCTTACCAGATCTAATGCGTGAGTTCTCAATTCAAACTGCTGGCGCTGCTGATATGCCATATACAATTTTATTTGGTCAATCGCCTGCGGGTATGAATGCCACGGGTGAGCATGACACTCGGAACTATTACGACAGTATCGCAACTAAGCAAACATGGACCTTAAAGCCCTTCATGTTGAAGCTTTTAAGAGTGATTGTACAAGCTACATTTGGTCGTCAAATATCAAGTTTAGATGTTGTGTTTAACCCGTTATGGCAATTAGACGCTAAGGTTCGAGCTGAGGTTGAGAAAGCTAATGCCGAAAGGGATGATAAGTATCTTCAGATGGGCGTAATTACAGAGCCGCAGATAGCGAAGCAGCTTGTTATTGATGGCGTTTATTCAGTGATTGATGAAGAACACATTAAAGAGCTTGAAACAATGGTGAAGCCTAATGACGACGATAATTCAGATACTGAAACCAAACCTCCAGCAAGCGAAGAAACGTAAGAAAGGGCGTAAAGCTTCTAAGCCTAGAGCCGTGCACGTAAATCGCCGTGTAGAGCTCTATTACACACGGCAATTGCTTGCTATTTCAAAATACTGTCAGGACCAAACCAAGGATCTAGTCATTCCGACAGTTGGTCAGAACATCGGTGATGCTTGGTTCTCGGACATGATGACGGCGTTTAGAGAAAAGCTCACAAAATATGTTGTTGAGATATCCCGACCATTGGCCACAAAAGTTGTGACTGATACCCAAAAGGAAGTGGACAAGCAAATTGCAGAGCACACCAAAGCAATTATTGGTGTGGATCTAACGCCGTTTTACCGCGCTGCTGATATTCAAGATGAAGTAGACCTAAATATTACTGCAAATGTCAGTTTGATTAAGTCTATTCCTCAGCAATACGCCGATAAGCTTGAAGTGTTAATTACCAATGCTTTGCAAACTGGCCAAACAAATGAAGAGTTGGCCAAAGCAATTAAGCAATTGGGTTTATCTACTGATTATCGAGCTCGTCTTATTGCTAGTGATCAGATGGGCAAGATTAACGGCCAAATTAACCAAGCTAGACAGCTTTCAATGGGTGTTGAGACATACACATGGCAAACGGCCAAAGATGAGCGAGTGCGGCCAGATCATCAACATAAGCAGGGCAAAACATTTAGATGGGATTCGCCACCAGCTGGTGGACATCCCGGTCAGCCTATCCGCTGCCGTTGTACGGCATTGCCTAACTATGAGGATATATTGATTGACTAGAAGGCATCATTTCATTCATTTCTTCCATCCTTCTTTCAATGCCTTCATTAGCTGATTGAATTGATCCCTTAATAGAAATTAATAACTTTAAATATAATTCAAGGTCTTGATGAGTTATAGAATCATTGTCTTTAGGGATTATTTCTATTAGATGATTAACTGTATTTTTGGGATTTTCTAATAATTCATCGGGAATATTTATATATTCTTCATAGGTATATTCAAAACCCGGTATTTTATCTTTCATATCTAGATGGAATAATTTTACTAATTCAGTGAATCTTTCTTTCCATTTTTTTTGTTTATGTTCTGCCGAGTAGATTAGTTCTTTGCATTCATAAGCATTTGCAAGAATAGATAATTTTAAATTGTAAGCGGTCAACTGTAGATTTTCTAAACGTTGTTGATTTGCTAAATTAAATTGATCTTTTGCATATTTCGCAGCAATAAAGGCAAAAACTAAACCTATTAGTGTGAGGAGAGTTTGTAATTGGCCTGAATTACTGCCTAACCAGTCCCAAAAATTAATAAGAGGATTCATCTATATAACCTATTTTATTATCTACTTAGTTTAATTCTTACTCTTTTCAAGAACCACCTAAACAGGTGGTTTTTTATTGAGCGCAATTTATGAAAAACATTTACCTCTTTAAGGTAGGTGACTTTGCGCCAAGTGAATCCACACGTTCATTTACCAAAGAAGGGTATCTGAAATGTGTCAATGTTCGCTTAGCTAAAGCGCCTCAGGTCCGTCAGTACTATGCCTATGAGTTTCCATCATTAGACGGATATTCAGCAGACCAGATCATCAACATCTATACGCCTGCCGAAGAGCTCTTTAAGCCTGAAACGATTGCAAGTTTCAATGGCGTAGATGCTACTGACTATCACCCACCTAAAAATGAAATTAATGCCTCTAACTGGAAGGATTATCACATTGGTTATTGTGAGAACGTCCGACAGGAAGGCGATTATCTAGTGGGTGATCTGCTCATTAAGGACAAGATCAGTATTGACCTTATTCAAAGTAACGAGCGTATTGAGATGTCGCTTGGTTACGGGGCAATGTTAGTTGTTGAGCAAGGTACAGCACCAGACGGTACGCCGTACCAAGCTAAATTTATCAATTTTAATGGTGATCACATAGCTCTCGTTAAGTACGGGCGCTGTGGTGGTGATTGCCGCATCGGTGACGAAAAGCAAACTCCAAAGGGGAAAACAATGGAAGTAACAGTAAACGGTATTCGTTTTGACATTGGCGATAACAAGCCCTTGGCGGATGCATTAAAGCAACAACAAGAGCAGCTGGAAAACTTGAAGGCTGCAAAAATTAAAGTCGGTGATAAGCAATTTTCTATCGGTGATGAACTAAACGCAGTTCAAGCAGTGGTAGATCAATTGCATACCGAAAAAACCACTCTTGAGCAAAAAGTGGGAGATCTGGAAAAGAACCAGATGACTCCAGAAAAGGTTGAGCAAGCCGCTGCCGAACGTGCTGCTGTGATTGCCGATGCTAAATCATTGGTGCCAACGGTAAAAACTGAAGGCTGCACATGTGAGCAAATCAAACGTGATGTTATTGCTGCTAAAGCGGGTGATGCTTTAGTAACAGCTTTAATGGGTAGCGTTGCTGTAGGTGATGCAAAGCCTGAGCAGATCGATACAACTTTCCGCGCATTGTCGGCTGTAAAAGGAACTCATCCATCGAACCCAGTGGCCGATGCACTTAACCATCAACAAAACGTTAATGCAGGTGATGGCAAACCTGCTGGTGGTGAAGAGAAAAAAACCAACAACAAAAAAGAAGCTTGGAAACAAAGCTTCTAATTATCTGGAGAAAAGAGAATGTCATTAACACCTCAAGCAATTCCGGGTATGCGAGCTCGTCTCCATATGCCCGAAGAAATCTTATCTTTAGCGGTCGCTGGCACTACAGTGTTAAGCGATGGGGAAGTAGCTGTTCAATCAGCAGATGGTAAAACCGTAAGTGCTGTAACAGATGCTACCAATACAAAATTTGGTGTGGTTGTCTTTCAGCATGTTGGTAAGTCTGGAAAAAATGCTTTAGGTAAAGAAGCCTATCAAGCCAAAGACTGTGCACCGATCATGCAGATTGGTTCAATCTGGGTAAAACCTACAGCACCTGTAATTGATATCAAGGCAAAGGTGTATGTCCGCACCTCAAACCCAACAGCACAGGCGCCGTTAGGATCACTTTCATCTGCAGCATTAGATTCTACTGAGCTACCTAATGCCTCTTGGGAAACCATCACTGGTCCCGATGGTTTAGCAATCCTTCGATTACGTGGAGCTTAAAAATGTCAAAACAATTAGAACAAATGAAAATTCGCTTATCGGCCGTTGCACATGGGGTGCAAATTGCCGTTGGTGATGCCTTTAATTTAGATAACTTTGCCAAGTTACTTTTAAAGCTTGAATCAATTGATGAAATGACGCCGCAGCTTGCTGAAGCACAAGCCTACGCGAAGTATTTACCAATCGAGGGTTTAGAAGGTGCTGTTATTGGTTCAGCAAGTGTCTTACAACGTAAGAAAGGTGTGGGACGTGGTAAACGCTTCTCAGGTCAAGGTAATGATGTGCCATTGGCAGAGGTTGTATACGATGAAGTAAAACTCACCGTACAGCCGGGTGTTATTGGTTACGAAATCAGTATTTTTGATGCGGCAGCAGCATTGAAAGCAGGTATCCAGCTAACCACTGACAAAGTAGCTGCTGCTCGTTTGGCCTATGAAAACCATATGAGTGATGTGGCATGGTTTGGTGAACCTGAAACGGGTTTACTCGGTTTCTATAATCAAACCGGTGTAGAGGTCATTACTTCCACTATTGATTATGCAACCGCTACAGTTGAAGCCGTTCTTGCAGACATTAACAAGGCAATTAAAGGCGCTACCAATGCATCAAAGTTTGATAGCAGTGTTCAACCAGACACTTTCGTGATGCCTGAAAATAAGTTCACGATTCTAGCAAGCCGTATCGTTCCCGATTCAGCGGGAAAAACCTTCCTTGAGTACATTAAGGAAAAGAACACCTTTGCAATGCAAGGTAAAACACTGACATTCACTTCTGAAAGTATGCTTGAAGGTAAAGGTGAAGGTGGTACGGACCGCAGCATTATTTATCGCCGTGATCCAAGCTGTATTACTTTCCGTTGTAATGAGTTGGAATTCTTGGCAGCTCAACCTATCAATTATGTAATGCGTACACCAGGGCACTATATGTATGAAGGTGTCTATTTAAAACGTGTCGATTCTCTCCGCTACTACGATGTTGAATAAGGAAAACTAAACATGCCAAAAATTACTTACAGCGGCTCTCAGGCCGCTTTTTCTTTTGATGGGATTCAGGTTGGTAAAGGCCAAACAGTAGAAGTCAGTACCGAGGATTTCACACGCATTTCTAAAGGGAAAGCCTTTAAGTCACTCGTTAAAAAGGGTGAACTTGATATTCAGGAAATTCCTGATGATGAGCCTAAAGGTAAGACTGGTGGACGTAGCGGCAAAGGCGGCAAATCAAACGATGCAGCAGGCGATCAGCAAAAGGCTGCTGATGAAGCTGCTTTGGCCGCCGTGAAGGCTGAGCTAACAAAGCTTGAAGTAACGTTCAGTGATGATGAAACACTTGAGCAGCTACAGGCGAAGTTAGATCAGGCTAAGGAATAAGGGTGGACCTATGGACGTACAAACGTTTCGTGAAAAGTTCTCTACTGATTCTGCTTTAGTAAATCTATCTGATGCAAAGATTCAGGATGCATTAGAAGAAGCGGATTTGGTCGTATCTCAAATTGAGTTCGGGGCATTAAAGGAACGTGCTGTAGGTCTATATGCAGCACATATTCTTAAAGTCGGTACAGCAAGTGGCAATGGTGCTGCTTTTAGTAACGCTTCAAGCATGACAATCGCGGGCCAAAGTGTGAGTTATTCTCGATCATCGAAAGAAGCTTTCTATGATCTCAGCATATATGGCCAGCGCTACCTTGCGTTAAAAAATTCCATTCCAATCGATGATGAAGGCACAAACCCTAATCGTTTAGGCGTTGGTGCTTTTGTCGTATAGGAGAATCCCATGCCTTTTAAATATCAGGCACCAGAAGGTTATAAGCCAACCAAAATCGTTATTGCTGGGCAAAACCTAGATATCAAAAACAGTGTTTTAGAATCCGATAATGACATTATCCATATTTTAAAGCCCTTAGGTTTTGAACGCTTTGTCGAAGTGGTTGAGCCAAAGAAATCGACCGCCTCTGCTAAAGAGTAATTAAGCTATGAGCGATTATCGTGTTGATAGCCAAGTCAACTTTGATGAGATGAATGATCGCGTTAGGTTTGAAATAAGACGCACGATTAACGCTCTTACTTTACGCTTACAGCGGATTGTTCAGGAAGACATGTTGAGTGGCCAACGGCTAAAAGTTCAGTCTGGCCGCTTACGTGGATCCGTTTCATCAAAAGTGGATGAGGATAAGGATTCGATTGAGGGGACCGTGGGAGCTGGTGGTGCTTTGGTTCCTTACGCTTTTGCTCATGAGTTTGGTTTAAATGGTTCGATGGGGGTTAAGGCTCATCTTAGGACAATTAAGCAAGCTTTTGGCCGACCTATATCACCGGTACAAGTCAATATTAAGGCTCATTCAAGGAACGTTCGTTTTAGAGAGTTGCGATTCATGCGTGATTCACTGGATATCGTGGCCAAGATTGTGCCGAAAAATATTGATGCAGCAATTCAGCGGGGTTTAGCAAGTGGATAGTGAAGCAATCTATCAAGCGTTGTTTGATCGGTTAAGTACAAATGTAGAAGGATTGATTACGATAAGCCGCCGTTTACGTCACTTTAACCATGTAACACCAGAACAACGCCCAGCCATGTTTATTACACAGGGCAATCAGCAGGAAGTGCCGGTACATGGTTTAGATTCAAAAGTTGAACTAGCTGCTGAGGTTTATCTCTATATCCATGAATCGGACACTGCAAAGCCTCCATCATCACAGATGAATATCTTTATTGATCGTGTACGTGAAGCTATCAAGCCAGAACATCCAGAATTTAGCGAATATCAGACCTTAGGTGGTTTGGTAGAGCATTGCTGGATCGAAGGCACAGTAGAAGTATATGAAGCAGTAGAAAACATGCTGGATGATCAGGCGATTGCCATTATCCCTATCCGGATCCTCACAACAAACTAGTAAAACATTCATTTTATGACCGCCTTCTATGGCGGTTTTGTCATTTTAGAGAGGTCAAAATAAATGGCTCAATATTTATTTGGTGCCGGCAAGATCTTTGCTACACCGATCCAAGATGTATTCGGGCAGCCAATTAGTAATCCCACACCGGTTGAAGTAGGCGTATTACAGTCAGTAGGTGTCGATGTTAGTTTCGATTTAAAGGAACTCTTTGGCCGTGGACAATTCGCCGTTGATGCTGCACGTGGTAAAGGCTCAATTAAAGGTAAGGCATCGTTCGGCCGTATTAATGGCACATTGTTAAATTCCATTTTCTTTGGTGGTGTAGTTGCTGAAGGTGGAATTGAGACAGTATCTCAAACCATTAATGGTGAAATCGTTCCAGCAGGTGGTTTAGTAACTCCAATAGTTCCAAATAGTGGAACCTTTGTAAAAGATCTTGGCGTAACTGATGGAAAAGCTATTCCACTGAAGCGCGTAGCTTCAGCACCAACGCCCGGCCAATACAGTGTAGATGCTGCAACAGGTGCATATACATTTGCATCTGGTGATGTAGGGAAAGTGGTTTTTATTAGCTTCCGTTATTCCGCAACTGTAGCAGGTGGCAAGTCAATCACCGTATCTAACTTAGACATGGGTTATACACCTGAGTTTGCATTAGATCTCCAACGTGATTACAAGGGCAAATTCATGCATATGAATTTCTACCGTTGTACAAGTAATAAGCTTGGGTTCAGTTCAAAGCAGGACGATTACGACATTCCTGAGTTTGAATTCCAGCCGATGGCTGATGATCTCAACCGTGTTTTCAAAATGGATTTATCGGAGTAATAGCAAATGCAATTTAAACAAGTTGAAAACCCTCGAGGCTCTACAGTTCTTGTAGATGGTCAGCCATTTGTTTTTGCTCCATTGTCTCTTGGTGCAGTTGAAAAACTATTACCGGCACTTCAATCATTCAAGCCAGATGATGTCGGCACTGTGATTGATGTGGCACACAAATCTTTGAAGCGAAATTACCCCGACATTACTCGTGATGATGTAGCAGAGATGCTATTTATGGATCAGCTTACAGAAGTGATGGAAGCTGTAATGTCTGTGTCTGGTCTTAAAGGGAATGATGACAGCGCAGCAGGTGGCTCGGGGGAATAGACTGGGAGGAGCTGTACACGCATTTAGTGCTAACCATGGGTAAAGATTACGACTATGTACGTGATGAAATGGATCTACCTAGACTGAGAGCATTAGGTGCGTATCAGCAAAGTAACCCTCCCGCCCATATAGGAATACAACGCCTGTGCCGCATCTTGGAAGCATTCGCGGGAATTGAAGAGTTAAACCCAGCAATCACCGTTTCAGATGATGATGAGGACGATATGATGCAAGTTTTAGAAAGTTTCCCACAAAATAGCTAACTCTTTAAAGAGTTAGCTATTTTTAACTTGGAAATTCTTTAGCTAATAGTATATTAATATTATTAATAACATAAACTTATGTTGGACAACTATACAATGGATAAAATCCTCATTTCATTTTTAATTTTATTTTCCTCTGCAGTCTATGGAGCAGATATTGATAATGAGTTACTTAAAAAAAATTTAGATGCCGCAAATACTCAAATTGAGGTTTTAAAAGCTCAAGTAGATGTTATGAAAAGTTATCAAGATAATTTTTTAAGTACTGTTTATTGGTCTTTAGGTGGGGTTGTAAGTATTGTTTTTATTTTAGTTGGCTACAATTGGTTAACTAATTTCAAGAGCCAAGAAAAAGAAATTCAGCTTTTAAAAGATTTGATTTCAAAAGAAGTATTAATGGCTAAGCAGAATTTAGTTAAAGAAATTGATGATAGTAAAAAAGAATCATTTGAAAATTTACTGGGTAGCATTAATGATGAAACAAAAAAAAGGATCCAACCTATTGAGATTAAGATACGAGATCTTTTTAAAAATGTTAATGGTAATAAGTATTCATTATTAATTATTGAATATGAGAAATGGATATCAAAAAAAGTATATGGAAATGCGGTTATCACATCTTTAGAACTGATCGAAATTAGTCTAGCCATTGGTTATGATTACTACATCGAAGAAAGTTTAGAGAAATTGATACAAGTTTTGGAAAAGGGAATAAATGAAAAAGATAAAGCTACAATTGACGTAAATGCTACTAAGGCAATATCAGAGGTACTATCGAAATTAAATAATCATCATGATTCTATTAAGCTTAAAATTCAAAACTTGATAATTAAGTTTAATAATCTTGAATAATTTCAAAGGATAGTAACTTAAGGTATTCATTATAGTTTATAGCTTAATAATAATGTGACATTAAGTAACCAATTTGTTAAATTGTACGGACTTTATAATAATTGGTGAAATTATGACTCAAACAAAATTTTGTTATGCCTGTGGCCAACAAATTGATGTTCGTGCAGAAATTTGCCCTAAATGTGGTGTAAGACAGCAAGATGTTAAAACTACGGGGCAAAAGAGTAAGGTAGTAGCAGGTATTTTTGCTTTGCTTCTAGGTTTTTTTGGGGCACATAAATTTTACTTAGGAAAGGTAGGACAAGGTCTTCTTTACCTTATTTTCTGCTGGACCTTTATCCCAGCACTTATCGCCTTCTTTGAAGGAATAATTTATCTATGTATGTCCGATGAAGATTTTGCCAAAAAATATGGTTAATTAACTTTCATATTTATTTATAAAGCCTTGCAAATGCAAGGCTTTTTCATTTCTCAATAGTCCCTTCGGAGGGGCTTTTTTTATGCCTGTGAGGAAGTTATGGCAAATAATAACCGTGTTGAAGTTCATGTCGGTGCCAAGACCTCTGAACTAAAAGAGGGGATGAAAGATGCAGAAAAAATAGTATCAGATTCATCAAAGAAAATTGAAAATGCAAGCCAAGGGATTGATCTTAAAATTGACCTTTCAGGTATGAGATCTGAACTTAATAATTTTGCTAACAACATTTCAGATAAGTTTAAGAGTGTTGGTAATGACATAAAAGAATCTTTAACAGGCGGTTTCTCACTAATTAAAGGTGGCTTTCTTTTAGGGATTGGTGAGGAAATAGCAAAAACTGCTGCGGAAGCAATTGGTGCAATACCAGAATTAGTTTCTGCGGTTGGTAAAGCTTCAAAAGAAATTGAAATTCAATCACGATTAGCTAATGCCAATACAACAGAGTTTCAAGAGTGGGCTTTTGCTGCTAGCAAGGTAAATGTTGAGCAAGACAAGCTTTCTGACATCATGAAAGATGTTAACGATAAGTTTGGTGATTTTATGCAAACGGGCGGCGGTGAAATGGCCGACTTCTTTGAAAAGATTGCCCCAAAAGTTAACGTTACAGCAAAAGAGTTTCAGGGTTTATCTGGTCCACAGATCCTTGAAAAATATTATCAGACTTTGCAAAAGGCTAATGTTTCGCAAGCCGAAATGACTTTCTATATGGAGTCTATTGCCGATGACGCGACATTACTTGCACCGCTTTTAGATAATAATGCAGAAAAATTAAAAGAATACGCAAAACAAGCTCATGACCTTGGCGTCATTATGAGCTCAGAAGCAATGGAGTCTACAAAAGAGTTTAATACTGCTTTAGGAACCATACAGTCAACATTACAAGGGGTAATGACTCGTATAGCTGCACACGCCGCGCCAGCATTAACAGATCTTGCAAATCGATTTTTGACTTTTGGAGTTGAATCAAAAGAAGGGATAGATGATTCGATTAAGTCAATCATTGGAATTTTTGAAAGTCTTTTCAGTATTTTAAGCGAGCAATTTGCAACTATTGGGGCAATTTGGAAAGATTTAACCAGCGATATTGGTGACGGTTCATTATCACAAATTGGCTTTATGGATGCTGTCTCAATAGTCCTGCGTGCTTTAGGGGTGGTTGTTACAGGTTTTCAGGTGGCTGTTCAATCTGCATTTGCAATTATTCGCGCCGTTGTTGTGACAGTTTGCCAAGCCCTTATTATTGCTTTTAATGGCCTCATGGCTGGCTTTGATATGGTGCGCAATACCATTCAGTTCGGCTTAGATGTACTTCAAGTTAAATTTCAAACTTTTGGTAGTGTCGTTAATAATATTCTTCACTTCAATTTCTCAGGTGCGAAAGCAGCGTGGGAGGGTGGATTATCACAATTAGGTGGGATTACTGAACGATACACGAACCAAATGAAAGGCCGTATGGCTGATCTTAAAAACTCTTGGAATAATGGAGCAACAACAGCGGCAAATTCTCTTGTCACGGCTGGGCAACGCATTCTCGATGTTACTTCTGCAGGTGGTAAAAAAATTACCAACTATGTGTATAAGGATCCTACAAAACCAATAGAAACACCTAGTGTTCCAAAGCTGGGGATTGGGGCTCCACCACCAAGTATCAATAAGGGCATTGGTACTGGTGTTAAGGATGATAAAGGTGGATCTAAAGCATCTGCTAAATCCAAAGCAGAACAAGAGGCTAAAGAGCGTCAACGACAAGCTGAGCAGGCAGCTAAAGCACTTGCTGATATTCGGTATAAATATGCATCCGAAGAAAAGAAAGTGGCTCTAGATCTTCAAAAGGCATTAGATGAGATTGAAAAATCTAAGATGACTGCCGATGAAAAAGCCGCAGCTAAAGTCAAAGCCGAAAAGGATGCTTCAGACAAGATTATTGTTATCCGTTTAAAAGAGTTTGAGGAATACAAAAAAGCTCGTGAAGAACAGATCGACAATTTTCAACAACAAGCACAGCGTTTATATGAAATTGAAGCGGCACGGATCCAAGCTGAATATGATGCCAAGAAGATTTCAAATGTTCGTAAAGTTCAATTAGAGAAGCAGCTCGAAGATCAATTACGCGAAATTAAACGACAAGGTCTTTTAGAGCGTCTTGCACTTGAGAACGAGCAAACCGGAATTACAGGCAAACAAGGTAATCAAAACCAAATCACAAACAATATTTCTGATTTAGAGACAGACCAGAAAGTTGCTGACACTAAGTCTATGGGCTTAATCAGTGATGCGGAAATGAAAGACTTTGAAGCTAAGTTTGGTGGGTTCACTTCTCGACTTTCTAACCTTTGGGATCAGGGCATTCAGTCTTTAATGAATGGCACATTAACATGGAGTAATGCAACTAAAGCGGTACTTGCTGATATGGGAGCATTTGCCTTGCAATCTGCCACTAAAGAGCTTCAAGGCTGGCTAAGAATCCAAGCGATTAAGTTGGCTCGAAAGCTTGGTTTCGTTGGTGCTGAAACGGCGGCCGAAACATCTGGCCAAGCGGCTCAAACAGGGGCAACTATTGCAGGTGAAGCAACTCGTACCAGTGTTACCGCTGCTGGTGGTTTAGCTCGATTGGGCTTAAAGGCTGCTGAAGCTATCAAAGGAATCATGATGTCTGCATGGGAAGCCATGGCAGGTGCTTTTAAAGCAATGGTTGCCATTCCATACATTGGACCAATCCTCGCCGTAGGTGCCGGAGCTGCTGCGTTCGGTTTAGTTGCTGGTCTAGCCGGCAAGATTAAATCTGCTCGAGGCGGTTATGACATTCCATCCGGTGTGAATCCAGTCACACAGCTACATGAAGACGAAATGGTTTTACCTTCACAACATGCAAATACCATTCGTGAAATGGGTAAAGCTATGCGTAGTGGTGCAAGTTTTGGCGCAGCAGCTGCATCTGAAGGCGGAAGTGCTGGAGCGACTATTAATATTAGTGCAATTGATGCGAAGAGTATTCAACGTCTTTTAAAAGATAATGGTCGTGCGGTCGCAAGTGGTTTGCAAAGCTATGCACGTGGATTTGGTAAGAATGGTAAATAAGGAGGTGTAAGTGTCAAACGTATTATTTCCAGAATTACCCGGTCTTGAGTGGGATCTTTCTAAGACTCCTATGTTTAATACCAAAATCATGACATCAATTAATGGCCGTGAACTTCGGGCAAGTTTTCAGGCTTTTCCGAAATATGAAATTTCGATGTCTTTTGCTTTTCTAAGGGAGTCTAAAGGTCGAACTGAGTTGCAGCAATTAGAAGGTTTCTATACTGATCGCCGTGGCTCGTTTGATTCTTTTCTCTACAAGATGCCTGATGATAATCAATTTACCTGCACCATCGTTGGTGATGGATCAAATGAATATCAGGTATATAAGCAAGTAGGACAAACTAAGCAGTTATTAGGGAATACTGAGCCAGACCTTAGCGAAGACCGTGACCCATTAATGTGGGATAGGGATTCGACTAAACGGATGTGGGGAAGTGAAGATCAATTACTTTGGTTTACCAGATTCGGTCTAAATGCTGATGGAACCATTTCTTTTGCACAGCCTCTAGCAGTAGGCCAAGAGGTAACAGTATCTGGTACATATTATTACCGATGCCGTTTTAAAGATGATGAGCAGCAATATACAAACTTTATGTCTAAGCTGTGGAAAGCTTCAAAAATTGAGCTCATCGGTACCCTAGGAAATAAGATATGAGACAAGCCTCACCTAAACTTATCGCCCTTTTAGATGCGGATCAGTTCATCATGGCTGATCTATATACGATTACTACCATCCAAGGGATTGAGTATCGTTATACAAGCTATGATGTAAATTTAACAGTACAAGGCAAAACGTTTCGTTCTGATGGGCCAATCATTAGCCGTGAAGGTATTAGCCAGTCACTAGGCATTGAGGTTGATAATTTATCCATCACAATCGAGACAAATGAAAATACAAAATTTGGTGATGTACCTGTAGCGCAGGCATTCCATAACGGTGTGCTTGATGGTGCACGTTTCAAGTTGGAGCGTATATTCATTGATACAAACACGCCAACTGACACCAGTGCCGGCACTTTGGTTTTATTTGAAGGACGTATTGTTGAGCCTGAATTAAATCGTTATGAGATTAATGCAAGCGTTGTTTCAGATGTCGATAACTTAAAGCTTCAAATGCCTAGAAATTTATATACACCAGGTTGTTTAAATACCCTTTTTGATGGTGCTTGTGGTTTGTTACGTTCTGATTTTGCCGTAAATACGACAATAGCAGTAAATAGCACACCTAACCGGATTTTATGTAATTTAAACCAGCCTCAAGGCTGGTTTACACAAGGTGTAGTTGAATTTCTAGAAGGGGTAAATATTGGGATTAAGCGTACGGTTCGACTACATGAATCGGGCATTTTGATACTCACTCTTCCTTTACTTGAAATGCCTGAAATCGGTGAAGCCATTCGTGTTTATCCGGGTTGTGATAAACGTCTCGAAACTTGTATTAATCGATTTAACAACCGTTCCAGATTCCGTGGTGCGCCATTCGTACCAGTTCCAGAAACATCCATATAGCTATTTTTGATTTTTAAATACCCTGCATTTGCGGGGTTTTTTATTTTTGGAAGCCACGCAAATGACACAATTACCAAGCGCAGAATCTTTTGTTGGTTCTGGAGTAACTGAAAGCGGCTTTAAGGCCGCGCAAACGCAGCTAATTGAATATATTGGGGTGCTCAATGGAAAAGTCGAAGCAAATGGTGCAGGCCATTACGGTGTAGATACCTATGCGACTGCAAATGCCATTAAAGGTTCTTTGCCAGCCGGTACCATTATCGAAGTAATGAATGATCCAGATGTTACTAAGAATGGATCTTATAATTGGAATGGTACGACACTCACTTTATCCGGATACGATCCTTACCAGCGTTCTAAAAGTTATACGGATCAGCAAGCCCCTATCTATGCCGAGAATGCTGTTCTAAAGGGAACAGAAAGCCTTTATAAAACAGATTCTAAGAATCTTTATGAATTTCCCGATGCCAACGGAAACATGCCACTTATCGTTGATGAGATGGGAAATGTTATTGGTGTGGATTTCCAAACAGAAGATGGCAGTTTAAGTAGTATTGCCAAGATGGTTATCTATCTAGATATTCCCGGAGTTGCAATCGCATTCGCAGATGAAGAATTTAATATTTTAAGTGTGATTCGAGAAGATGGAACTGTGGTCCATTCAATTGAACCGACTACTTATGGTATTTCAGAGATTAGATCCGGAATAGCAAGCAATGAAATATCAAATGATATTGCTACGGCCTTTGATCAAAATTTAGTTGCATCGGACACGCCTTTAAAATTTTCAGTCACTGTGAGCCCCTATCAAGCTGATGGTACCAACCACCAACGCATGCCGAGTGCAGTAAAAGTAGGACCCAATCGGCTTTATGTAGCATTTACTCAATTTAGCACAATGAGTACTGATCAGGCAGATGGTCGACTCGTAGGCCGTTTTGTTGATTTTGATTTAGTAAATAAAACTGCAACTATTTCAGCCACTATTCCAATTATTGGTGAAAAGTTAGGAAATACCTATCGCCATCCTCATTTGATTCAATTACGTGACAGTATTTTATTGATTTTTAATGGGGCGATAGGTGAATTATTTGTTTATGAATCTTTCGACAATTGTGAGACATGGCAATTAAAAACAATGATTGACTGTCCGGTTGATCAGCCTTGGGCATTGGCGCTCGACAGTGCTGTTTTAATTGAAGACGGGCGCTATAAAGGCCGTATTGTTCTATCATTATTCAGATATCAGGCTGATGGTTTAGTAGGTACTGTCTATAGTGATGATGGCGGCGTGACATGGATTCGTGGCCAGAATATTCACGGCTCTCAACTATTCCCAAATTATCCAATCATTAATGAAACTTCAGTCGCACTCGATGCTCAGCAGAATTTAATTTTTGTGATCCGTAATGAGGGAACTTCTACAGAGTCACGTTATTTAATTTTTGCCAAATCAACGGACGGCGGAAAAACCTTACAGATATTTGAGCAAACGCAAAGAACTCCGGCTATTGCTTGTCAAACAGGTTTAAAACAAACATCGCCATTAATTTATGACGGAATGCCTCGAATTATTGCCACATGCCCAACAACCGGCGGAGGTAATCGCGAAGGCTTCCGGCTCCGTATTTCTTATGACAACTGTATAAGCTGGGCTCATGAATACAAACCCTTCGCTGAAACGTTGCGTGTGGGTTACTCAACAGTAATTCCCCTTGATCAGAAAACCTATGCACTGGTCTATGAGGAAGGAACCATGAACGCATCTCAATCAATCAGACTGACTTTTTTAAATTTGGCCGAGGTACTTTAATATGGCTGCTGCAGTTAAATCAGATGGGCTTTATAAGGGTAATAAAATCGTACCTAATGCGATGGATTACATTACTGAAACGCCCACTAAAACAATTTTTCTTAAAAAGCTCTACGCCCTTGCTGGCGAAGATGCAAACTATATTACAGATGCTAATTCAGTCGATATTTTTGCAGCATTAAATAATCATCGTTTGAGGGTTAATGCTGATGGTGGTCTTATCTTATCGCTTGCGAATACTCTGCGCGCAATAGTATTTGCTAAAAAGAATTTAATTCAAGCCGCCAACTTTTCAGCTTATTCGGCCGATTTTGGAGTTAAGTTGCTTGGTAGTAGCAATACAGTAGTAAAGCTTTATGACTTGTCTGGTCGAGACATGAAAGTTTTATCTGGTGCCGTAGAGCGTTCCAGCGACCAAGGTCATAATGTATTAAAAAATACAGCAATTTCTACTCTTATTGCTTTATCTTCAATGACTGGTAATCAAGGCATGATCTTGGGCTCAAGCCTACACGATGCTGATGCAGGATCATCTTCATCGCAAGCTGTGAAAGGCATGTTTATGTCTGATAATGCGGCCGCTTCAGGTGTTTCTTTAGGCTACCTTGAATCAAATCAAGGCGGTGTTAGTCGACTTTATTATCGAAGAGCAGCTGATGGTCAAACAACCAACGTGTCTTATGACCAGACAAATAATTATAAAAAATATACAGGTCTAGTCGGTTATTTATCAAACTCTAACAACCGGGTAGAAATATATGAAAATGGGGTGGTAAAAGGAGCTGCTACAGCTGCACAGGTTGACATTAGTGCAGCAACAATTTTCCCAACCATTTCAGCCTTATCACTAAATTCTTTCTTGCGCGAGTCATGGCTTATTCGTTCTACAGATCAGCAATTAGCTATCGGTTTAAGTAACTATTTGAACAAAAGTATCTAATGCTTTGATTTAGTTAGCGGGGTATAACTGCAATGAATAAAGCAGATGAAGCGGTACAAGAGGCGCTTACTTGGTTGGGTACACCATATCACCATCAAGGACGTGTAAAGGGGGTTGGTGTTGACTGCGGAACTTTGATCTGTGAGGTCTATGAAAAAGTAGGCCTCATGGATCATTTAGATCCACGACCATATCCTCCTGATTGGCACATGCACCAGATGGGGCAACGTTATTTGGAGCTAATTTTGGGTGTATGTGATCCAGTAGAAGGACCGCCACAACCGGGTGACATCGTTTTATATCAATTTGGCAAGTGTATCAGTCATGGTGCAATTGTTATGAAATGGCCTCAGGTCATTCATAGTTATCTCCATCAAGGAGTGATTATCCAAGATGGAACAAAAGGAAGTTTAGCCCGGCGAATAGCCGGGTTTTTTCGTATGAAGAGGCTGAAATAATGGGTGGATTATTTGGCGGTACCACAATTAGTACAACGGATACACGCATTAACTCAATGCGGATCCAGCAATCTGCGTACGGTCTTTGCCAACCTCTTGTGTATGGTAAAACCCGGATAGCGGCAAACATGTTCTGGTACGGTGATTTTTTAGCAACTCCTCATACCACGGTAACTAAATCTGGTGGTAAGGGGGGAAGTACTAAAACCAGTAATACGACATTTAGTTATAGTGCTTCGCTCATGCTTGGATTGTGTGAGAATCAAATCAAGAAGATTGGCCTTATTTGGGTTGATAAAGATCAGTACATACCAAAGCAGGAAGGATCTATTACATTAGATCCAATCGATCAGCTAAAGTTTGAATTATATGACGGGAATAGCAACCTGCCTTGGGGTTGGTTAGTTTCAAAACATCCCGATCAGGCAATTAACTATCCTTATCTCGGTTATGTAGCTTGTGCAAATTACGAGATGGGCAATAGCGCCAGTCTTGCAAATCATAATTTTGAAGTGATTAGCACAATTACGCTATCAGATACGATTGACGATGCTAATCCCGCTGATGTGATTGAAGACTTTATTACACATCCGCGGCATGGTGCAGCGCCTAATTTAAATATGGCAGATTTAGAAGAGTTCCGCACTTATTGCCGTGCCGCCAATCTTTTAATTAGTCCAGCCTTTACTGAGCAACGACCTGCCTATGAAACAATTAATGAGATTGTTGAGGCTGTAAATTGTGCAGTGGTACCAAGCCCTGATGGTTTGAAGATCCGTTCTTTTGGTGACTCTGCAATTACTGGAAACGGTATAACTTTTACGCCAGATCTAACACCGGTTTATCACTTAACAGATGATGACTTCATCGGTGATGATGAGCCGGTACGGGTGCGCCGCAGCCGCGATACTGATGCTTTCAATCATGTACAGATTGAATATATAAACCGGTTCAACCAGTACAACACTGAAACGACAGAAGCAAAAGATCAGGCAAATATTGAAATGTTTGGCTTGCGTACCGAGGATCCAGTAGAAAACCATTTCTTTTGTGAGCCTAAAATAGCCCGTCATGCTGCACAGCTTCGATTACAGCGATTGCTATATGTGCGTAATGAATATGAGTTCGATTTAGGCTGGAAGTATTGCCGTTTAGAGCCAATGGATATTGTTACTTTAACTGAAGCAAGTTTAGGGCTTGATAAATTCCCGGTACGTATTACACGTGTCGAAGAAGATGAAAGCGGCATGTTGACTATTACTTCTGAAGAATTGGCCGTGGGTTCAAGATCTGCAATTGAATATGACTCTCAGGCCTCAAATGGCTATCAAGGCGGAAATGAAGAACCGGGTAATGTAAACGCACCTATTATTTTTGAACCTCCGCTAGATCTAACGGATGGTAAAAATCAGGTATGGGTGGCTGTATCTGGTGGTATCAATTGGGGCGGCTGTAATGTGTGGGCCAGTCTTGATAATACGACTTATGAAATGATCGGTACGATTTACGGATCTGCACGTTATGGCCAACTTGTAACAGCCATAGATGCGGATGACTCAGCTCTACAAGTTGAACTTAACACGGTGAGCCAAATCTTTAGCGGCACCTTAGAAGATGCTCAAGCCGATCAAACACTTTGTAAAGTTGGTGATGAGTACTTTAACTACCAAGTGGCCACACTTAATGGATCTGGTCTATATACGCTAAGTGATGTATTACGAGGTCGTTTTGATGATGCTCAGGTGCATAATGCTGGTGAGCCTTTTGTGCGCTTGGATAAGGCTATCTTTGAATATAGCTTTAATCAAAATATTGTAGGCAAACAAATATTCTTAAAGTTCACAAGTTTTAATGGGCTGGAACGAAAAGAACAAACCTTAGATGAGGTCACAGCTTATAGCTATACCTTAAATGGTGGACGTCCTGCGGGTGTGAAAGGTTTATCACTTCAATCCCCATTTGTTGGTACTACATTCAAAGTCCAATGGCAGAGTTCAATCGGGGCGAATGGCTATCGTGTGCAAATCTGGTCGAATGGAGCAATGATTCGACAGGTTGATATAACAAATACCGAATATAGCTACTCAATAGAGGATGCTAAACAAGATGGGATCGGCCGTGCTTATACAATACGTGTTGCTAGTAAGAACGGTGACCAGATCAGTACATTTGCTGAGCTAAGTATTAGTAATCCAGTACCGTCGTTGCTACTCAATGTTTATACGTCAGCAAATACCAATGCAATCACTGTGTCATGGATTCCTAGTGAAGTACCAGACCTGAAAGATTATGCAGTGTGGCTCAGCAGTACGGCTAATTTTGATCCTTCCCAAACGCCGCCAATTTGGACCGGCACAACACTAACAACTACGATCGGAGGTTTACAACCAACTACCCCTTATTACATTCGTGTTGCTGCACGTGATGTATGGGAAAACACAGTCTGGAACTATACAAATCAGATTACTCAAAGTACTTCTGAAGCTTAATTTAAATTATTTCATAGCACCCATTTCGGGTGCTTTTTTTTGCCTACGATCTGGAGTAAAAGGCATGGAACCAGTTTCTACAAGTGGTTTAACAGCATTATTAAAATTTTATGGGGCAGCAATCATGGTGACTTTAGCGGTCGCATTAGTTGCAGCAGTTGTTTTAATGACACGTATGCCACGCTCACCTCAAGAATGGGCCGTGGGGCTCATTTGTACGGTTGTTTCAAGTCTTGCAGGTGGTTCATTCATTATTGTGAAGTGGGGGCTTCATGAGTGGATTACTGATATTTGGGGAATGATGGCACTTGGTGGATTCTTCTTTGTCTGCGGTATTCCTGGTTGGGCTTTGGTCCGGTGGACATTCAACTTTATCAACAAACAGGAAGGTAAGACGATTATTGAAGTAATCAAAGAAGTTAAGAAAGCCAGAAGTGATATCGAAAACAGTTAATGCCGCCTTCGGGCGGTTTTTTATTATCTAAAGGAAAGTGAAATGAACATTGAACAATATCTTGAAGAACTCATTAAACGCGAAGGTGGGTATGTGAATAACCCAGCAGATCGAGGAGGGGCAACAAAATACGGTATTACTGAAGCAGTAGCACGTGCAAACGGGTTTAAAGGTAACATGCGAGATTTACCACTTGAAACAGCAAAAGCTATTTATAAAAAGCAGTACTGGACAGCACCACGATTTGACCAGGTGAACTCTGTTTCTTCTGCAGTTGCTGAAGAGCTTTTAGATACCGGTGTAAATTGTGGCACTGGATTTGCAAAACCTCTTTTACAACGCGCCCTAAACTTATTGAATAACCAAGGTAAAGCAGGATGGTCAGATATTGCTGTAGACGGAATTTACGGACCAGCTACATTAAATGCACTTAGTACTTATTTGGCCAAGCGCGGTGAAGATGGGGAGAAAGTGTTGGTACGAGTACTCAACATTATGCAAGGCCAGCGCTACATTGAAATCTGTGAACGCAATCCAAGCCAAGAACAGTTTTTCTATGGATGGATTGCTAATAGAATTTAATAAGAATGTGCACCTTTAACAGGTGCACCCAACTAAATTCAACAACCCTCTCCAAGTAAGTTCTCTGGAAAATGTTTCTTTAGACTTTCTCTAGCTTCATCACTTGATTTCAAAATTCTAATAGCAAAATCTCTATATGATCTGATCTGTAAGATGTTATGAGTTTCTACACTTAAACCTTTATTATTATAAATTTTTAAAATGTCTAAATAATTCATTTGAGAAATAATATGTTCTAGTTGAGCCTTTCTCTCTTCATACATTTCATCAATATTTATTCTTGAAATAAAATTAGAAAAATTATCTCTAACTTCATCCTTTTTATTACCCTTACTTAAATTAGCTTCTTCAAAATAAAAGTTTATTTGAGAACTTATATAATTAGCAGTCTGTAATTCAATATTTTTTTGTAAGGAAGAAATAACTGCCTCTTTAATTTTCTTAATTATCTCTTGTTTGTCATCTAATTTTAACTGATCAATAATCAGCTCAAGCAGATCTTCTTCTAATAATAGATTCTCTACCTCTGCTACTTGTAGTGAATATATTTTATCTTCAGATAGCTTTGCAGATCTATCCTCTGAAGAATGATCTGAGTCAATAAGTCCGTATGCTTGAGTATTTATATTGTTAATTTTATTATAAGCTCTAGTATAGTTTATAACATTAGTACATGAACCTACAGGTTTTACTGTAAAGTTAGGGAATATTAACTTATATATTTCCTCATCAGTTTTACCAATATCTCCTTCACAAAATAAAATATTTTTTCTACTTCCAATTAATTCAAGAAGAAGGTTTTCTGGTAATTCATTATCATTGTTTAATTCTTCAATAGACCATTGGTCTGGATTATTGTACGAACGAATCCAATATTTTTTTGCATTAGTTCTTGTAGCTGCAAAATCAAGATCATGTGTTAAATACTGAAATTTACAATCACTTCTTACTAATTCAAGAGTATCCCATAACTTACAAAGTATTGTTTTATGTAAATACATTTCCGGTTCATCAATTATAATTAATGCATCTTGTGGAGCTTGTAAAATTTCAGAAATATAATAGAGAGCGACTTTTTCACCATCACTCATATGATTAGCTTCATATTTTTCTTGAGTATCTTTAGTTTTAATCCCTATATTTAAATGATCACAAAATAATATTCTATGCTGGAAAAGAGAATTCCATATCTTAATAACTATATCTAATTTAGAATCCTTTTGTAAGGTTTGTGGGTTCTTCTTATATTCCTCATAGAAATCATGCTCTTGTTTTGATCTCTCAGCTAGCAAATTGCTGAGCAAGCATTTGAAATGATTGCTTAAATTTGTAACAAAAGGTAATGCATAAATGTGGTCATCTGCCGAATATGACCATTTCATATTATTGTTAGTATTCTGTTGGGTGGTTAATGTGGTTCGTGTGTTTGTTGGATTTTGAAGACTATTAAATGATGGAATTAATAAATATTTTTGTGCAGTAATAATTAAACTATTAAGTCCTAAACTACTTTTCAAATATGCTGCTAAACTGCTTTTTCCTGAACCATTTGCACCAAGAAGAACCATATTGTAAGTAAGATAATTTAATTTTTTAAAGAAATTAGATGTAAACTCTACCCTGTTAAAAAATTCAATTGCTTGGCCATTAAAAGTTTCAGTGTTGAACTCTCTATCTAAAGTATCTTTTACATGTTCTATAGTAAAAGTATCACTATAAATTTTATCTACTATTTCAAAATGTGGGAGATAAGCGTTATACCCATTTACATTTTCAGTAGTATTCTGAAAATAATGAGATGGTAGCTTATCACCAGCTTCTTGTAGCTCTAAATTTAAAGCTTTTATAAAATTTAAATGCCTTTCAATTTCTTGTGTTATTTTTATATCACAATCTAAATGTATGGAATTATCTTTCAATACCGTTAATTTTCTTATGATCTCAGTTAATGTTGATGTTAAATCAATTAAAATACTCATGCTGTTTGCTCAATTTAAATTTTATTAAAAATTTATCTATATTAAATAGTTTATACTATTGTTTATCAATAATTATTTTATAATTATTAGTTCATCCCATCGAAATGGATTCCTACTCAATTTATCCCTACTCATCGACCAATTACGACCAGGAACAAAACATGGTCCGACACCTATTTTTTTCTTTCCAAACTTGCTATGAATACCATCCATAGCTTTCATTAAACATTCCTTTTTCTCTATGTGCTCAAAGTCGGTTAAAAGGTCATAAGTATGACTAGACTTGGGCTCAAGACCTGTCAGCACAACACCGCATTTCTTATATTTAATTCCTTCTTTATAGATTTCGTTCAAGATTCTTGTTGCTGCTTTAACAAAATCAATAGCGCAATCTGTGGGCTCAGAAAACGAACCTGTGATTGATTTGTTATAGAACGGCACATTTGGATCAAATGGGTTTGACTGAACAAAAGCAATCATACATCCACATAGCAGCCCTTCATCACGCAAGCGTTTACAAGCATCTTGCGCATACATCGAAATAGCTTCTTTTAGATCTGTTAGTTCAGTTACGCGACCGCCAAAAGACCGGCTTGCAACTATTTGCTTTTTTGATGGGGGAGTGTGCTCGATCTCAATGCATGAGATACCTTGCAGCTCGTAGATCGTACGAGCCATGACAATCGAAAATTGCCTTTGCATCTCTCGAGGTTCTGCACAAGCTAAATCAAGCACGGTATTAATTCCCATTGATTGAAGTTTTTTTGAATGCTTACGGCCAACGCCCCATACTTCAGATACTTCAATTAATGAGAAATAATATTCTTTATTGCACGGATCCATATTAACGAGATCACAAACGCTGTTAAAGCCAAGATTTTTTTTAGCAATATGATTCGCAATCTTTGATTCTGTTTTGCTTCTACCGATACCAACACACACTGGCAAACCAAGCCACTTCCAAATTTGTTGGCGCATTTGCTGGCCAACCTTCTCTAAATCAAAGTGTTTCTCATAAGCGGTGAAGTCAACAAAGCATTCATCTATTGAGTAGGGCTCAACCTCTTCATCTGTTACATATGAAGAAAGTATCTTATGAAAGCGCCGTGACATTTCTGCATACATTGCATAATTGCTTGAAAGAACAATTACATTATGTTGCTGAACAAGGTCTTTAATTTGAAAAAGCGGAACGCCCATTTTAACGCCTAACGCTTTTGATTCATTGCTGCGAGCAACAGCACACCCATCATTATTACTAAGAACAATCACAGGCTTATTGTTCAAACTTGGGTCAAAGACTCTCTCACATGAAACGTACATGTTATTCACATCAATGAGAAAAAAGACTTTATTCTCATGTCTCATGATTTTTTTCTTGTCATTTTAATGATATGAGTGACAACACCCCAGATAATTAGTTCCTGACCATCTGCCAGGTAAATATTTTTATAATCCGGATTTTCAGCTTTTAGCCATTGGCCTTTTTCATCGATCATCAGGCGCTTAACCGTAAAATCATTATCGATTAGTGCCACGACAATATCACCGTGTTTTGCATCGAGACTGCGATCGACAATCAACTCGTCGTCAATATCAATACCTGCATTTAGCATTGAAAGCGAAGCAACTTTGACAATGAAAGTTGCAGTTTCATTTTTTATTAAGTGCTCGTTCATATCGAGCGCTTTATCCACATAATCTTGTGCGGGGCTTGGGAATCCGGCAGAAATCTTTTCTAAAGCATAAGGGACAAGCATATGAGTTGTTGGCACAATAAGCTTAATAGACATAACATCAGACAAAGCAATACTTTGGGTAAGATAAGGCTTTATCTGGATGATGGATGGTGCAATTTCGCTCATAGAATATCCCCTAACTTGAATTTGTAACATATTCAAGATGATATGCTAGAGCTTAGTTAAATTTCAAATTTAAAAACTTGTGGATAAATAATGACTAGTCGTAACTTGTCGCATCGATCAGTGCAATTGGTCGGAAAATCAACGGTGCTAATTTGGAGTTTTTTTAGGTTTAGGGAAGTAGTCAGCAGTAAATTCACCCAAGGGCATTTCAAAGAAAAATTGATCAGCATCTTCTTTTTTGCAGTTTAGCCAGTCTTCTCTATATTCATCTGGTATTACGATAATTGATCTTTTTTCATCTTCAGGCTTATGAAACTGACTCATGAAAGGGTGGTTATCTGCATTGATAGTCAGCATCGACATAGATCTAACTTGTTGCCCATCAATCACAGTAGAGTCGTAAATAGCGGCTACCGTAAAAGGCATGCCATCTTCTCTATAAATTCCCCAACGTTCTGCTTTGCCATTCACATAACGCGGTTCATAAATCTTTTCGACTGGTATTAGTGCGAATTGGCTTTTAGCCCATGCATGTCGGAAACTCGGCTTTTTATCAACGGTCTCAGTTCTAGCGTTATAGGTATACTTTGAGAATTTTAAGTCATGGTTCCAAGGCGGAATCATACCGAACTTAACTTCTCGCCATTCGATGTGGCCATCTTTAGAAAAAATAAGAGGGCAGTCGTAACCCGGATAAACGTCATCTTTATAGTCGAAGGTTGGTTCGAATAGATCTAATAGGTATACCCGGTCTTTTGCTATTGGTTGATAATTAGCACACATGACAGAATCCTTTGCCTACTGTAATAATAAGATAGCTCACTGAAGTTTTTAAGTTATAGTAGAATTGTGATCATAAGACTCTTAGTCATTTACTTTTTATTAAAGTATTGGTTTGGATAAGTAATACTTTTAGGTTCTACTAAAGAAATAGTTTTATTCTCATCTATGACAGCGCACAGCGATGAACCACAAAGAATACGATATTGACGTATATTTAATTTGGAATCAGTAATTTTTACTAGAGGGCGTTTTTGAATATTATTAAATATATCATGTCCGTCAATTTCCCCTTGATTAGCACTTATATTTATTGAAGTAAACACGAATAAGGGAAATATAACAGTGCCATATAAAAAAGTTAAGTAATTTATCTTCTTAAGTTTATATATATTTAAAATATTTTTTAAATAGTAAATTAGTTTTGTTGGTCTATCTTTAAAAAATAAAGAATATGGCTGGTAAATTACTAGGTAAACAAAAACATATGTGAAAATATAGAATGAACCAAATAATAAAAACAAGAAACCTAAAAAAGTTTTACCTTTCATAAATCCCCAATATATTTTGTCCTGAATACTAAAATTTAGAACAATAGGTTCAATATAAAAAGGAGAGAGAAAACCTCCTAAATAGGATTGGCCCAACACAAACAAAAAAATAGCTGTTAAAGAAACAATTACAGCAATATCAATAGAAAAATTAAATTTCATTTCATAACCCAGTTAGCATCAGCTTCATAGTTGAAATTAGGTCCGAAAAAATCTGGCAAATGTACTCGATCTTTACTTATTAGTTCATAGATTGCACACATAATATACTCTTATTTTAAAATATATTTTTTACAAACTGCAAGAGCGATTAAAAAATTATCAATTTACTTTTCATCTTTATCAATGAGATTAATAAAACTTTCACCTTTTAATATTAAATATTGATCGGCCTTATTATTAACTTTAATAAAGATATAGCTTCCATTGTAATATTCTATATTTAATGGTCCATCGACTTTTAAGTTGTCTCTTACCTTCTTTAAAAAAATTACCTCATTGGTGGTTGGTGGTAATTTATTTACTTTATTATAAAATCTCAATATCCCTGTTGAAAAATAAACCCACAGTAAAACAATAATTGGAAAAATAATAAAAATAAGAATTAAATACCATTTGGTTGAGTCGAAAAAATTTCTAACTAGTTCTGCTTTTTCACTATTAGTTGGAGAGTAGTTTTGATCAAGATTTCTAAATATATAAGTTGAAGCAAGAATAAAAAATATTTCGCATAAATATATTGAACATATTATAATTAAACTAAATTGTATAATAATTATTGTAATTGAAAAGTCGTTATCAGAAAAATTTATGTGTGAACAAACAAGAATGAAAAATAATACCTGAGTAATTTTATACATTGAGTTCTTATAAATATCTTTTGGTTTTAATCTGTGATCAATTTCTCCTGAAATTTTGAGTGACGGATTTATAAAAAAGTAAATTATCATTGATAGGAACATCAAAAACAAAATAAATAAGCCATCAGGAATAACCTGTTGGACTGAAAAGAAACGTATAAATGATGGGTCTAAAAGATATAGCCTAGATATCTGGAAAAAACCGCCTAAAAAAGCCGGAATGAAAATTATAATACTCCAGTGTTCTTTGTAAAAATCTATCTCCTTCCAAAAAGTTTTCTTTTTTTGTGGTTCTAAGCTAAACATGTATTTTCTCTATTGCTTGTTGTATAGATAGTTTATTATTTACCTTACTGGGAAGCCCAACTATCAACATGATCTACCCATCAATTCATCATTTTCTTTATTTAGCTTCGTATCACGCTCAGAACCATATAATTATTCTTTAAACCCAATGACCAACCAATCTCTTTATAGAATGGCTCACCATATTTGATTGTGTGCTCAATATAAAAATAGACCCAATCTTTCATTCGTAAATTCTCAATTATTCAACTTGCGATTTAATATTTTAGGGGCCAATTAATTAGGCCTACTTCTTACAATGTTAGCTTAATCTTACAAACTTTTTTCTTCTGCTTTTTAATTTGAGTCTAATTTTTAAAAATTAGATATCTTTTTTTGATCCAAGTGAACATAATTTAATCGGCAAAAAATCTTCTAGTACAAATGATCGTACTAAAAATGTTCAATGATTTTAGTTAAATACGGGTTACAAAGAGCTTTTAGGACAAAATTAAATAGGTTTTTTACGGTATGAATTATTGCGGTATTAGATTGTACTGGAAAAAATACCGTAAAGATTACGGTAACTGGTGGAACGTTTTGGTACTTTATGAAACTAATTAGAGTTTGTTATAGTAGTGATATCAATGGTTTTGGTAAGAATTGATACTTGCTGAAACTAAAATTTGGTGCGCCCGGCGGGGATCGAACCCACGACCCCAGGTTTCGGAAACCTGTACTCTATCCAACTGAGCTACGAGCGCATGCGTGGGGCACATCATAGGAAAAAAACACTGGCAGGTAAAGCACGAAATACGTGCCAAGTGAATTTAATGCTTAATTAAACAGCAAGTTGTTTAATATTTATATACTTTCTTGAAGAAGCTGAATTGAATAGTTAATTGTATGTAAAGCACTTGCGAGTTCCTGAGGAGGAATCCGTGATTCTTGTAAACTGGTAATCCATTGCATTTGGCATAGTTTAAGCTCTTGTATTGTGGTCGTTTTCTCTATTTTTTGAACTAGTGGTTTAGTCATTAGTCCACAATAACTGCTAAGCGTTTTTATCATTAATAGTTGTATTTCTTCGAAAGAAAGACTCTTAGAAGATATTACTGGTTGAAAAGATGTAGTACTGGACTGATCTAAAGTTTTTTGCTCGGAAAGCTGGATTTCTCCAACAAGATTCGAGGAATGTGCTATGGAGCTACCAATAGATTCTTTTTGATTTTCTTCTACTTTATTTATTAGTGACGTTTTTAAAATAATTTCTTCATCAGTTAACGTTTCTGTAGAGGCAGTTGAGGCAATAAGTTCTAAGTCGACAAGCTGTTGAATCAATTCTGGAGAAGCAATACGTTTTTTAAATTCAACATTTAAGTTTTGAAAATCTTCATGGTCTATTAAGAGTAATAAACGTCTTTGTTTTGCATTTAAAATAATATTGCGTTGTTGAAGCGCAACTCTTCCTAAATTGGTTCTATAAAAACCAGCCATTATGTTTCCCCAATATAAAAAAAATCAGACTGTTCAATCTTCTGAGTTGAACAGTGCTGTTTTTAATAAAATATAAATGGGGTTAACCATAAAACTCAAAAATGACAATATGATGAAGAATTGATGAATATCATCTATTTAAGTCATTAAAGTACACTTTCTAATGCTTTGCGAAGGTAAATATCAAGCTCATCTTGGCGTAATAACCATTGAATATAGTCTTTAGGAAGTTCAGCAATTGCTGTGCCTTTATGCTTACCAAAGTTAACCGTCGTGGGGATACGTGCTTCTTCAGAAACTCGGTATAGCTCTTCAATATCTTGAATATTTAAATGATAGACAATATGCATCAAAATATTGGCAGTCAAAATAATATCGGCATCGGCACGGTGTGCACCTTTGAGTAATTCACGAGCTTTACTGCTGCCTTGTGAAATCATATAAATGAGGGCGGAGATATTATGTGCTTCTGCTTCAGGCCAAACTTTACGTGCTAAAGCTAAAGTGCAAATCGGTTTAATATTCGATACATCAACACCACAACGAGCAATTGCGGCAATATCGTAATCAATATTGTGACCAATAATATAAGTTGTGGTCTCTGGTAATTCAAAGGTTTTATAGTGGGGCTGGTTTTCTAAATCTGACTCTAATATATGGTGAACTGCCATAGCCGCGTAAGAAATAGGAGTACCCACTTGATAGAGCTGATCAAACAATTTGCTTTTATCTAAGGTGAGTTTGCCTTCATTAAGTTCAATCGGGGCATACGCGATTTCAATAGGCAAACCATTTAGTGTATGTGTTTCTGTATCTAAAATAATGGCTTGCATATTTGGCCTTTCAAATAATTACGAGTAGCTATGAATGGTAACAGTTGGCTATTCACTTTAAAACATGGAGTAGAGCCAGAAATTAGCGAGAATGACAATTCATGCTCAAAAATAGAGTCTTTCATGGATTAATTTTGCTCAAATATGACTTGCCAAAAATTAAGTTTAGGCGTAATTGTTTTTAAGGCATTAGAAAATGTTGATTAAAAAACTAAAGCACAACAAAAATGGAATTTAAGGGAAGATATACCAATGAAAATGAAACTGTTCATGACCAGTGTTCTTAGCACGAGTTTATTTTTAGTCGCTTGTGGAGGAGGGAGTAGTGATGATGGCCCAGCTCCTACTAATCCATCCGGGACACCAATCAATAATATTCAAAATCCAGTTGTTAAAGTTGAAGCTTACACAAGTACTAACTTAGGAAGTGTGGCAGCAGAAAGTAGTATTTTGACTTATAAAATGTTGGGTCAAAGTGGTCAAGAAGTACAGGCAACCAGTTTGGTATTTACACCAAATACTCCACCACCAGTAGGAGGTTGGCCAATTGTAGTCTGGGCACATGGCACTACAGGTGTTGCTGATGCCTGTGCACCGAGTAAAGCAGCTTTAACAGACAGTACAAAAGATTTAATTAGTAAGTTACTTGCAGCTGGTTATGTTGTTGTTGCACCAGACTATGAAGGTTTAGGTACTTCAGGCATACATCCATTTTTAAATGTTAAAAGTGAGGCTTTCTCAATTACAGATGCTGTGGTTGCAACGCGTAACTATTTATCACAGCGTAACTTATTAACTTCAAAAAAATGGCTTACAGTCGGACATTCCCAAGGGGGACATGCTGCGTTGAGTGCTGCACAATATGCGAGTCGTGCACAGCTAGACTATAAAGGTACAGTAGCCGTAGCACCAGCTTCTAATTTAGGTTTTATTTTAGTTGCAGGTGAACAAGCTGTTGCTAATACAACTATAGATAAAAAGATTCCGATGTATGCACAGCTTGATACCTATACTGCGTTAGTTACAGCAGGTATTCGAAATACACAGCCAAGTTTTAATTATTCGCAGGTATTTACTTCACAAACAGAAAGTACAGCACAGCAGGCAGAAACGATTTGTGCGGGGCCATTAGCTCAAGCTTTGGTAGTTAATATGCAAACCTACGCAGCAACACATGGCGGCACATTGGACGGTTTTACACGTACACAACCTAACTTTATGGCAGTACCCTTGGTTAAAACATTCTTAGATAAAGATTCTCAACCTTTACAGGCAAAAGTATCTACACCAATCATTATTTATCAGGGGGTAGCAGATACAACAGTTCCTAAAGTAGCTACAGATATTTTGATATCTAATGCCACTGTCGTAGGTACTAAAATTAATAGTTATGTGACTGGTAACTGGGACCATGGCACGGCGATGAGTAGTAATGTAGACAACATTGTTGGAAATGTTCAGACCTTGCTAACAGCACAATAGAGTTATTGATATTTAAAGTATTTTTAACATTATTGTAAGCTAAAGTGAATGAGGAAAAAATTTAACATATAAGCTTTAAACCAGCTTTTTTATTGATTTATAAACAATGGCTCATTTTTTATAAAACTTGAGCCATTTTTATTTAAAACTGAGCTAACTTCATTCTGTTTAATTATAAAGTTCATGCTACAATATGTCGCAATCTTAGCACGGCTTAAAAGCCCTAATTTTA
>Ga0268255_10000182_pt1 | contig 51144 bp, 44 predicted proteins | sample AgamicOrMarz_FD_200256 | JGI IMG/M metagenome (GOLD analysis project Ga0268255, IMG submission 200256) | Agave microbial communities from Guanajuato, Mexico - Or.Ma.rz (v2) (version 3) | ecosystem: Host-associated > Plants > Phyllosphere > Phylloplane/Leaf | place: Guanajuato, Mexico...
CCTCGAGATCGACCTTGTCCTTCAGCGCGGGCGTGTTCGCCATCGCCTTGACCATGTTCGCGGCCTCGGTCTGCCAGTCGTTGCCGACATAGCTCATCGACAGGAACACCTTGTACTTGCCCGCCGCATGCGCCTCGCCCGAGACAGCGAGCGCCGCAGCGAAGCCGATACCCATACCGATACCGAGCGCCGTCAGTCCCGCACGACGAATAGATTGCGTCCATGCTTTCATGTCATCCTCCAATGTTCGTTTTTGTGTCGAACTACGCTTCAGCCAGAAACCGGTACATGAGGCAAGCGCGCACTGGCCGGCAATGCGATACCCGCGCTGCCCGGCACGACGTTGGGATCGTGGCCGGGAATCACGAAATCGGCGATCTGGCGAATGCGCGTGAGCGAGCCCATTTCCGCAAGCGTCTCGTGCACGATGCCCACCGGCACCAGATCGACGATGTTTTCCATGCAGTTCGCGCAATCCCCCGCGATCAGCACCACGCCGTCTTCCGTATCCACCGCAACGGATTGATGGCCGGGCGTATGTCCTGGTGTCGGCACGACGCGCACGCCCGGCACGATATCGGCGACGCCATGCACGAACTGCCAGCGGAAATACGCGAGCGGCTCGCGGCCGATCAGAAACTCCTGGTAGTACGTGGCCTGCGTCGGCAGAGGCTGGCCCGCGTATTCCCACTCTTTCGCCTGCACGATAAAGCGCGCGTTTTTGAACAGCGTGTTGCCGCCCGAATGGTCGTAATGCAGATGCGTGTTGATGACGATGTCGACCTCGTCCGCGCTCCAGCCGACGTATTGTTTGAGTGCGCGTTCCAGCTTCTCTTCCGGCGCCTGGTCGCAAGGACACACGAAGTCCGACACCCAGCCCGGATCGTGGATACCTGTATCCACCACGATCTTTTTCTGCGCGCCGACAATCGCCGTGGACCACACCGGCACCTTGATCGACTGCCCGAAATAGCGGCCGTACACCTGTGACGAGCGATCGACGGTGAGCCAGCCCGTCGGCATCGCGACTACTTTCAATCTGGCGTTCACGCTGCGCTCTCCGCTATCAGAAGTTGGTGTTGGCCGCGCCCTTGAGTTGAAGCATCTCGCGCGCTTCGGCGGGCGTCGCGATATCGAGCGACAGGCCTTCGATCACCTGGCGTATCTTGCGGACCTGCGCCGCGCTCGATTCCGCGAGCTTGCCCGGCTCGATCCACAACGAATCTTCAAGGCCGACGCGTGCGTTCGAGCCTTGCGCCACGCCGATCGAAGCGAGCGGAATCTGATTGCGTCCCGCGCCGAGAATCGACCACACGTAGTCCTTGCCGAACAGGCGATCCGCCGTGCGGCGCATATGCGCGAGGTCTTCCGGATGCGCGCCGATGCCGCCGAGCAGACCGAATACGCTTTGCACGAAGAACGGCGGCTTCGCGAGCCCACGGTCGACAAAATGCGCGAGGTTGTACAGATGCGAGATGTCGTAGCACTCGAACTCGAAACGCGTGCCGTTCGCCCCGCAAGACGTCAGGATGTATTCGATATCCGCGAACGTGTTCTTGAACACCAGATCGCGGCTGTTCTCCAGATGCTTGCGTTCCCAGTCGTACTTGAGTTCCTTGAAGCGCTCGAGCATCGGATACAGGCCGAAGTTCATCGAGCCCATGTTGAGCGACGCCACTTCCGGCTGAAAATGATGGGCGGGCTTCAGGCGTTCCGCGACCGTCATATGCGGGCTGCCGCCCGTGGTGAGGTTGATGACCGCATCGCATTCGGCCTTGATGCGCGGCAAGAACTCCTGGAACACGGCGGGGTCCTGGGTCGGATGACCGTCGTCCGGATCGCGCGCATGCAGATGAATGATCGCCGCGCCTTCTTTCGCCGCGGCAAGCGCGGCATCGCCGATCTGTTGAGGAGTGACCGGCAGATACGGCGACATCGACGGTGTATGGATCGCGCCCGTCGGCGCGCACGTGATGATGACCTTGCGTTTCGTTGCCATGTGAGCCTCGTGCGGTTAGAGGAATTCGACGTTGCCGCAGACGGATATCGCTTGTCCCGAGATGCCGCTGCCGGCGGGCGAACACAGAAAGAGCGCGGTGGCGGCCACTTCTTCCGGCGTGGTCATGCGGCGCAGCGAGATTTTGGCGAGATACTGCTTCTCCATCTCTTCGTAGGAAAGCTTGAGCTGCTTCGCGCGCGCCGCGATCACGCGCTCGATGCGCGGGCCTTTCACAATGCCGGGCTGTATCGCGTTGACACGGATATTCGAAGGCCCGAGTTCGATAGCAAGGCTCTTGGTCATGCCGACCACCGCCCATTTGGTCGCGGCGTAAGGCGTGCGGAACGCATAACCAAGACGCCCGGCCACCGACGACAGCGCGATGATGGTGCCGCCGTCGCGCGCCTGCCTGAGAAGCGGCACCGCGCGGCGCGCGAAATAAAACTGCGCGTTGAGATTCACGTCGACCGTGTTGTTCCATTCCTGCTCGTCGAGCTCGTCGACGCCGCCGGTCGGCCCGGCAATGCCTGCGTTATTGACCAGCACGTCGAGACCGCCGAGCTCCGCCTGCACATCGACGAAAACGCGCTCCACGGCCGCGCGATCCGCCACGTCGGCGAGCGTCGCGGTGATGCGGTTCAGTTCCACACTTTCCTGGGCTTTTTGAAGCGCGTCGATCGCCTGCTGGCTCGCATCGCAAACATGCACGCGAGCACCTGCTTCGATGAACGCCTGGGCCATCACGAGGCCGATGCCCGATGCGCCGCCCGTGATAAGCACGCGCAAGCCCGCGTGCGGCTTCAGCATCTGAAGAACCGTCATTGTCTGTCTCCGTTGTCCGTGTTTTTACAACTCAGGCGCGTGCCTGTTCGCCGGGGTCTTCGCCGTCCTGTATCGCGCTTTGCAAGCGCTCCTTCAGATCGGCGGCGGCTTCGCCGATGTCCTGCTCGATGCCCGCGCGCGCTCCCTCGCCGTCGCTGCGCCACAGGGCCTCGACGATATGGCGGTGTGCATCCATCGATCTGCGCATGTGCGGAATGTCGGGGGCCACGAGATTCAGAAACGGGCCGATGCGCATCCACAAGTTCTGAATCGTGGACAGCGTGATATCGCTCGCGCCGTGCGCATAGATCGCGATGTGAAATTCGAAGTTGCTGCGCAGATAGGCCGGCACATCGCCCGCTTCGACGTGCGCGTTCATGGTGTCGAATACCTGTTGCAACACAGCGAGATCTTCGCGGCTCATGCGAGTCGCAGCCCGCTTTGCGACGGCGCCTTCGAGCGCGATACGCACGTCGCGCAGTTCTTCGAGGAGTTCGACTGTCATGGGAGGGACGATGAGCGCGCGGCCCGGTCCGTCGATCAGCGCGCCCTCGGCTTGCAGGCGTGTGAGTGCCGCACGCACCGGCATGGTGGACGAGCCGACCGCGTCCGCCACGCTGCGCAGGCTCAGCAATTGTCCTGGCGCGAAGCGTCCGGTCATGATCGCTTCCTTGAGTTGCGCATAGACGCGACCGGCCATCGTTTCACGCGCCACGAGCTGAAGCTCGGGCAGGTCTGAACTCGTGCGTGGCGCCACTAATGCCTCCGTGGATTCGCTGCGATGTGAAATTCCGCTGCAAGTGTGACCTGTGATCACACTTGTGTTGAAAGAAGTTTGGCCTTTGCTCGAGCGCGAGTCAACCGTGGATTGCTAGGGGAAAACGCGGAAGGCTTTCCATCGCGTTGGGCCCCAAACAGGCTTCAACCGATGCGGCGGCCGCAGTACAAAAACGCTCGGCTTAAATGAAACAGCCTGAATGCTCATGATCTCGAGTCGAGACGTCGCTGGTGCCGCGCTTACGTTTTGCCGATGCCGTCGAAGAAGAGATCAATCAGGTGGGTGACGCGGGATCTGGTTGTGCCGCCTTGCTCGACGGCGAGAGCGATCGCCGTCACGACACACACGAGATCGCCGATGGAGACGTCCTTTCGAACCGCCCCCGCCTTCTGGGCCCGCTCGAGCAGCCGGCGTCCTTCTTCACTGCCGGCGCGGCAGCCAGGCGTCCCTTCCTGTAATACCGTTCCGAGCAACGCAGCGAGCCCGCGATAGTGGTTCGCGTGGTTCACGAGCTCCTTGACGAAGGCGCGCAGGGACGCGATCGGTTCGAGCTTGTCATCGCGTGCGCGGCTTGCTTTGGCAAGCGACAGCAGGCGCTCATCACTCGCCGCGGCAAGCAGCGCATCGCGCGTCGGGAACCGACGGTAGAGCGTGCCGATACCAACGTTGGCGCGCCTCGCGATATCGTCAAGCGAAACCTCAGCGCCGCGTTCGAGAAACAGCGCTTCCGCCGCTTCGAGAATGCGTTCCCGGTTGCGGGCTGCATCGGCGCGCAGCGGTGCTTCGTCGGTCGTCGAACACTTTCTGTTCATCGTTGCCTTGATTTCTGTTGATAAGTGGATGATGCCTCCATATACTAAGTGGAGCAATACTCCACTTAACGAGGAACGCATATGGCAAAGCGATTCGGGAACAAGGTCGTGGCAATCACCGGCGGCAGCGAGGGCATCGGCCTTGCGAGCGCCAGGCTTTTCGCGGAAGAAGGCGCGCGGGTCTACATCATGGGGCGCAGGCAAGCTCGACTGGACGAGGCGATACAGGAAATCGGCAACGGTGCGGTGGGCGTTCGGGGGGACGCGAGCAACCTCGGCGACCTTGATCGACTGTATGAGCGCATCCAGCGCGACCACGGCAGGCTCGACGTGGTTTTCGCAAATGCAGGCGTTGCCGAAGTGGAGCCGCGTCCGCTGGGCACCATCGACGAGGAGGGTTTCGACAGGCTTTTCGGCCTCAACGTGCGCGGCATGCTCTTCACTGTGCAGAAGGCCTTGCCACTACTTTCGTCGGGTAGCGTTGTCGTCCTCAATGGCTCGGTGGCTGGCAGCAAAGGCTTTCCTGGCCAGTCGCTCTACAACGCAAGCAAGGCGGCTGTGCGGTCGTTTGCGCGAAGCTGGACGACCGACCTGAAAGAGCGAGGCATTCGCGTGAACGTGGTCTCGCCGGGCGGGACCGAGACAAGCCCGATGCGAAGCTACCTCGATGCGCGGCCCGGAGTCGAAGATATGCTGAACCAGCTCGTGCCGCTGGGGCGTCTGGGTCAGCCGGATGAAGTCGCGCGCGCCGTGCTCTTTCTGGCGTCGAGCGAGAGCAGCTATATCGCGGGCGTTGAACTGTTCGTGGACGGCGGGTCCATTGCCGTTTGAGCCCTCGATGTCGCTGTCGCGCCGCTTATCGCGAAAGATCTCCAACTTACGCCCGCGGAACTGGGCATCGTGTTCTTGGTCGGGTATTCGCTGTTCTGCTTCGTCGGCGGCTATGCGGCCGACAGGTTCGGTGCGAAGCGCGTGCTCGTTGCGGGCATGTCGCTGGCGACCTTCTATCGCATCTCGTCCGCTCGTATATCGGCTTGAAGCGCTTCGGCCTGTTCTATGGGATCGCGTTTTCGGGCTACGCCTTTGGCGCAGTGTCTGGACCGGTCGCGGTCGGGAGGTATTTCGACTTGCGGCACAACTATGGACTACCGCTGCAAGTCGCCCCGCTTCTGCCGCTTGCGGCCGGCGTTCTGCTGCTGTCGCTTGGCAGTTGTGTGAATGCGGGAGCCCTGCATACCGCAGGGCGTTGATACTTGCCGCTACACCTGACTGCTCGGACCGGGCGCAATGCCGTCGGAAAATGACCGTCGGCAGTTAGCTGCGCTCAGTTGACGCTATTCGAAATCGAAATGCACGCGCCATTCGAATAGCGTTCAACAGGGCCGCCCGCGTCAGGCAATCCATCCGCCGTCGACTGTCAGGCTTTCGCCGGTCGTGTAGCCTGCTTCGGGGCTGGCGAGATATGCGACGGCCGCCGCGATTTCTGCGGGTTTGCCGAAACGGCCGACGCTCGCGAGCTTTACCATCGTCGCGTGATCTTCCGTGCCGGGCTGCGGAGCAAGTTCTGTATCGATCGGGCCGGGCTGGACAGCATTCACGGTCACGCCGTATTTGCCGAGTTCACGCGACAGCCCGCGCGTGAAGCCTCTGAGAGCGAACTTCGACGCGATGTAGAGCGTCACGCCAGGCAGCGGCGCGGCTTCGCCAAAGGCCGAGCCTACGTTGATGATGCGCCCCCAGCCAGCCGCGACCATGCGCGCCGCCGCGTCTTTTGCCAGTTCGATCGGCGCACGAACATTCAAGTTGAAGTGCGTGTCGTACGAGCTCTCCGAAGAATCGAGAAATGGTCCGTACTCGACTGTGCCCGCGTTGTTGACAAGGATGTCGAGCCGCCCCTCGAAACGGCCGCCGAACGCGCCGTTCAGCGAGTCGACGAGGCTTCTGACGCCTTCCGGTTTCGACAGGTCGGCGCCCACAGCTTCAGCCTCGCCGCCGGCATCGCGAATCTCGTTGACGACTGCTTGGGCGCGCTCCGCACTCGACGCATAGTGAACGATGACGGATGCACCATCGCGCGCAAGACGTGCCGCGATGGCTGCACCGATTCCGCGCGAAGCGCCGGTAACGAGGGCGAGTTTGCCTTTCAGAGCTTGAGTCATGGTTTTCCTCAACGGGTAGGTTTTGAATCGGTTCTCCGGCATGAACTGCAGGAGAGACCGCTGCATCAGAGCCAATCTGTGATGCATTGGTTGATGCGTATCCTCCGCTCAGGCGGCGTCGTACGGTAGTCGTGGCCGAGGAATAGCTCCTATTCCTGCGGCAAGGGAACAGGTCGGGGCGAATCGAACCGGGCTGCACTGCGGCTAGGCAATCGGGTCGTCGCTGGATTTGTGCTCATTGAGAATGTGCTCGACGAACGCGACGAACGCGCGCGCTTTCGCTGTCGTCATACGCCCGGCCGGAAAAACTGCCCACAGGTCGATGGTGGGCAAGGTCCAGTCAGTCAGGACGGCCTGCACCGTGCCGTCCGCGAGTTCAGGCGCGAACATCCATTCCGATGCGACAGCAAGGCCCATGTGAGCGAGCACTGCCGTGCGCATGCCTTCAGCCGCGTTCACGCTGATTCGGCCGGACAGGGTCACGGTTGAATCAGATCCATCATCGCGGCTGAACAACCATGATTCACCGCCGCCTCGCACGGAATAGACGACCGCCTGATGCCGGCCGAGGTCGACAGGTGTTTGCGGAACTCCGGCTTCCGCGAAATATGACGGCGTGCCGACTACGACTCTCCGCCCGCTCGCGATGCGACGCGCAGTCATGGACGAGTCGTCCAGCGTGCCCATACGCAAAGCGACATCGACGCCCTCTTCCAGTAAATCGACAGACCGGTCGTCAAGCACGATGTCGATGCTCAGATTGGGGTGTTGATGGAGGAAAGACTTTAGCGCCGGCAAAACGTGCAGCCGGGCGAAGGTGACGGCCGCGCCTATGCGCAGTTGCCCCGACAGACCATCGGAAGACTCGCGCACGGCCTGTTCGGCTTGATCTGCCTCATGGATGGCCCTGAGCGCGTGCTCATAGAACCGCTGCCCGGCAGCCGTCGGCGCCAAGCCACGAGTCGATCGTAATAGCAAACGGGCGCCCAGACGTTCCTCCAGTTGGGCGACCGCCTTTGAGACAGCTGGCTGACCTAGCTTCAACCGACGGGCGGCGGCAGAGAATGAACCCGCATCGACAACCGTCACAAAGGTTTCCATTGTCACCATGCGGTCCATGCGCATCCTCCTGGCAAGTTTGTCGGCGAAAATGCGCAGTGTAGCGAAACGGCGAGCGGCTCAGGAGGACATGTCAGTACCGTTTCCGATACCGACAGTTCCATCAGGTAATCAGGTATAGCCCAGACCGTGCAGCCCCATGCCGGACAATGGTGTCAGGGCGCAATTTCGCAGGCGCCCCCGACGCGCTGCCGCCTATCGCGCGGTCACGAGATCAAAGGCACGTAATGGAGCGGTCCGATCGTCGAGGCGAACTTTTCGGGGACATCAGTTCGGCCATTGCCGGAACTCAGGTGACGATGTCCGTGAGGCAGTTGTAGATCGGGCCCCTGCCGTTCGTGTATCGATTGGCCCAATGCAGGGTCCGGATGTCAGCGAACGCGTGCTTTCGGACGCGAAGCGGTCGTCGGGCCCGTGCTTACCCGAAGGGCGCTTTCAAGCTATAACGGACATTCTGACGGTCATTTTGGTCGGCGGGTCATCGGGGTCGTTGCAGCCGTTCGAGTGTCGGCCACTGTTAGCGACCTAGACTCTTATGTCAGCCTTTCCCTGTTGTCGCCGCGGCGCTCACACGCACCCGCAGCGAGAGGCCGCCGTGGCGATCGATATCAATGGTCGGGCGATGCAAGAAGACCGATCCGCCCGACCTGGTCGAAGGGGATGTCTGCGCATGCCGCCTCGGTTCTCCTTTTCCCTACGCACCGGACGGTCGCAAGGTGATCGGAATCACTGAGCCTGGAAATCCACAAGCCGACGCCAATACTCATCCTGTCGCCCCTCGGGACTTCCTTCCTGCTGCCACAGAACGTAGGCGCGCTCCCGAAGATGCTGGTCGAGAGCGCGATGCCAGTATTCTTCCGCACGCCCTTCAGGGCGCCCGTCTTTCTCCCAGAGCAGATAGGCGCGTTCCCGAACGGCCTGCTCCAGGCCCGATTTCGTTTCCGAGTCCCTCAAGAAGTCATCGCCGTAGGGAGCCATCTGACCGCCCCGGCTCGTGTGCATCCTGGCCGTCAGGGTACCGAGTTCAGCGTCCGGCACAAGCCGGCTGTGCGCTGCTGCTTCCAGCGCCTTGGCCAGGTATTCGGAGTCGTCGGCGTTGCCCGACTCGCCCAGCGTAATCGGGTATGTGTGCAGCACAGTGCCGCTGCGGTCTATTACGTCAACCAGTCGCTCGATCATGATCGTCTTCCAGGTGTTTTCGTTGGGATGGAGGGGCCAGCCCATTGTCGGCCCCGGACCTGCACCGCTTGGGACGCCAATAGCGGCCCGCACAACTTGAACGCGTATCATGCCTGGCGGTAGGCCCGCACAAGGCCATTGGGACGAACCGCCATCAGCGCGCTGCATTCAAACGCTATGACAAATTGCACACGGACCGGGGAAGTTTCTGAAGAACAGCCTTTTCAGCTTCTCGTCGCAGGTGACAGGAAGTGCGCAATTTTCGTGCTGGACCCGGACGGTTTCATCAGAACGTGGAATGCCGGCGCCAACGCTTCACGGGCGATGCTGCCAGTGAAATCATCGGCCTGCACTTTTCGTTTTTTTGAGGGAGCATGACCGCGCTACCAACCGCTGAGCAGCCGGTCAATACGAATGGTATCGACTGGCGCTCTCAGTCCGAGCGAATTTTTCTATGCGGACCTGCATAACGTTTCGGAAAACTGAACTCCAGGGATGCAGGTAAATAAAGACGTCGATGCCAGCCAAAGGGTATACAGTGGGTAGACCGGTCGTCCATGAGCGACCTCCAGCTTAGGAGCCCCATCATGCGATCGCAATTCAAGCCCGCGTCTGCTGCAATTGGCAGGGAGAGCGAGTACGCCGCGGAATGCAGGACGCGTGCTCATATACTCGACGCAGCAGATGCTCTGAGAGCAGAGAAAAGACGCGCCAGTTACGCCACGATCGACTCCAACGCCACTAAGTGGCGCTACTCGGCCGTGTACGAGAAAGACTGATCGCGGTGCTTAAATTTCCCAATCCCAGCCGTAGCTACGATGCCGCCCGACATTGCGTGTGTTTCTGGGGGTACGACGATTCGCGCGAGATCACCTTCATGATCGACGACGCAATGCTCAGAAATCTGCAACCTGGCGTTGGGTCCGACGAGCGTTCGCTGCTTGGTGCCTTTGACGAGTTTCGTGAAAAGGTTCTCGAAATCGCAAACAGGCAGTATGTCGGCGGCCCGCAGAACCGGTATTCGATTTCATGATCTACAGCCCTGTCGCGAGAATGTTTCCTCATCTGTGAACACCGGCTTCGTGCAGGAAGCGCGCATGGTTTCGACGCCATAGTTCGCCAACCTCCCGCCTGGAATAAGACCCGTACCAAGATATGCGCTGGCCGGAACTGCAGCGCCCGGGCATGTGCCGGCTCGCCCCCTCTCCGATTTATTTCTGACGCATCGCGGTTCATCCCGGCGACCGTCGGGCGGTGGCCTTGCCTGATATCAATGCGCGCTCGACTTCATTGAATACGTTAAGCAGTCGGGTTACGCGCCTGGTGCCGTCAGGAAGCAGACTCTGCTGCTGCGATAGCGACGAGACTCGACGCTGCCAGTACGCTAGCGCCAGGGGATTTCCGTGCACAAGTAACGGAATGATCCGTTCGAGATGCGCCAGATCTCCTTCGAATTGGTAGCGCGACATCAGGATCCTTGCAAAGGTGATTCGGTGTCGCGGATCAGCTCTTTATGGGCCGCGCGCTCTGCGCGCTCCCGTACCAGCGTGTGAGGCGTCCGGAACGTCTCACACGAGCCATTGATGGCTTTACGCGCATGGCTTCAAGTCGAAATCAAGGTCGCATAAAGCCGCCTCCAGCACCCAGCAATTTCCTTGCGTGCCGGATCCACTGCTTCGGCCCTCTGTATTGAGTGCCGTCGACAACCCGCTTTTCATCTTCGGGGCCCACGGGCATACCATCATCCGTCGCATTCGCCGCGGCCTCTCTCTGTTTCCTGCTTTCTGCCAGTTCTTCGGCATTTACCTGGTCATCGATCATGATGCACTCCTGCTATGGAAAAAACTGGTTCGCCATCAGGTGGTCGGCGTCGCCCCGATAGCGGGACGACGCGACCCATCGCAAGGTCGGGTTTTGAATGCTGACGCGGTCGTGGCGCGCGATGTAAGCCGTCCGCGAACACTCACTGGAAAACCGGCATTTAGGACAATTGCCCTTCGCCCCGGTTTCCAAGTTCGTGCACGGCAGCCAGCGTAAAGAACATGGAGCGCGTCGAGTGTCGCTCTTTTGCTGCAGCATCCACTCGCTGCAGCAGACTCTCGGGCAGACTGAATTGAACGCTCACAGCTTTCGAGGTAACCCGCGTCAGGTTGATCTCGACGAACATCCAGATCCCTTGCCCATCGTCCATGTCGAGCGATTGCAATTCCGATGTACTGCAGGTTGGAGCGGGTATGAGTTGCTCGCTGCGGTCATACATCAGTTCGACAACCTCTTGCGCGTTGCGTCTCAGCTTATCGAACGAATGGCCGCTCGCAACTGCTCGGGGAAGATCGGGAAAACTGGCGCTAAAGCCGGCAGTTCCATCACGGTGCACATAAAGCGGATATTGCATGACCTGCTCCACTCAGCTGCGTGCTGACTCGCATGCGGTACGTCATAGCGTACGAACGACGGGAACTGCCTGGGTCCTTTGGCATACGGATCACGATGCAGAAGGAATACGTGGTCAGAGTACGTACATAGCTCGTACTCTCTGTATTCGATAGTGGAGATGGTCATGATCGCGCGCTCCTTAAGCGATACTGACCGTCATGAACCGATACCTGTCCGGATGCGAAAAAGGGCCGTCAGGTACATCTGGATCTTCACCATGCGCTCATGGCCGTCGAAAAGCAAACTAAATCGTGACAGTGTGAAAGGAAAGCGTGCGTCGCGCCTGCATCGCCGGGACGACCTGCTCATGCAGGTCCAGAAAGCCCGATTTTCAATGACGGACAATCGGCTAGCATGCTTCGAAGCGCTGCCATTTGAATGATTCGCTCAACACGTGCACTACCATGCCATCAACCGGCATTGAGTCAACCGAGCCGCACCACGCGGCAGGATACGCCTGCTGCAATTTCCCAACGGCATACAAGGCCGCCCAGACCTCGTGGGTCATCTGTGCTTTTCGCCGCAGCACTTCGCCGGCGTACAGGCGTTTTACATCGCATCCATACCGCACGAGTCCGCCGCTCGCCACGTAAGTTTCACGCATCGTCAGACGGCGCACCGATTGCCCAGTCTCATGGCACTCGTCGCCGGCGGTTTGCTCCCAATGCTGATTACGCGAAAACCACAGTACAGGCGTCCCGGTGGGCTCGGCCCCGATGCCGCCAGGGATGAGCATCCCGCTTGCGCTGATCTGCCGGAACTTTTGTCCCGTGGTGTAGTGCCATGCCAACATCGTTTGCTCCGGTCGGATTTGCCTGTCATTACCACTATTCGTCTCCTGTTTTCCTTTCGGAGAACGATGCGTGCTTCGTCACGCGACGTACGCGCCCGAGTTCACGTCTTCCCTTACGCGGAGACAAAGCGAAATCAGGAGCTTGTGCGAGCCGGCATCGAGCGGTACGCGCACCCGTCCATCACCACATTCGAGACTCGCGCCGTCGAGCACCGCGCGCGTCACATCGAGCTCGTCAGCGGCTTCGACGTGAATCTCATACCGCGTCGAATCCATCGTCACCGTTGCTTCAAACCCCGGCCACGTGTCCGGAATACACGGATCGATCACGAGAAAACCGCCCTCGCGACAAATCCCGAGAATGCCCTCGACACCCGCCCGGTACATCCATCCAGCGGACCCCGTGTACCAGGTCCAGCCACCGCGCCCAGCGTGCGGCGGCACGGAGTACACATCGGCGGCGACGACATAGGGCTCGACCTTGTAGCGGTCGACTTCCGTCGGCGTGCGCGCATGATTGACGGGGTTAAGCAGTGAAAACAGCGCGGCGGCCTTGTTGCCCTCGCGCATTTTGGTGAACGCGAGGATCGCCCACATCGCTGCGTGGCTATACTGCCCGCCGTTTTCACGCAGCCCCGGCGGATAGCCCTTGATATAGCCTGGATCGTGCGACGTTTTATCGAATGGCGGCGTGAACAGCAAAGCAAGCCCGTCTTCCGGACGGATCAGGTGCTTTTCCAGCGAGGTCATCGCCAGCGCCGCGCGGGCGGGATCTGCCGCGCCGGACAGCACCGCCCACGACTGCGCGATCGAATCGATCTGGCACTCGTCACTGTCTTTTGAGCCAAGCCACGTGCCGTCGTCGAACGTCGCCCGGCGATACCATTCGCCGTCCCATGCTTCACGCTCCAGCGCCTCGCGCACCGAGGCCGCATGCGCACGCCAGCGCGCAGCGTGCGCAACGGAAGCCGCATCGCGCGATTCAGCCAGCGGGGCAAACAATTCGATCGTCCGCAATAAGAGCCAGCCAAGCCAAACACTTTCTCCCTTGCCGTGCGCACCGACGCGGTTCATGCCGTCGTTCCAGTCACCCGTGCCGATCAGAGGCAAACCGTGCTCGCCGGTCAGTTCCATACATTGATCCAGGCCCCGCGCACAATGCTCGAACAGCGACGCTGATTCATCCGCGACCATCGGCTGGAAGAACGCATCGTGCTCGCCAGGTCGCAGTGGCGGCCCATCGAGAAACGGCACGATCTCGTCGAGAATCGCGACGTCACCCGCGCAGCCAATGTACGTCGCCGTCGCGAACGCGAGCCAGACGCGGTCATCGGAAATCCGCGTGCGCACGCCTTGCCCCGACTGAGGCAACCACCAGTGCTGGAAATCGCCTTCGATGAACTGCCGCGCCGCAGTGCGCAACAAATGTCGCCGGGCCTCGTCCGGCTGCGCCAGCGTCAACGCCATGCCGTCCTGCAACTGATCGCGAAAGCCATACGCGCCGCTCGCCTGATAGAACGCCGAGCGTGCCCAGACGCGACATGCGAGCGTCTGATACAGCAGCCAGCCGTTTAGCATCAGATCCATCGCGCGGTCGGGGGTCTTCACCTGGACGGTGCCGAGCACGTTCTGCCACTGGGTCGTCACCTCGGCGAGGACGGCGTCGAGGTCGGCCTTGCGATAACGCTCGATCAATGCGCGTGCGTCTTCGACGCACGCGCACTGCCCCATGAACGACACGACTTCGACGGTCTCACCCACGCCCAGCTCAATCACGCGCTGCAACGCCGCGCATGGATCGAGGCCCGCGCCGGTTGCGCCAGACAGCGGCGCGTTGCCGGTTAGCGCGGCGGGTGCCGCAGTCCGCCCGTTGCGGCCGAGAAATTCGGTGCGGTCGGCCGTCCACGAGGTCTGCCGGCCGCCCAGGTCGGCGAACGCGACTCGCCCCGCGAACCCCATGCTCCACGGATTGCGCGCCAGCATCGCGCCGGTAGTGGAGTCGATTTCCGTCACGATGAAGGGTCCGGATGCGCCGCGCGATTTGCCAAGCACCCATTCCATCCACGCCGTCACGGACAGACGGCGCGGCATGCCGGACAGATTGCGCAACGTCAGCCTCGAAATCTTCAGTGGGTCGGCGAGCGGCACGTATTGCAGCAAGTCGAGCGCGATGCCATTCGCCTCGTGTTCAAAGCGGCTATAGCCATGCCCGTGACGCGCCACATACGTCCCGCCGTCGCGGATTGGCAACGCGGTGGCGCCCCATACATCGCCAGTGACTTCGTCGCGCACATAGATGGCTTCGCCGGCCGGGTCTTCGACGGGGTCGTTCGACCACGGCGTGAGTTGATTCTCGCGGCTGTTTTCGGCCCAGGTGTAGCCGCTGCCTTCCGCCGCGACCTGAAAGCCGAAGCCCGAGTTCGCGATCACGTTGATCCACGGCGCGGGCGTGGTCGCGCCCGCCACGAGGACGCTCACGTATTCCCGGCCGTCTTTATCGAAGCCGCCCAGACCGTTGAAGAACTCGAGCCTCGACGCAACCGGCGAAAGCGCGCGAGGCGGATGAGGCGCCGCGGGCCATGGCGACGACATCGGCGACTTCTGCCGGCGTAGCGCCAATGGCTGTCCCGGCGACTGCGGCAAGCGCGCGAGCTGGTCGGCGATCGAACCGCGGCGCGCGATCAACGCGACACGCGCGACCGATTGCAGCAGCGCCCGCGCCTCCACGCTCATCAAATCGGCGCGCAGCGTAAAGACCGCTCCTTGCGCGAGCTCTTCGCCGATACGCGGCCGCAACTGGCTGCTGCGCACGGCTGTTTCGATCGCACCCTGTAACTCCTGGATATAAGACGAAGCCCGTTCGTTGACGATGACGAGATCGACGTCCAGCCGCTTCATCCGCCAGTACTCGTGCGCCCTCAATAATTGCCGGACTTGCGCGATGTCCTCGACGTCGTCGATGCGCAGCAGCACGATCGGCAGGTCGCCCGAGATCGCGTGCGGCCAGACTCCGGACTGAGGACCTGCTCCTCGAACGATCGTGTCCGACGGCGCCCTGAAACGCGCATCGGCGTAAATAACCGGCGCGGCGAGGCGCTGAAAATCCGCAGCCTCGTCGGCTTCGACATCGAGATGACGCAACTGCACCTGAGCCTGCGTCCAGGCTAGCGTTTTGGCGCGGTCGAACGCGTTGCGGTCATGGTGTTTGTCGACCAGATCGAGCAACAGCGCTCGCGACTCGGCCACTACTGTCCAGAACGTCACGCGCGCGACCTTGCCCGGCGGCACCAGCACGCGATATCTGAGCGCAAGGACCGGATCGAGTACGGTCCCGGCAGTATTGCTCAGCGGCTGATCGTCGAAGATCGCTGCCGCCGTGCCGGCGTTGCGCCCGCGTCCCAGAAAGCGCGCGCGATCCGATTCGTATTGCGGCTCTGCAACGATCTCGCCGTCGACAACCGCGAAATGCGCAGCCCACAGTTGTCTTTCGTCGTGCGAACGCAGACGGCGCGTGGCCACCAGCGCGCCGAACTCCGCAAGGTGCTCGGTCTGGACAAACATCCGTGAGAAGGCGGGATGCGCGTTGTCGGCAGCCGGCGTCGCGAGCACGATTTCCGCATAGGATGTCAGTTCGATCTCGCGCGCGCGGCGTCCACTGTTGGCCAACGAGACGCGGCGCACTTCACCGTCTGCTTCACCGGAAACCAGTACGTCCATCGTCGTTGTCAACGAGCCGTCGCGGCGGATGAATTCAGCATGGTCCTCGCCGAACACAACCTCTTCGTAATCGGCAGCGCTATCAGCCGGCTTTGCGCCCGCCGACCACACGTGGCCGCTCTGCGTGTCGCGCAGGAAGATGAAAGAACCCCAATCGTCGCGGGTTGCGTCTTCGCGCCAGCGCGTCACGGCGAGATCGCGCCAACGGCTGTAGCCGGCGCCGGTCGCAGTCAGCATGACGGCGTAGCGTCCATTCGACAGCAGGTGTGTCACGGGCGCCGCGCCGGCAACGGCCGACGCTGTGAGGCGCCGTACGGTCGGCGGCACGACGCCGGCGACCGTTGCTGACGTTTTCACTTCTTCGGCACGGGGATGCGCGACGGCGACATTGCGCGGCATACGCTCCTGCAGCAACAGTTCGCTGGCCTGGATCATGGGTTCGCGATGAAAACGTGCCCGCATCTGCGCGTCGAGCAACGTGTTCGCGATCGACACGATCGTCATGCCCTGATGATGGGCCATGAAATTGCGCACGATCGCAACATCCTCGCTCTCAGGTAGCCGCGAGCGGGTGAAATCGAGTGCTTCGTAGAAACCATAGCGCCCCAGCGCGCCGAGCGCGGCGAGTCGTGCGTAGTTCTCTCGCGCGGCTAGTGGGTCGACCATCGCGGCTAGCCCCGTTGCATACGGTGCGATCACCCGGTTCTCCGAAAGCCCTCGCTTGAGGCCAAGGCCGGGCACGCCGAAATTCGAATACTGGTAGGTAAATTCGATGTCGCGTGCGTTGTACGCCGATTCCGAAATGCCCCACGGGATGCCGAGCGAACGCCCATACGCGGCTTGCCGTTCCACCACCAGACGGCTTGTCTGCTCGAGCAGGCTGCCGACCGGTGCACGCATCACCAGCGAGGGCATCAGGTATTCGAACATCGACCCCGACCACGAGATCAGCGCCGAGCCGTCACCGACCGGCGTTGCAGCGCGACCGAGGCGGAACCAGTGGCGCGTCGTCACGTCGCCTTTCGCGATGGCGAACAGGCTTGCGAGACGCGCTTCGGACGCCAGCAGGTCATAGCAGTTCACGTCCAGGCTGTTGTCGGATTGGGAATAGCCGATCGACAGCAGCTTGCGTTCCGGATCGAGCAGGAATGCGAAGTCCATCTCGAGCGCCATCGCCCGCGACGTATCGGCGAGCGACTTCAGGCGTGCCTGCAGAAGCTCTGGTGCCGCAATGAGTTGTTGCCGGTCGCGGGCATGTTCGACCAGGCTTTTACTCAACGCATCGATCCAGAACATCAGGTCGGCAGAACTATCGCCGCCGCCAGCGGGCACGAGTTCACGCGCTGCCTTCGCGGCCTTTTCGGTCAGCCGCGTGAGCGATGGCGACAGCGCTTCGAACGCCTGCGGGCCATGCAACTGCTTGCTGATCTCTTCGAGGATCGCAACCAGTTGCCTGCCATGTTCACCGCCTGCGGCGGGCAGCGTGTCGATGGCTTCACGCGCGAGTTGCAGGTTATCCATCAATCCGGACCGCGCGGCCGGCGCGAGCAATTCATGCGGCCACTCTTCGCACGCGTTGGCGAGAACGATCAGATGACCGGCCAGATTGCCGCTATCGACCGACGAAACATACGCCGGTGCCAGCACCTGGAGATCGAGCGTCCCGTACCAGTTATAGAAATGCCCCTTGAAACGCGTGAGCTTGTGCATCGAGGCGAACGCCGCTTCGAGCCGTTCGACGGTTTCCGTCGTCCCCGCCCAGCCAAAATCCCGCGCAGCAACCGCCGACAGCAGATAGAGCCCGAGGTTGGTCGGCGAGGTGCGGTGTGCGACGACCGGCTTCGGATCTTCCTGAAAATTATCGGGCGGCAGCATGTTCTCTGCGGGCGTAACGAAGGTCTCGAAGAAACGCCACGTGCGTCGCGCGATCAGGCGAAGGCTGCGTGCGTCCGCGTCCGCCATCGCGAAACGCCGCGCGACGGTCGGCGACCGGCTCGACCACAGCGCGAGCGCCGGCGCGGCGAGCCATAACAGCGCAAACGGCAGCACGAGCGGCCAGTGCGAGGGTGCGAACGCGATCGCACCAGCCGGCAGCACAAGGCCGAGCGCGACACCGCCTTTCATCTGCCGATAGAAGCCGCGCAAGTCGAGTCGGGGGCTGCCCTTCGACTGGGCCGCGGTGGTCCATTCGAGCAGCCGGCGATGCGTCACGAACAGCCGTATCAGCGTGCGGATAATCGCATCGCCCATGCGCCACGCCTGGTCAGCGAGGAACGCGGTCGACAGAACTGTTTGCAAGGTTGCGAGCCGCACATCGGCGGCCAGCACGTCCAGATGATTGCGCAGATGGATGCCGCTGCGGCGCGGCAGGATCGCGAACAGCGTCGGCAGGAATGCGGGAATCGCGAGCGCGCTTAGCACCAGCAGCGAGCTTGCCATTCCGGCGTCGATCGGCATCAGCCAGCATAGGCCGAGCGCGGCGACCATGAAGGGAGCGAGCAGCGAGCGGCGCAAATTGTCGAGCATCTTGAAGCGGCCGATCGACGGCATCGCGTGTCGGTCCCGGCCGCGATAGCCGACGATCCACGGCAGCAATTGCCAGTCGCCACGCGTCCAGCGATGCTGGCGCTTGCCGATCACGTCGTAACGCGACGGCACTTCTTCGACCACCTCGACATCCGACGCGAGTCCGGCGCGCGCAAAAATCCCTTCGAACAAATCGTGACTGAGCAGCGCGTTTTCGGGCACGCGTCCACGCAAAGCCGCCTCAAACGCATCGACGTCGTAAATGCCCTTGCCGGTATACGACCCTTCGCCGAACAGGTCCTGATAGACATCGGACACCGCCGCCGCGTACGGGTCCATCCCGCCGGGGCCGGAGAAGACGCGCTGATGCAGTGACCCTTCCTGCCCGACGGGCAGCGATGGCGTGACACGCGGTTGCAGGATCGCGTATCCGTTGACCACGCGTTGATCGGCGTCGCTAAACGTCGGCCGGTTCAGCGGATGCGCCATCTTGCCGATCAGCCGCAGCGCGGCGTCGCGTGGCAGACGCGTATCGGCGTCGAGTGTGATGACGTAGCGCACCTCGGGCGGCACCTGCGGTGCACGGCCAGCGATCGACACAAAGGTCGTATCCGTCGCACCGCGCAGCAGGCGGTTGAGTTCGTGCAGCTTGCCGCGCTTGCGTTCCCAGCCCATCCATTTGTTCTCGCTCGCATTGAACACGCGGCGGCGATGTAGCAGCAGGAAACGGCTTCCGCCGGGGCCTGGCTCGTAACGGCGGTTCAGCTCGTCGATCGCGTCGGCGGCCACGGCGAGCAGGTGTGCGTCGTCCGGCAGCACTTCCTGATCCGCATCGAGCCCGTCCGCGAGCAACGCGAAGGACAGGTCGCCACCGGCTCCCGCGAGGTGATGCACTTCGAGGCGTTCGACCTGCTCGCGGAGATCGGCTTCGCTCGTCAGAAGCGTCGGCACGGCAACCAGTGTGCGCAATGACGACGGCACGCCGGAAGTCAGTTCGAGAGCGGGCAACGTGATTGCCCCGAAACTCCATGTCACCGCGCGATTGATTAGCGCGGTCGTGACCTCGGTGACGGGCAGGAATGCGCATACGGCAAACAGCGCGAGTACCCAGGCTTCGGTACCGGGCGGCGCCAGTGTGGATAGTGCCCACAACGCGAGCGCCAGTAACGCCAGGGCGAGCGTCAGGATTGTGGCGACATAGCCGTGGATGCCGAGGCGGACGTTGAGGCGCGTGATCCGCAGACGCGCAGGCGCCCGGAATCCGATCGCCCGCTCCAGTGCTCGCCGGCCCTCGGCGATCAGGTGATAGCCGGGGTCGCCGGCGCGTTGCGCATGTGCGCCATCGCCTGCTTCCAGCGCCGCCATCCGGGCCGATTCCAGCGCTAGTCCGGCGACTTCGAGTTCGGTGAAAGAAGAGCCGCGCGCCAGTTGCTCGATCGCGCTGCGATACAGATTGCGCGTCGGAAAATCCATCGTCGCAAAGCCGCTGTCCGCGCGCAACCGGGCGTCGACAAGACTCACGCTCTCGAACAGTTCGGTCCAGTCGATGTCGGAAATCAGCCGCATGCTGGTGATCACATTGCGCACGGTGACGTTCGACGCGCCCTGCCGCTGTTGTGCGTGTTGCACGACTTCATCGACAGAGACGCCCTGAAGCTTGAGCCGCTCTTCCAGCCAGCCAAGTGCCGGCGTGATGCGCGGATCCTGGTCACGCAGCCGTTTTGCGAGCTGTGCGGCGAACAGCTCCGACAACAGGCCTGAGGAGCGCGTGGAAATGTCCGCTTCGAGCGCCGAACGGGCACTCCCCGATTCGAGCAGACGGTCGGTGAGTGCATCCGCGTCAGCGCGTGCGCTGCGGCCAGCAGTAATCTGGTCAGTCAGGCGTCGCAGGTTCTCGATCAGCACGATGCGCAACGTGATCGCCACGGCCCACAATTCGCCGATTGTCAGCGGCTGAATCCGTTGATACGCGCTGATGAAACGCCGCAGGATCTGCGGGTCGACGTGGCTGTCGGTATGCGCAACGAACGCCCACGCAATACCGAACACGCGCGGATACCCGGCGAACGGACCTGCGGCAAGCTTGGGCAACTGACGGTAGTAGCCGGGCGGCAAGTCGTCGCGAATCTCGCGGATCTGCTCCTCGACGAGGTGATAGTTGTCGAGCAGCCATTCCGCGGCGGGCACCACGCCCCGGCCGCGCTCCAGTTCTTCGGCGCTCGCGCGGTAGGCCGCGAGCAGGACCGCGGCATTATCGTTCAGTCTCGTGTGCAGCGATAAAACGGCAGGCGGTGTCTTCGTGACCGGTTGCGCGGCAGCGAGGCTTTCCGCATGTTGCTCGAGCCGTTCGACGCCGAACAGTTCTTCGCGCACCGGCGCGGTGTCGGTCCACGGCGCCGACGGCGAACGATGTCTCGCGACATACCGGAGGATCGTTTTCACAGGCGCACTTCCTGCGGCGCCGATGAGTTCGGCCGGGTGAACCGGTCGCGGTGGCGTGTCATGTTAGCGGCGCGCACAGCGCTTGCCGTCGGGTTTGCCATCGTAGTAGCGACCGACGGCTCATCGAGTTGGAACATGATCGGGACTTTCCTTCGGCGAGGCCACACCCCACCTTCGCATGCATGCACGCCTGCGGGATGTGGCTTGATTCACGGTGTGGGCGGACACGCGAGGAACCGTCAGGACAACCAAGCAGCTATGCGGCTTCTGCGGAAGCGGTCGGCAATGACTCGCTCCCGCGCAAAACGGTAGCTGCCGTCGAGGGGCACACTAAATTTGGCAGATAAGCTTCGATGTGACCGGTGCGGCAATCGGCGACGGGCAGGAGCACGTATGCACAGCCCCGTCGACGCAGCTTGCGGCTGAACATACGGAAACGATGGAGCAGAAAGGACACGGATCCGTGTCCCAGGCGCCTGCTACTTCTTCCTGGCCGGTGCGCCGCCTGCGGCGGTCTTCGAGGCAAGCGCTGGGGACACGCCTACCGCAGGAGACACTACCTTTTTGGGTTGTTTGGGCTTTTTAACTTCGCGATTACCGCGCATCGTGCTCTTCGCCAATATGGTTCCCCGGTTTTGCCCGTCGCAAAAGCAACGGCCATGTCGCCCAGTGTGAACGCATCTGGTGACGCTGTCGCGATTTATATTTTTTCGAGTACCGTGTAGATGCGTTCCCGACGAGCCGGCCAACTCGACGATCGCCGGATCGTGTGGATTTACCGGCGCATGCCATGCATGCACGATGCCATCGGAGCAAACGCCCTCTCCGAACGTAGCGATAGGGTGGACCGACTAAGGGGACTCGCGACGATATCGCCGCGCTCTGTCTCGTTGCCCGTCGGTAGCTACTTTGCACCGCTACTCAGTTTTGTGTGTTTTCCTCGCAATCTTCCCAGTACCTCAGCGGGTCGTGGTGTTGTGGATAGCGTGAGCTGAGCCACGCCGACAGCCTGGCCCAATCTGGATGGTTGGTACCGGTTCGAGCCGACCATGTTGACGACCTCTCGAGAATTTGACCGGTCCCGCGATCACGGACAAGCAAGCTGCCCAGTCCGCTCGATCTGTTCGCCTGCGACTCAACAACGTACCGTGGAAGAATCCTGAGTTCCGCATCCGTGGCCCACCCGTATAAGGCACGGACCACGCCGGACGGATCTCGCAACTCTATGGGGCCGGTCTCGGGGCGAACGGCGGTCCACCCTTCCGGAAACTCCGCGACAACCTCGTTTTTGCCCTCCCTCACCCACTTCACGCGCCAGGCCCGCGCCATCGCCTCGCGCAGGCGCGAGACCGACTCGTAGCCGGTCGGCAACTCGATCGACATCGGAAGAGTAATGAGGCTGTCTTTCCAGAGTTTGGTTTCGTCGTCGACGCGCTCGACCACGTCGAACACCCCTGCTTCGAATGGGTTCTCCGGCCGGCTCGATCCTGTCGTCTTACTGACGGGCAGCCCCTCGAAAAGGCGCTCAGCATCATGGCGGGTGAGTTTTGTCTTTCCTTTCTTCATTGGTTCCTCTACAGCAAAGTTGCTCGGTAACGGAAAGCCCTGATGACCGAAGTCTGGCACCGCTTCCTCTCACGCGCGTTTGAAGGTGCTCACCATCCAATTCTGCGCCATTACACTTTTTCCCGCTTGCGCGGCGGCGATCGCACGGCTTGTGCCGCCGTCCCTTTCGCCGGATGTCGGATGCATCGTAGCTATGGGGATTGATGATCCGGCATCCTCAGCATTGCAAGAGATTTTCGAATGCTTCTTACCCCGCCGGACGCGAGGAGGACAGAGGCGTACCGGATCGGATTGTTCATCATCGCGGCAAATCTCGCATCGTTCTGGCGGTGAATCTGGAATGGCTGGTGGCCAAGGCGCGGCGCACTGACTCAATCATTGAATTCGTACCGCAAGTGGGTGATTTCGTCGCGGTGGAAGAACCCCTGTTCTATCTGTACGGAATTGTGGCGCAATCGATGAAAGGAGGCTCCGCACCCTGGTCGCTTTCGGGACGGAACGCAGCATGGAGCAGGACCCTATGTTCGCGTTTCGCATCCTGGTCGATATTGCGCTGAAAGCGCTGTCGGCGGCGATCAACGATCCGACGACGGCCGTGCTTGCCATCGACCAGTTTGCACCGACTATTGCGCGTGGTGGGCAAACGGTCTCTGCACATCGGCGAGATGGTGGATAAGTCGGGGCAGGTGCGCATGATCTTGCGGACGCCCAATTGGGGAGACTTCGTGCACTGCTCGATCGCGCGACCGTCAGCCTTGCACCAGGGTCCGGCCGAGAACCAGTAGCTCGTTGAACTGGGTCACCAGTTCAAAACACAAAGCAAACATCACGGCATAGAAAGGCCCGGGGAATCTTTGCATCCATCCGAGGATCGGAGCTGAAAAGCGGGTCCTAATGGGGTCCCGAGTCATGCTCCAGGTGATGATCACCCCAATCGCCGCCCCCGCGAGTATGTCGGTCGGATAGTGCCAGCCGAGATAAACGCGCGGCAGTAATATGACGATCGCGGTGTATAAAAGTGCGAGCACGCCGACGCCGCGTCGAACCAGGAAAATCCCCATCGCAACCGAAATCCACAACATCGCGTGGTCACTCGGAAACGAACTCCACGCGGGCAGTACGGCCGGGTCGAGGCCACCTGACGGAAAATTGAAGTGCAGGTCGGGATTGAACATGGGCCGCATCCGGAATGGCAAATATCGGGCGATAACCCTGAACACCGCGAGTGCGAGAAGACCGCTCGCGATCGTCGCGACAACCATTTCACGCTCCCATTCGCCCCGCTGGCTGGGTTTGAACCATATCCACCACAATATGGGTACGAGCACCAGGCCTTTGAATGTGTAGAGGTCCGCGACGACTCTTATCGGGTGGTTCAATACACCGCAAGTCATCGCAGTGTGCGTCAGAAAAGCCTGGATTGCCGTATCGAAAGGGTTCATCTTTGCATCTTCTCCCGATCTTCTAGTTATGGAACTGCGCAGCCCAAACGTTGGATCGGAGCGATGACGAGTTCATCGATATCCGACCTCTCCAGCGTGTCGTCACAGCACGTGCTTCACACTCGCAAACGTAGCCGTCAACGCCGCAAGCCTCCTTCGAGAAAGCGCGTGGCGGTCGCAGGGAGTTGCGGCAGCGCGTTACCGTTTGAGCATGGGTACATGCTCTCGACACCACGTCCGTCTGGATCCGCTGAACCTCGCATGGGATCGTTCGCCTTTGGCTTCCAGGTCGCGCAGCCGGGCGACCACAGATGTATGGCCGATAGCGTCCTTTAGGCGATTCTTCGGCCGGCAACGTTGTTGAATACATCCGTCGCTTTATTCTCCTCCGCGATATTCGCAGGATCGGTGTGGCATCGAACCTTCTCCGGCCGTTGGCGCTTGTTTGCCGCGCGGTAGACCAGATCATAGGAGTCGGGCGAAAAGCATGGTTGGCGGGGCGTTGCGCCTAGCCGGGCTTCAGCATGGAACATGCGGTGGTTTTGTAAAGGTACTGTCGGCCACTTCACCGGCTGCTCTCCCATCTTGGCCCGGACAAAGTCCGACGAGCGACGGCTCAGTTCGGAATCAGCAGCCATTTTCTGTGCTCCCGCGTGTCCGACTCGCGGGTTACATCTGCGCGTGCAACCCGGCGCGACACTCTCTGACGCCGGAGGAAATGGAAGATCGGTTCACACTCGAATGCCTCGCGCCGGAATGCACGATAACAATGCCGACGGCCTGAACCGCGTCAATTGCCGTCGAGCACCGGGCGGCTTTGCCGTGAGATGGAGACGATTGAGCGTCCGCACATCCAACGGCGCGAAAGACTCTTCATGGCCGATCTCTGCATGACGCTGTCGTGTGCCTGAACCCACGACCCGCGCGTCGCGCAGACGACCGTAGCCCAGCCACTTCTGCCGCTCACTCCAGTGCCGTATGAACGCCAGCTTCGGGACCTGGAACGGTCATCGGCGCAGTATAGCGAGGCGGTTCAAAGCATCGCGCAGTCGATGACACTCCAGGCGTCGAACCATGCGAGGCACCGGGTTTCCACTCATCCTGCAGGCATGGGGCAGGCGCTCCCCGTAGCGACGATCCGGTCAGCACCGGCGCGCAGGAACACGAGAAAATCGGCGGCACGCAACGGCCGGTTCAACAGGAAGCCCTGCATTTGATCGCAGGCAAGTTTGCGATTCGCCGCGAACTTGCCGTTTCGGACGTCTACTTAATCAAAGCCGGCATCGCGATCGGCCGGGCAGGCGACAAAGCGTCGGATAGCGCAGTCAGCAGAGACGGCTCCTGTTTCGATAGCCCGATGACCGCGGCGTAGCCATCAGGCGTCTTCACGTCGCTCGTTAGCGAACGCCCTGTGGCCGCGCATGCACCCGCTTTGCTGAGTCTCAGCCGCCGTCCGCCTCGGCGACGGTCCGCGTGGTTCGTTGCTCCCAGAACACCACGCGGCGTTGCACAACGCGCACGGTCTGCGCGCCGCTCACGCCGATCACCGCAAGCAGCACGACGCCCGCGAACATCGTCGAGACACTCATATTCACCGACGACGAACTGATCAGATAACCGAGCCCACGCTGCGACGACAAAAACTCGCCGACCACCGCACCGATAAGCGCGAGCGAAATGCCGATCTGCAAGCCGCTGAAAATCTCGGAGGCGGCCGAGGGCAGCTTCACATGCAGGAACAGAAACGCCCGCGACGCGGAAAATGCGCGGCACGCGTCGAGCAGATCCGGATCCGCGCGCCGCAGTCCGTTGACCGTATTGATGAACAGCGGGAAAAAACATACCAGCACCACGAGCACGATTTTCGACGCGCTGCCGTAACCGCACCACACGAGGATGATCGGCCCGAGCGCGACTTTCGGCATCGCCTGCAGGCCGGCGAGAAGCGGAAACACGAAGCGCTCGAACATCCGCGACTCGGCCAGCAACGCGCCCAGCAGCACCGCGAGCGCGGAGCCGATCGCATAGCCGGCCAGCGTTTCGACCAGGGTCGCGCCGATGTGCGGCCACAGTGTGCCGTCCGCGAAACCGCTCGCCAGCGCGTCGAATACCTGCTGCGGTGCCGGCAGGATGTAATCGGGAATCGCGAACAGCCGCACCGCGGCCTGCCAGACGGCAATCACCACGAGCAGACTGACGAGCGGATAAACGAAGGCCGGCACCGCGGGTAACACGCGTCGGGCGGTCATTGGAAATGTCCTCTCAGATAACGGCAGGCATCGACGAACGCGGCGCTCGCCATCGTGTCGGCAGTGCGCGGACGCTCGAGCGGCACCGCGAAATCGTCGACGATACGACCCGGCCGCGCCGACATCACCACCACGCGGTCGGCCAGAAACACCGCTTCCGGAATGCTGTGCGTGATGAACAGCACCGACTTGCGCTGAGCCATCCAGATGCGTTGCAGTTCGAGCGTCAGCGCCTCGCGGGTCATCGCATCGAGCGCGGCGAACGGTTCGTCCATCAGCAGCAACTCGGGATCGTGCAGCAGCATCCGCGCGAGCCCGACGCGTTGCTGCATGCCGCCGGAGAGTTCTGCCGGATAGTTGTTCGCGAATGCGGCAAGGCCGACCAGTTCCAGGAAGTCCCGCGCGCGCTGCGTCGCCGGGCCTAAGGCAAGCCGTAGCGTGCGCGCCGGCAAAAGCACGTTGTCGAGCACGGTTTTCCACGGCAGCAGGTTCGGCTTCTGGAACGCGACACCGACGTCGCGGCCAGGCCGGTCGAGCCGCTTGCCGCCAATCGTCGCGCTGCCGCCCGTCGGCGTGATCAGGCCGGCCGCGACTTTCAGCAGCGTCGATTTTCCGCAGCCGGACGGTCCGAGCACGGCCACGAACTCGCCGTCCGCGATGCGCAGGTCGATGTCGCGCAGCGCGTCGATCGCGCCGCTGCGGGTTTGATAGCGCACCGAGATCCGTTCGGCGGCAAACGCAGCGATCGAACTCATGCCGCGCCGCTCGCCGCTTTGACGAATTCGAGCACGCGCGGCCACGACGCTTCGTTTGCGTGCGCATTGGCCGCCGCCGTGCCGCCCGCGGTGATCCGCACGCCGGCCACCGGATGCGGGCGCGCGACCAACGTGGTCGGCACGTGCGGGAACAGGATCGAGTGACCGGCGCCCTCATAGCGCAAATGCTCGACCGGATGCGCGAAGCCGCGCCGTGTCAGGTCGTCGACGATCATGTCGGCGTAACGGGTCGACGGCCAGAAACCGTCGTCGGTGCCCGAGATCAGCAGGATCGGCGCGGCAATGCGCTCGACCGCGATCCGCGAGCGGGCCACCGCGTCGGCGTCGTCGAGTGCGGACAGGAACGCCGGCGCCTGGCGGATCGGCTCGCCGGGCGCCGGTGGATGCCGGAACGCGCTCCAGTCCGCACGACGGTTGTCGTCCCACACGTGCGGCAGCGCGTTGCCGCCGAGTGTCCATGCGACCGCGTCCGGCGCCTCGCCGACGGCGCCCGCGCGCAGCGTGCCGTGCAGCACCGCGCTCGGTACGTAGCCGATCACCGCCGATACCCGCTCCGGATACGTCGCGCCGAGCAGCAGCGCGAGTTCGCCGCCGCGCGACTGGCCGGCGACCGCCACGAAGCCGTTGCGCGGCCGAACGGTCTGCCGCAACCAGTCGAGCGCCTGCGCGAAGTATTCGAGCGGCGTGCGGGAAATGGCCGGCGGCAGTCCCGGCGCCTTGAAATAGCCAAGCGCCAGCGCCGTGATCCCGTGCGCCGCATACAACGCGGCGCGCGGCTCGTTGATCCCGCCACCGGACCCGTTGAGCACGACGACGGCCGGATGCGGACCGGGCGTCGCGGGCACGAACAGCGTGCCCACCACGCCGTGTTCGCGGATCTCGCGACGCGTCACGCCCTCTGCCACGATCTGCTGCATGAACGACGCCCGCGCGATCGCATCGGGCCCGTCGCACACCTCGCGTGCTTCGCCGCGTGCTTCGATATCGACGTGCAACGGCGCGATGCTGTCGACGCCGGGCGCCTCCTTCACGCAGCGCATCGACCAGACGATGCCCAGCGCTTGCGCTCCGCTTCCCGCGTAGTCGCCAGACACCGGCGCGGCGGTCCGCAGATCGACCGAGCCGCGCTCGTCCGCGACGAAACGGTTGACGCTCTCCCATTCGCTGCCGTCGTGCTGCCGCTGCCGCGCGGTCACGTCGACTTCGGCGCGCGGCGCAAAACCGGACAGCACGATCGCGCGCGCCACATCGATCAGCGCGACGCGCGGCGTCACCTCGATGCGCGCGCTCATTGCTGCCTCGCACGTTCGCGCAGCGCGGCCGCGTCGAAGCGGCTGAAGTCGGCGACGAACTGGTTCGAGAAAATCTGCTCGACGGGCACGTCGCCCTTCGGGAATTCGCCGACCTTCTGCATTTCCGCCAGATTCGCCCGCACGGCCGGCAGGTTGTAGGCGCCGGGCTGGCGCGGTTTGCCGTCGGCGCCCAGCAGCACGCGGTCGAGCCGGCGCTTGAGCAGTTCGACCGCTTGCTGCAGGTTCTTTGCGTCGTCGCCTTGTGGTTTCGATTCCGGATGTTCGGCCCAGAACGCCTTCACGCAGAACGCCGGATTCGCCTGGCAGACGACCTGCGCCTTGGTGTAAGCGCGGCCGAAGCGTGCGATCAGATCCGGATGCTCGCTGAAGGTATCGCGATGCGCGATAAAACCGTTGCCCGCGGTTTCGTCGAACACGGCCGGGTAGCGGATGCGCCGGATCGGTGTACCCGACAGTTCGAGCATGTCGTCCCAACTGCTGTTGAAATTGAGCGCATCGACAGCACCGGTTTTCAGCGCATGAAAACCCGCGCCCAGCGCGCCGACCGCTACGTAGTCGACGTTGTCGCCGGGTTTGAGGCCCGCTTCGCGCAACGCCGCGCGGCCGCCCGGAATCGTGCCCCAGCTCAGCGCGCCCACGCCGATCTTCTTACCTTTCAGATCACCGATCGTTTTCACCGGCGACGACGCGAGCACCGCGAACTCCATCGTGTTGGCCGGCACGCCGTTGTAGAAATAGCGCACGGGTAGCGGCGTGCCGCCGTTCAGATAGCTCGACAGCACCGGCTCCGCAGTCGGATAGCCGAATGTGATGCGCTTGCTCGCCACTTGCGGAATCAGCGCGCCCGCGCCCTGGAACACGACCAGCTTCACGTCGAGCCCTTCTTCCCTGAAGAGCCCGAGTTTGCCGGCGGCAGCGTACGGCGCGCCGTCGTGCACGGCGGGCGGAATCGCGAGACCGACCGTGACCTCGTCGAGCGCGTGCGCGCTGACGGCGTCGAGAAGAAGGAGCGAACTGCAAACGAGCTTAAGCAGCGTAGCGTGAAGTGTTCTCATGCGTGGTTTCATTTTTTTATGGACTCCTGCTGACGGATGGATCGGCGGCAACACGTTGCGCCGCGACGCGTTTGAGCGTGGTCCGATCGACCTTGTTGGTCGACGCGAGCGGAATCGTGTCGACCAGCCACACGTGACGCGGATGTTGATACGCAGGCGCGTGCTCGAGCGCAAAGCGCTTGACGTCTTCGGCGGCAAGCGACGCACCCGGTTTCAGCACGACGAACGCGACGGGTTTGGTCCCCTTGATGTCGTCGGCGACGGGCACGACGCAAGCCTGCTGGATCGACGGATGACGTTCGAGCACGGCCTCGACTTCGCCGGGAAAAATGTTCTCGCCGCCCGACACGAACATATCGTCGCGCCGGCCGACGAAAGTGTAGAAGCCGTCGGCGTCGCGTTGAAACACGTCACCGGTTCGGTAGAAGCCGTCCGGCGTGAACGGCCGCGCGAGTTCCGGGCGGTTGTGATAGCCGTTCATCAGGCCGGGGCTGCGGATCTGCAACTCGCCCTCCTCGCCGACCGGCACACCCTGTTCGTCGGCGAGCCGCAGATCGACCAGCGGATGCGCAAAGCCCACCGCGCGCGGCGGCGTCGGCAAACCGCCCGGATGCGGGCCGAACACCACCGGACCGCCTTCGGTCGTCCCATAGGCATTGATGACGCTCGCGTTGGGCAGCAACGCATGGATCTGTTCCAGCAACGCGTCGCTGACCGGCGCCGAGCCCATCCGCACATAGCGCACCGACGACAGATCGGTCTGCGCGAGCAACCCGCGCTCCCGCAGCATCATCGCGATCATCGGCGGTACGGACGTGAGCCACGTGCAGCGCCACGCATCGATCGCCTGGATGTATCGATGCGCATTGAACTGCGGCAACAACACGGTGCTCGCGCGCGCGGCCAGCGCCAGAAACGCGAGCGCCAGCGCATTCATGTGGAACAGCGGCGCGGCGATCAGCAGGCGCTCGTCGTGCAGCGATTGCGCGGCGAGCCGCGTCTGCACGACCCACAGCTGGCTTCGATGCGACAACACCACGCCCTTCGGACGACCGGTCGAACCCGACGTATACAGAATCAGTGCGGCTTCGTCCGTTGCTGGGACGTGGGCGTCGAACGGCGTATGCGGCCCTGTGTTGCGGTAGCCGGTGAATGCGGAGAACGTGACGGCGTCGTCGGGCAACGGTGTCTGCTGCGGGTAGTCGAATACCACGCGTGGCAGTCCGGGCGGCACGTCCGCCGCGCGCGGCGGATCGCAGAACACGACGCGCGCGCCGCTATCGGCGATCACGTCCGCGATCAGGGCGCGGGGAAACTTGAAATTCACCGGTACGGCGACCAGCCCCGCCCGCATGACGCCGAGCACGGTTGCGATGTATTGCGCGGAATTCGCGGCCAGCACCGCAATGCGCTCGCCGCGCGAAACCGTCGCACTGAGACCGCGCGCGACGGCGTCGGCCATCGCATCGAGTTCGCCGAAGCTGTAGCGAAGCGCCGGCTGCCCTTCCTCCAGGTCGATCAGCGCGAGCGCGTGCGGGTCCTGATCGCGATCGATCAACGCGCCGAGATTGAGCGGAAAAGTCATCGAACGAATTCCAGCAGCGTATCGAAGCGCGGCAGCGCCACCAGCGTGCGGTCTGGTTGCGTCACCGTCGGCACGCCGGCCGCGGTTGCCCGCTCGCCGATCTCGCGCCATTGCGGCGTGCGAACCGTGATCGCCGCATAGCGCGGCGTGCGCTCGACCACATGCTCCGCGAGCGGAGCGAAGTGCGCGTCGAATTCGCCACGGGTGTGGAACGCCAATTCGAAGCCCGGCGCGAGCGCGCCCAACCGCGCATACGCGTCCGCCGGCGCACCGATCAGATGCAGGCGCTCGAGCGCATACGCGCCGTTCGGATGCGCGCGCCATTCGTCGCGAAACACCAGCTCGGGTGTCAGATGCTGGCAGAAGTACACGCGGCCGCCGGGCAACTGATCCGGCGCGAGCCGAACCGTCGTGAAGCGCGCGTCGCCGAGCGGCGGCACCGGGCGCGAGAAAGTCTGCGGCGGCGTGGCTTCGAGACCGGCATCGCGCAACACGGCGAAGGTCGCGTGGGGGTCGTCGATACGAAACACCAGACCGTCCGCGCCCAGTGCGCTCGACGCGATTTCCTCGCGAATCGTCTTGCCGTCCGCCGGCAGGCCGATCAGTTCCAGGTAGTGGTCGTCGGGGTCGCCGAACACGATCGCGTGATTCAGCGAGCCGAGCGTGTGATAGCCGCGCGGCGTCAGCGTGAAACCGAGCTGCTCGAACAAACCCTGAGCCGCGTCGGTATCGAAGCGCGTGTTGATGACGAGATGATCGAGCTTCAGCATCAGCTTTTCGCGGACTGCGGCGTCGTGCTCGCCGTGCTTGCCGCGGTTGCCGCGGTTGCCGCGGTTGAATACACGCCGCGGCCGCTCGCGACGAGCTTGCCGTCGGCGTCGTACACATGGGCCTCGGCCGTCGACACCTGCGAGCCGAATTTGATGACCTTGCCCTTCACGCGCAAGTCGCCTGGCAGCGCCGCGCGGTGATAGTCGACGCGCAGATCGATCGTCGGCACGCCGCGGCCGGTCGTCGACACCAGCGCCCAGTCCGCCGCGAGGTCGACGAGCGCGGCAAGAATACCGCCGTGCGTGTAGCGCTTGTCGGGATTCACGACCCATTCTTCGCGCCACGTCGCGCTCAGCTCAATCTCGCCATCGGCCACCGCGATCACCTTCAGGCCCAGCCATTCATGAAAAGGCGCGCGACGCAATCGCGCCTCGATCTCGTGCGGCGCCGGCAATGTCGTTTCGTTCATGTTGCTTCCTTCTGATTCGGACAGTGTTCAGGGATTGACGACGACCTTGCCGAGCACTTCGCGGTCGCGAATCAGGCGCAGGCCTTCGGCGGCTTCTTCGAGCGGCAGCACGCGATCGATCCGCGGCTTGAGTTCGCCCCTGGCGATCTGGCCGAGCAACGCGCGCAGGTTGTCGTCGTAGAAACTGTTCGAGCCGAGCACCTTCAGCTCGAAGCTCCAGATGTAGCGCAAATCCTCGGCGGGCGCGTGGCCCGCGGTTGCTCCGCACACCAGCAGCGTGCCGCCGCGTTTCAGGCATTTCAGCGACGGCACCCACGTGTCGCCGCCGGTGAAATTCACCACCACGTCGACACCGCCTTCATTGCTGCGGCGCTGCGGCTTGCCGTACTGGCCGATCGCCCACTTCGAGAAATCGGTGGTCTTGTAGTTGACGACATGGTCCGCGCCCAGCGCCTTGAGTTGCGCGGTTTTCTCGTCGCTGCCGGCGCACGCGATCACTTCCGCACCGAGTTGCTTCGCGAGCAGCAGCGATGCCGTGCCCACGCCGCCGCTCGCGCCGAGAATCAGCACACGGTCGCCGGCCTTGACCGTGTTGTGCGTGATCAGCATCCGGTGCGCGGTGCCGTAAGCGACCGGCAACGCGCAGGCGTCGTCGAAGCTGACTGCGTCGGGCAACGCGATCAGTTGTTCGGCCGACACCGCGCAGTACTGCGCCATCCCGCCGTCGAGCATTTCGCCCATCAGTCCTTTTTCGCGGTTCAGCGGATTCACAAGCACGCGATCGCCGGCCTTCCAGCCGTCCACGCCCGCGCCCACCTGGACGATCTCGCCGGCCATATCGAGGCCGATCACGACCGGCAGCGGCACCTTGATGCCCGGCATGCCCTTGACGGTGAACACGTCGTGATAGTTGAACGAGGAGGCCCGCACGCGAATCACGACGCCGCCGGCCGCCGCGCCCGGCACGGCCTTATCGGTGACGACGCGCAGTTGGTCGAGATCGCCGTGCTCGTTCAGCACGAGCGCTTTCATCGTCGAAGGGATGGGTGATGCCATGATCTGCTCCAATGGGTTCTACTGAATAGTTATTGAATCGATTTCGATGCGATGTACGGGCCGGTGACGAACAGATCGTCGGGCAGCTCGCCCTTGATCACACCGCCGTCGACGAAAATCCGATGCTCGCGTTTCAGCGTGTCGAGATCGATCGGCTCGAAGGTCACGCGATTGATGTCCGACCAGCGCGCGGCGTAGGCTTGCGCGTCGTTGGCCGGCAGATTGGCGCTCTTTTGCAGAATCGCCGCCACTTCGCTCTTGTGCGTAGCGCCCCACTGCAAGGCGCTGCGCAAGCCCGCGATCAGTTTCGCAACGTCTTGCGGATGCTTGTCCAGATAGTCGGCGCGGATCGCGCTCACGCCGATATACGGCGTCGCGTCGGACTTCGTCAGCTTCTTCCACTGATCGCCGAAGCTGCCAAGCCGGCGCACTTTCAGCTCCTGCAGTTGTGCGATCGTCACCGAGCGCAGCGCGGCCGCGTCCACCTGCTTCTGCACGAGGAATTGCGCGAGGCGGCTTTCGTTGCCCGGCACGAGCGAGAAGTCGCCGCTTCTGATGCCGTCGTTGCCTTGCAGCACCGCGGTCGCGATGGCCGCGACCGAACTGCCCGCTGGCGACATCCCGACCTTCTTGCCGCGTAGCTCCGCGAGCGTCCTGATCGGCGAATCGTCCGGCACGACGAAATCGACGTCGGCGGGTTGCGTGGCCAGCACGATCTTCAGCGGCACGCCTTCGGCCGCCGTGCTGAAGACCGCCGCGGCCGGCGCGGCGAACGCGAAGTCGATCGCATTCGCGGCGAGCGCGCGGTTCGGCGCGTTCACGTCGGCAAAGCGCACGAACTGGACGTCGAGGCCGCGTTGCTGGAGGAATTTCTGCGCTTCGAGCACCGCGCCGAAGCCGAGGCTCACGCCGCTCGTCCAGTAGCCGACGCGGATCGGTTCCGCCTGCGCGGTCTGTGCAGTCTGCGCGAGCCCGAGTACGGCGCCCACTGCGAGCGCCGCGGACAATACCGCGTGTTTCAGCAAAGGAATACGCTTCATGGTCTATGCCCCGTTATGGTTAAGCTGTTTTTTTCCAGCGGAAGAGCCGCCGTTCGAGCGGTTTGAGCACCCCGGATTCGAGTGCGAGCATCAGCGCGACGAGCGTCACGGTCCACGCGAACACCTGGTCGGTCTGCACGAGGTCCGCCGCCTGACGCAAGCGGTAGCCGATGCCGTTCGACGAGCCGATCGTCTCCGCGACCAGCGACACGCGCCAGCCGAAACCGAACGCGAGCCGCGCGCCGGCGAAGAAATGCGGCAGGATCGTCGGCAGAAAAATCTTGCGCATGATCTGCGCGGAGGTCATCCGGAAACTGCGCGCCAGTTCGACATGCTGACGATCCACCGTCAGCGCGCCTTGCCAGACGTTGGTCAGGATCAGCGGCATCGCGGTCATGAACACGACGAAGATCGTCGTCGCGTTGGAGATGCCGAACCAGATAATCGCGAACACCGCCCAGATCGCCGACGAAACCGTATTCACGATCGACAGCAACGGCTCGAAAAAACGCGCCGCGCGCGGACTCGAACCCAGCACGATGCCAAGCGGCGCACCGACGAGCGCGGCCAGCACAAACCCCGCGAGCACCCGGTACAGCGTGATGCCGAGATCCTCGAAGAAGGTCTCGCTATGTACCAGCGCGATGAACGCGGCCCCGACTTTCGCGGGGCCAGGCAGCACGAATTGCGGCATACGCACCGATGCCAGCCACCAGGCGGCGACGAGCAGCGCAACCAGCACGGCGCGCTGGGCAACGAGTCCGGCAAATGAACGGGACGACAAACCAGACGGCGCAGTGGACATGGCTCAGATCAGCAGACGGAGTTGGCGGATCGCCTCGGCGACGGCGGGATCGGTGACGACGCGCGGCCGCGGCAGATCCACGCCGACGATGTCGCGCACACGGCCCGGCCGCGGCGCGAGTACGACCACGCGGTCCGCCAGCACGACCGCCTCTTCCACGTCATGGGTGACGAACAGCACGGTCATCCGGTGCAGTTCGCGGATACGCAGCAATTCGTGGTGCATCTGCTCGCGCGTCTGCGGATCGAGTTTCGAAAAGGGTTCGTCCATCAGCAGGATGCGTGGCTCGGTGACCAGACTGCGGGCCAGCGCGACGCGGCTGCGCATGCCGCCGGACAGTTGATGCGGATGCGCGTCGCCGAACGCGCCGAGGCCCACCAGTTCGAGTGCGGCAGCGGCGCGCGCGTGGCGTTCGCGCGTCGGCACCGGCGGCTGTTGCGCCTCGAGACCGAACGCCGCGTTCGCATGCGCCGTGCGCCACGGCAGCAGCCGGTCCTCCTGAAACATGTAAGCGAGCGCGTGGCGCTCCCGCGTACCTTCCGCTAGCCGGCCTTCAATCCACAGTTCACCCGCGTCCGGCTCGACGAGACCGGCGACGATGTTCAGCAGCGTGCTCTTGCCGCAACCGGAGGTGCCGAGCAAGGCAACGGTCTCGCCTTGCGCGACGTCGAACGCGATCTGCTGCAACACCGGCAGCGCGCCGTAATGCTTGCTCACGCCGCGCAACGAAATGGCCTGCGAGCTCATCGGCGCAACTCCGCCACGCTTAAGACCGGCAGGGAGGCGCCCGCGCTCGAGAGGCTCGCGTAGACTTTCTCCATCGTCATCGCCTGGAAGGTCTCGATATGCCGGCGCGCAATCGTTTCGGCGCGACGGCCGTCGCCGGCCTCGAACGCGTCGATCATCGCGTTATGGTCGTGCTTGATCTCGGGCTTGGTGCCCTGCACGCCGAAGCCGAGCGCGACGAGCCGGGACATTTCGTCCATCAGACCCGCTAGCGCGCGGTGCAGCCGCTCGTTGCCGCTCGCGGCCGCGATGGCGAGGTGGAAGTCGCGATTGGCGTCGAGGAATACATCAATCTGGTCGGAAAGCGCGCGCTCCGGATACGGCACCCGGCAGGCGGCTTCAAGACGGCGCAGCAGCGCGATGTCGACATGCCCGCATGCGAGCCGCGCCGCCAGCGGTTCAAGTTGCACCCGCAGCGCGAACACCTCTTCGACGTCGCGCAGCGTGACCGGCGCGAGCCGGTAGCCCTGACGCGGAATCGAGCGGACGAACCCCTCCTGCACCAGACGCACCAGCGCAATGCGGCAACTGTTCTTGCCGATCGCGTAGGTTTCCATTAGCTGGCTCTCGCTGACGGTCGAGCCCGGCATGAAGCGGCACGACAGGATATCGCGGCGGATTCGCGCGTAAGCATCGTCGCCGCGCGAGACTGCCGCGCGGCTGTCGGCTTCGGTGGGATCTGCTTGTGGGTCTTCGTGGATTATCGACGACGGCATTGGTGAGCTGCTCACGACAGTTGCTTGAAACACTCAAGCGGGTATCGTAGGCGGTCTTTGCCGAATCGCTAACGAACAAAATGCGCTATCGATCTCATGCATTTTGCTAGCGTGGGCCGCCCAGCAGCGAACTCGTGCCTTCGGACGATCAGGTCGCCAGGCGGTCGAATGTGAGCCGCACGCCGATGCGCGACGCGTTGGGAGAGTTCGAGCGTGAAGGGGGTAAGGTGGTGCCGCGCGTCGAGTGGATGCGGGATGAGCAAATCGCCCTGAGCGTGCACCGTCCCCTGCACAACGGCCCGTACACGATGCGCGGGAGATCCGCTGTAGCGTCTAACGCGCGACCCGCAATACCTTCGCGATGGCCACCGGATCGTGTTACTGACGCTTTGGGCTTGCCATTGCACATCAAGGTCGTCTGCCTCGCGCCAGCCGCGAGGTTTATTCGACCCTCCGGTAACCCATCATGACCATCTCGTCGCGCCTACGCCGATTCATTCCAGGCCTCGCCCTGCTCACTTTCTCTACGATCGCCGCGGCAGGCGAACAACCAGTGCCGCGTAGCTGGATTGATCCCGATACCGGCCACCGCGTCATTCGACTGACCGACGAGCCCGGATCGGCCAGCCTCTACTTCAACATCAACGCTTTTACGCCAGATGGCAAGCAGATGGTCTATACCACTGCCGATCACGGTATCGGCGTAATCGACCTCGCGACCTTCGCGTCCCGGCCCCTCGTCAAGGGGCCGGTGGGCGGCGGCCCCGGCGCGGTGGTCGTTGGACGCAAGACACCTACGGTCTATTACTTCAAGGGCTCGTCCGACGACCCCCGATATGCGTCGCTCTGGGCGGCTGATATCGACACCGGCAAGCAGCGCAAGATCGCTGAGTTGCCATCCCGCGCCGGCATCTTCTCGATCAATGCCGACGAAAGCCTGGGTGTGGGCAGTTACATCGTCGGAGATGGCGAAGATTTCAATGGCCGTCAGGCCGGCCAGGCCACGCCTGCGAACTGGATCGCCGAGCCATTGAACAAGGAGCAGAAAATGGCCCGGCGTCTGGCCGCACGGCTGCCGATGATCGTGTTCACCGTTGATCTGAAAACCGGCCGCATCAAGCCCATCTTCGCGAGCACGGACTGGATCGATCATCTGCAGTTCTCGCCGACCGATCCAACGCTGCTGATGTATGCCCATCAGGGTGCATGGCAACAGGTCGAAAAGCTGTGGACGATTCGCACCGATGGGTCCGGCAACCAGCACATCGATCCACGCATCATGCAGATGGAGGGCAGCGGCCACCAGTGGTGGGACAACAACGGGAACATCTGGTACGACCTGCACTTTCCCGAGAACGTGGATGCCTTCGTGGCCAGCTACAACGTCGGGAACGGCAAGCGGATCTGGTATCACTACGACCAGCAGGAGTCGTCGATCCATTTCACCCGGTCTGCCGACGGCGCACTGTTTGCGGGCGACGGCAGCACGGCGCCGGGCGCACAATGGATTTATCTGTTCCGCCCGGAACTGATCAAGGACGACCACAGCCTCGGGGAAAACCTGATCCAGCCGGGACGTCTGAAAGCTGAGCGGCTGCTCAACATGTCCAGGCATAACTACCGGCTGGAACCGAACGTGCGCTTCACCCCCGACGGCAAGTATCTGATCTTCCGCTCGAACATGCTCGGACCCGTCTACGTCTTCGCTGTGGAGGTCGCCCGCGCAGTCTCCTCGTCTGGGGCCGAGTAAGTCTCACAGACTCAGCTTTTGCAATGCGGCCCGGGCACCCTCGCGGCATCGGAGTGGCGGCCCGGCTGCCAGGCTCGAGCCACCATGATGGTCAACGGCTCGCTGCGTGACCCACCCGCATGAGTCGGTCATGCCGGCGCAGTGTGGCCTCAGAACTGGTACGTGAGCGTGCCGCCGATCGTACGCGGTTCGCCGATCCAGCCGATCACAGAACCATAATCGCTCTCGACCAGACGACGGTAATAGGTCTTGTTGAACAGGTTATTCACCCATACCGAGGCGGTCCAACTGCCGCGACTGAACTTGCCTCCGGTGCCCGCCGAGAGCGCTACGAGCCCGTAGCCCGGAATGCGTGTGAACGCCGAATCGTCGACGGTGCCGAACGCCCACGTGCGATATGAATAGCGGGCGCTGACGAACGACGTCAAGCCACTGAGCGTATGCCACGTATAGCGCGCCGTCGCATTGAAAGTCAGCTTGGGTGCGTTGAACACCTGATGCCCGGTCAGGTCACAGACAGCCGAGGAGCCCCCTGGTCCAAGCGTGACTTCCGGCGGGCAGATCGCCGGGTGATAGTTGAGATAGCGCGCGTCGTTATAAACGGCCGACGTTTGCAGCAGCAAGTGATCATCGGGCGTGTATTGCAGCGAGAACTCAGCGCCTCGCGAGCGGAACGTACCCGCGTTCGTCAGATATGTGGATTGCGTCGACGGGTCATACCCTTGCGTCTGGAAGTCGTTCACGCTCCGAGACAGTATCCAGACACGGCATCTCGTCATCAATGATGCGAAGGCGCTTGTACACACCGTCGCCGGAACCGCCTTTCTCGTGAGCCCCGGCATTTTCCAGCGCTACGCCCAGGAGCATCCTGGCGTCGGCCAACTCGCCCGACAAGAACAGCAAACCGATTGGGCATGGGTGCAGAAGCGGTTTGAACGCCTCAGTCTCCATCGAAAACAGGACAACGGATTGAACATTTGGACGTGCGCGGTGAGCGGCCCCCGCAAATCGCGATACATTCATGGTTACCTGCTACGCAAGCCGTCGACACTATTCGAAGGGCAACTGCCGGATAATCCTTACTTGTCCGTGTCGAACGCTTCGCCCTAGTTATTCACCGGCGACGACACAGAGCGGTGCAATGCGCCGTAACATGGCGAACGCCTCCAACGAGGTGCACACCGTACCAACGGATGCTTCCCGAAAGCATCCACCACCATGGATATCCGCATGTCCAGCGACACTCCCGAAAGCGCGGCCGCCGATCGCGAGCTCGGCTTCCGAAGCCTCGAACCGCACAACTGGCTCGATATCGACCCGCTCATGCGCACCACCGTGCTATCGACCTCGCATGCCGATCATCACACGGCCTGGTTTGACGCCGTGAACGAATTTCAGCTCGACCAGAACGTTCCGGCTGAAGTGGTCCGGTTGTTCGAGGCGACCCGAGGCATGCTGCTTTATGGACTCTTCTTCTACCCCATCCTTGCATTGAGCGCTGATCAGTTCGTCCGTGTCGCAGAAACCGCGGCACGAGCCAAAAGCCGTCTGCTTGGCGCGGAGCTCAAGCAAGTCAAGAACTTCTCGAATGCGGTCGAGTGGTTGATCAAGCGAGACGGCATCGCGCCAGACGATCACCAACTATGGCGCACAGTCGTTGTGGTACGGAACGACGTCTCCCATCTTGCCGATCAGCGTGCTTATTCCGTAGGCATGCTGTTACAACAGGTTCATGGACTTACGTCCGCCATCAACAGGCTTTTTGATGCGAGCTCGACGGTTACCGCTAAGCCCATCGCCGGGATTCAACCCGTACAAGGGTAGGCTGCATTCAAACAGCCGCGCCCCGCGAAACAGTCCAGCCTGACGACAACGCCTCAGCCTGCTGTAACACCATCTGAACCGCAGAGTCCTGTAAATCAGGTGGGTAGCCGTATTTACGCAAGATGCGCTTCACCAGCACGCGCATGCGGGCACGGGCCGAATCACGATGCGCCCAGTCAACGGACACATTTCCCTTGAGGCTCACCAAGAGTTCATGCGCGATGACGCGAAGCTTGTCATCTCCCATCACCTCCACAGCACTTTCGTTCTCCGCCAGCGCATCGTAAAAGGCAACCTCCTCCTCCGACAGTCCAGCTTCCTCACCCCGCTGCCGTGCCGCTCGAATATCCTTGGCAAGCTGAATCAGTTCTTGAATGACTTCAGCCGTGGTAATAGCGTTGGCGTGATACCTCGCCACCGCATCTTCCAGTCGTTCGGAGAATGCACGCGTCTCGACGACATTCGTCTTGCTGCGCGAACGAATGCCGTCATTCAGCAGTTTGCGTAGCGCCTCAAGGGCGAGGTTTTTCTTCTCCATCTGCTGTACCTCGGCGAGAAATTCGTCCGATAAGATGGAGATGTCCGGGCTCTTAATGCCCGCCGCTGCCAGAATGTCGACGATCTCGGTGGACACAACGGCCCGGCTGACGATCTGCTGTACCGCTAGTTCTCGCGCCTCCTGGCTGATGCCAGAGCCCGTCGCCGTCTTCACCAGGGCTTCTCGAATGGCCTGGAAGAAACCCACCTCTTCGCGGATCACACGCGCTTCTTCACTAGCCGAGGCCAGCGCGAACGCCTTGGACAGTGCAAGCACCGCATCCTGGTAGCGCCGCTGGGCTTGCTTCTTGCCCTCCGGCGTCTTTTCCTGTGCCGCCCATCGTTGCTGACGATCCAATATCCACTCGATCGCCGCCGCCATCATGGTGAGCCGCGCTTGGGGCGTTCCGTTCAGCGCCGAGTGATAGTCGAATCCGTGAAACATATCGCGAACGATCTCGTACTTCTCCAGCATGACGGCGATCGCTTCTGCTTCGTCGATGCCTGTCTGCTCTTGGTCTCGGCGTGAGTACTGCGCCAGGGCCGACTTCAAGTTCTGCGCAATGCCGATGTAGTCCACGACCAGGCCTGCCGGCTTATCCCGGAACACCCGGTTGACCCGCGCGATAGCCTGCATCAGCCCGTGCCCGCGCATCGGCTTGTCAACGTACATCGTGTGCATACATGGCGCGTCGAAGCCGGTCAGCCACATGTCGCAAACGATCACGAGCTTCAAGGGGTCCTTCGGGTCACGCGCTCGCTTTGCCAGCAGATCGCGGCGCGCCTTGTTGCCGATGTGCTTCTGCCACTCTGCCGAATCGCTGGCCGCGCCGGTCATCACAATCTTGATTGAACCGGCGTTGTCGTCGTCGCTATGCCAATCCGGCCGGAACTTGACGATTTCATCATACAGCTTCACGCAGATCCGGCGGCTCATGCACACAACCATCGCCTTGCCATCGAGCGCGACGACGCGGTCCTCAAAATGGCGCACCATGTCTTCGGCGACCAGCCTCAAGCGCTTGTCACTGCCGACCAGTGCTTCCACCGTGGACCACTTCTGCTTCGCGCGTTCGCGCGATGCCTCCTCCTCGTTCTCCAGCAAGTCCTCGATCTCGGCATCGACCTTCGGCTTCTCGTTCTCGTCCAGTTCGATGCGTGCCAGCCTCGATTCGTAATAAATCGGCACCGTCGCGCCGTCCTCGACGGCGCGGCTGATGTCGTACACGTCGATGTAGTTACCGAAGACCGCTGGCGTGTTCACATCGTCAGCCTCGATCGGCGTGCCGGTGAAGCCGATGAACGAAGCGTTCGGCAGGGCGTCGCGCATATACTTGGCGAAGCCGTACGAAATCTCCCCAGTCTTGGCGTCCACCCTGGCCTTAAAACCGTATTGGCTGCGGTGCGCCTCGTCGGCGATGACCACCACATTGCCCCGCTGGGTGAGTGCCCCGTCGATCTCGCCGAACTTCTGCAGCGTCGTGAAAATGACCCCGCCCGAGGCTCGGTTGAGCAGTTCCTTCAGATGCTCACGCCCGTCGGCCTGCACCGGCGTCTGGCGGATCAGATCACGGCACATCGAGAAGGTGGCGAACAACTGGTCATCCAGATCGTTGCGATCGGTCAGCACCACCAGCGTCGGATTCTGCATGTCCGGATGCCGGACAAGCTGCCCAGCATAGAATGCCATCAGTAGACTCTTGCCTGAGCCTTGGGTATGCCAGATCACGCCAGCGCGCTTGTCGCCGCGCGCCTGCTTTCTCGCGCTCGGCAAACCATAATCGGCAGGATCTTCGCGCACATCATCCGGCTGGGCGGCTGCAGCGCGCAAAGTCTGTTCGACAGCGCGACGCACAGCATGAAACTGATGATAACCGGCGATGATCTTGGCGAGCCCGGAACCGGTTTCGCCGAACACCGTGAAGTCGCGTAGCAGCGCGAGCAGACGACCGTGCTCCAAGACTCCCTCGATCAGCGTCGCTAGCTCGGGCTGCCCTTTCGGCGCTACGTTCGAGCCATCGGTCGTTCGCCAGGGCATGAAGCGCTCCTGGTCGGCGGACAGTGAGCCGACCCTAGCGGTGATGCCGTCAGAGGTTACGAGTAGCGCATTGCTGTGGAACAGCGCCGGAATCTGCTGCTTGTAGGTCTGCAGTTGATTGAATGCAGCAGAAAGCGTCGCATTCCCATTGCCGGGCGCTTTGAGCTCGATCACCCCGAGCGGCAGACCATTGACGAATGCCACGACGTCGGGGCGACGGTTGTACTGCCCGGCGATCACCACGAACTGACTCACCGCCAGCCAGTCATTGCGCTCTGGCCGGTCGAAGTCGATCAACCAGACTTTGCCAGCGGTCAGGGTGCCGTCTTCCCCGTAGTACTCGACATCCACACCTTCGGTAAGCAGTCGATGAATCCGCCGGTTCTCCTCCAGCAGGTTGGGCAACTCCGACTGTGTCACCTTGCGGACCGCGTCGTGCCGGGCTTCCGGTGGCAATGATGGATTGATCCTCGCCACGGCTTGAACAAGTCGTTTTTGGAGGACGACTTCATCATGTCCTTCGCGCTCTGGCCGATGACCGTCGGGTCCGATGTCCTCCTCGCGCTCGATGGCATAACCCAGTGCTGCCAGCTGTGTAAGCAGCGCCTCTTCCACGGCGGCTTCCGACAGAAACGCCATCAGCTTTCTCCTTGTTCTTCGACTGGCGCTGTGGCCGCGATGCCTGCGTCGCGCGCCGCATTCATGGCTTCAACATACGCATCACGATCCAGTTGATACAGCAACCGGCTGACCTCAATCCTGAGAGGCAATTCATCACCGCTTGGCAGGAGGAATTTGAGCGTTGGTCCGTTATCCTCGTCGGTATCCACAGTCAGGCCGACGTGCGCATCGATCAGGGCGTTGCTTTCCTCAAAACGCTCCCATGGTTCGCGCGAGCTAACCGGATCGAGTTGGGCGTCGAGATACGCTTGGTGCAGGAAGGCTACGATGGCGTCCGCCGCGAGTACAGCCGTGCGCCGGTGGTGAATCGCCAGCCGTTCGAGATAAGGGTCTTTGCCATGGCTCGCGGGACCCGCCTTGTTGCGAAGCTCGTTCAACGCGTCGGCCAGCTTGTGGTGGCTGGAAACCAACTTCTTGAATTTGTCGTCGCGAATATCGCCCAGCTTGAGCGCGCGCACGGCAGCACTCAGCCAGTCGGACAAGGTGGGTGTTTCCTGCGGTGGTTTTAGCGGCGCTTGCGCAGTATGGAAACTCTCGACGATGGTGCGGCAGACAATTTCGATCATCGTTTTCGCGCAATCAATGCATGCGTCGTTGTCCTGTTCGAGGGTGCGCTCCAGCGCCTCGAATGTCTGGTGCAGCATTGGCGCGTCGCGCCAATGGGCGCAGACCTCGCGGATACCAGGGCACCAGTCCAGGCTCATATCGCAACCCCAATGAATCGCTCAGCGTCTTTGATACGGCGTTCGCCCGAGATTAGTTTTGGAAGCAAGGCGTCACGCATGTCGGCCAGGTTAATCGACGCTTCGGAGTTAGCCTTGATGCCATTGAACAGAGGGGTAATCAAGCGTGCGAAGGCAATCCACAGCTTCTCATCGGATGGTGCGGCAATCTTGTAGGCGGCGACAGAATCGCCCTGTGCCCGCTGACGGCCGGACGTACCGGTCATACTTCGGATTGCGTGGTCGCGAAACGCCTCGTCCCTCGCCAGCAGATATGCTATCGCTGCCGGCACCGGAGCTTTCGGCCGCATCACAATGTATTCCGTCGATCCCCAACCGATGACATTGTCGGGAAGGCATTGGATGAACGCAGTTTTGCCGTTCTCCAGGCAAGGCGTAATTCGAGCCAGCAACGTGTCGCCATTTCGGAAGCGCATGCCGCTACCAAAGGGGCGCAAGACATAAGGCTCAGGCCAACTCCCTCGAGTCGGAAGCGAAGCCATGTCAAGATACGGCACGACCTCACCTTTACGTAAGGGCTCAGCAGGATTGAACTCTATAAGTTCGTTCGCTGGCAAACTCCTCCAGCCCTCCGGAAGCTCGTCGTCCAACCGCTCCGGGAACAAATCCCAAATCTCATGCGGCAGATAGGGTTCACGGCTCTCCATCTTTGCGCGCACTGGGCCGAAATCGACGAACCAGTCCTTGAACAAGGCGCGGGCCACTGCTTCCAGCGTTTCATTCATCCGGCTGTTGAGTTCAATTTTGTCATCCAGCGTGCCGAGGATGTGGGCTATGGCGCGTTGTTCGTTTAGCGGCGGCAACGCAAAAACATATTTCTCAACAGCAATCGAAGGCACACGCTGCCTTCCAGATGTTCCTTCCATGTGTCCAATGGCATGGCGACGAAAATCTGGAGATCGCGCGAGATAGTACGCAAAAAGATTATCTGTCTGATCGGACTTTCCGCTTAGCACGATGTATTCGGTCGAACCGTGTCCGACCACACCATCCGGCAACTCTTTTACGAATGCTGTCTTTCCATTTTCGAGGCATGGCGTAATGCGAGCAATGAGCGTGTCACCATTCTTGAATTTCACACCAGAACCGGTAAATTCGCGCTCCTCAATACGAATCGGCGAACGTCCATGCACGGGAAGGACATCCATCGGAACAAAAGGTGTTATCTGACCACGCGAAATACTCCGCAACGGATTAACGTCAAAAGCTTTACCAATCTCCGTGTCGCGCCACTCAGTCGCCATAACCAAGCTCCCTCAGGTTGGCAGCGATGACACCATCGAGCCGCGTAGATTCTTTCTGCTGATCACGCCACAAAGCCGTGAGCTTCTGCATTTTTTCTTCGAACGGCTCGTCATCGTCCTCCTGCGCCTCGGCACCGACATAGCGTCCAGGCGTCAGCGCATGCCCGTGCTTGCGAATCTCCTCCAGGCTCGCAGATTTGCAGAAACCGGGCACGTCCGCGTATTCGCCGGTCTCTTTCTCGCCGCGCCAGGCGTGGTAGGTGTCGGCGATCTTCTTGACGTCATCGTCGGTCAGTTCGCGACGCGCGCGATCAACCATCACGCCGAGCTTGCGCGCATCGATGAACAACACTTGGCAGCGTCGGTCGCGAAGCTGTCCGCCCGGATTTTTGTTGCGGGCAAGCAACCACAGGCAGGCCGGAATCTGGGTCGAGTAAAACAACTGTCCCGGCAAGGCCACCATGCAGTCGACCGCGTCGGCCTCGATCATCGCCTTGCGGATCTCGCCTTCGCCGGATTGATTCGACGACATTGAGCCGTTGGCAAGCACCACGCCGGCGGTGCCGTTGGGCGCGAGGTGGTGGAAGATATGCTGCAGCCAAGCGTAGTTGGCATTGCCCACCGGCGGCACGCCGAATTTCCAGCGCACATCTTCGCGCAGGCGGTCGCCGCCCCAGTCCGAAACGTTGAACGGTGGATTGGCGAGGACGTAGCCGGCCTTGATGTCGCGCAGTTCGTCCTTGTGGAAACTGCCTTCGTTGTTCCAGCGAATGTCGGCATCGATGCCGCGCACCGCGAGGTTCATCTTGGCGAGACGCCAAGTAATGTAGTTGCTCTCCTGCCCGTAAATCGCGATGTCGCCAAGACGCCCACCGTGCTCTTCGACGAACTTCTCGGATTGCACGAACATGCCGCCCGAGCCGCAGCATGGGTCGTAGACGCGTCCGTGGAAGGGCTCCAACAGCTCGACCAGCACGCGCACGACGGAACGCGGCGTATAGAATTCACCGCCGCGCTTGCCTTCGGCGCCGGCGAATTGGCCGAGGAAGTATTCGTAGACGCGACCGAGAATGTCCTTGGATCGACTACCTTCCTCTCCCAGGGCAATACCGGCGAACAAATCGATCAGTTCGCCCAGCATCACCTTGTTGAGCGCAGGCCGGGCGTAATCCTTGGGCAGTACCCCCTTCAAGGACTCATTGTCCTTCTCGAGGGCGCGCATGGCGTCGTCGATCAGCGTGCCGATGGTCGGCAGCTTCGCATTGGCCTGCAGATGCGACCAGCGTGCCTCTTTCGGCACCCAGAACACGTTCTCGGCTAGGTATTCATCCTTATCCTCGGCCGCCGTGGGGTCTTCAGCCAGTAGAGCCTTGTACTTGGCCTCAAAGGCATCTGAAATGTATTTCAGGAAGATCAGACCCAACGCAACGTGCTTGTAGTCAGAAGGCTCCATGTTGCCGCGCAGCTTGTCGGCGGCAAGGAACAGCTTGGCCTCGAAGCCGAGATTGCCTCCGTTGCCATTTTTTGTATTTTCGCCATTGGCCATATTTGTTCCAATCCCTCAGTCATTCTTCGGTGGCGCCGCTGCGAACGCTACGCGCATCTATTCAACGGCGTCTCACGGCAACCGATTGCCATTGGTTCTCATCTTGTGCAGCGCCGCTCTAACCATTGCCACCGTTATGCGCTTCGTCGAGCCTCATGATGAGCTTGATCTGCTTTTTTGTGCCCGACATTGTGCACCACTCTCTCTCCTGTCATTTGGTTTCAATGCCACAAGCGAAAAACCACTTAGGTTCTATGCGATTCAGATTTTGCCGCGGTTCCCCAAAGCTGGCTTTAACGCCCCTGCCTCAGCTCGAGTCGGTCTATCTGTTCGAGCGTCTCGATGACCAAGGTGACCTGTGCACGATCGAAGTCATCCCGATCGACTTCCTCATGGGTTCCTTTATTCAGGTAGGTCCAGACGAGCGTTGCCGAAGGAATACCGAGAATCGCCTCGAGCGCATTCAACAGAGGCTCCTTGCTTGCATGGTTGAATGTCGCCAACTCACGAAGTCTCTTCCGCAGGCTCTCGCACAATGCTCGCAACGTAGGCTCGCCGCCAGGTCCATCGATAAGCACCGACAACTCTCCTTGGCCGTGGGATTTCAGCCATCGCCAGGCCTTCTTCGCAAGCATTTCGAGCGCCTTGCGCGCATGTGATAACGCGTCGCGCGAATCAAACTGGTCCAGAGCTTGCCGCGCGCGAGCCAAATAGTTGCCACTACCCACGTCGGGATGCACACGCGGATGATGATCGCCGTCGTGGTACATCAACAAATATTCTTGACAATCCGTGCGCCGATCGCGCGGCATGCTGTTTTGGACATCTTTGATGAACTCCTGGCTATGGCACGTCACCAGCAGCTGCGATTGCAAGAAGCGGTCACTATCGAAGACCGTTTGTCGGATACCGTTGCGGTGGTCGTGATCGATCGCATTGATGGCATCGTCAAAAATGATGACGGGGCAGTCCACGCTCAGACTCTTCGCCAGCAGGACGGCCAAACCCAGGCAGCGGATATGCCCTTCACTCAGTACCGCAAGGGCGTCCTCGCGCCGCTGTGGCGCGCCGCGAAACGCCAGCTCAATACGCTGCTCGCCGGTCAACGGCAAATACAGGGCGACCAGCTTGTCGTGCTCATGATCAAGGTGATTGAAGTCGTTATATAGCTCCGTTGCGACGTCATTGAGGCCCGCGATCAACATGCCGGGTAACTGATCACGGAACTGACGCAGATACTGGAGAAAGTCGTCGTATGCAGCCTTGATCGGCGCATCGCGCTCTATGTCCTTCTGCTCCTGATCAGCTTGCGCGATCAGCGGGCCGTTCGCTTCCTCGAATTGTGCGATACGTGTACGCGCTTCCGCAGCCGCACTCACAATCCGCGCTCGCCCCCCATCGCGCGCATCGATATGCCGTTGGCACTCGATCAGCCCGTCCCGTTCCTTCACGAAGGCTTCGCGCGCTTGGAGCTGCGTGCGAGCCGTCGTGTCCTGCTGCGCGATCTCGTCCGCCATGGCCGCCATCTGCTCCAGCGACGGCACGTCGTCCCCGCTGCCAGCATCGGCTGCATAAATGTCCGTCCACCAACCGTCCCCGCGAGGTCGCCTCGGAAGCCGACCGATGTATCGCCCCACACCGGACGTCACCCGGTCGTGCGCTTCCAGGTAGCGATAGAGGTGATCCAGTCGGTCACGCAGCACCTGCGACGCTTCGTCCAGCGACTCTTTAAGGGACTTTTGTCGCTCCTGAAGCTCGGCCAGGTCCCGCAGTTCATCCAACCCGAGTCGTGCTTTTTCGTAAGGATCACGAGCGACCCGGTCAAGCGGGGTGTCGCACGCCGGGCAGTGGCCTCCTTCCGTCGCCTGGAGCACTGTCAGCGCGGTGAAAAGGTCTTTAAACGAGACTTGGCTGCTGCGACGCTCCAATTCCTGCGTGATTTTGCGAACCTGCTCGGCCGTCTGGTTGACCACGTCGTAGACCTGCAGCAACGTCTCGCGCGTTACATCAATAATCGCGGCCGGAACGGCGTTCAAAATTTGGTTGAGTTCATGCAGACGCGCAGGAGCTTCCTCGGTGCCCACGATCGCCTTGAGCTGCGCGTATGTCGTTCCCGGGGCGTACTCCTCCGCGTACGCCGCATTCTCGGTATCATGCGCGGCCAGGGCGGTTACCTCGTCCCGAGCCGTCTGCTGATCCAGGGCCAACCCTTCACGCTTCAAGCGCAACGTTGCCTGCTTCTCGCCACGAAGCGTAAGTGCTGCGTCCATTTGCTCGTTGAAGTGGCTGGCAAAGTCGTTGAACTTGTCCATGCCGAACAACGCCGCGATCAGCTCGGTCCGTTGTGCGGGTGCGCGTGCCGCGATACGCGAAAAGGCATCAATACGGTTTTTCTCAATGAAGCAGAACCGGTAGAGATCCGCGTCGGCCGCAACCGCCACCTCGTTGCCGTTGGCGTCGGTCGCCGTAAGGCTCGGCTCGACGAAACGACCCGCATGAACGTTCCTCAAGTACCTGCGTTCCTCAATGCGCTTCAGTTCGGCCTCGCCGACCGAACCGAGAAGCGCACGCTCAAGCGCCTCACACAGGCTTGTCTTTCCGCTGCCGTTCGGTCCATAGAATAAGACGACGCGTTTGCGCACGTCGAACCGCTCTTCGCGTCGAAAACCGCGAAACGGCCCCACCGTCAATTCTTTTAGCCGACGCCACGGCCATTCTCCTGACGCCGCTTGCGCTTCGATGTCGAGATGCCCCACGGGGGCGTTGGCCAAGCCTTCGCGTGCCAATCGAGCCAACAGAGCGGCCCGCGCATTCCGCTGTCGCGACGTAGCCGCGACAGCGTCGAACTGCGCGAGAATCATGTTGGCGAAACGCCGGACGTTTTCCGGCGCTTCCCGCTGTGGCTCGTGCAACCATCGAAGAAAGCGAACGTAATCCTGCTTGGCGGACGCCATGCCGTTATCCCCCGTGGGCGTCGCACTGGCTGCGACGCGCTACCCCTGGTCGACCAAACTGCATCCGTTCCGTTTGCTCCGCCATCGAATGCCAGCGAGCCGCGACTGTCGCGCTGGACAGCTCGACACCGTGACGATACAGATTGGGCTGCCTCTTTGTTCTCCGACGCCGCCCGCGGGGGCGGTCATCGACAAGCGCCATTGTATCCATGACCGCCCCGGACCAGCTTGCGCGGCGAGCAGGCATGCTCAGCAGTGCACCCACTCTGCCGTCGCGCTACGTCGTGATCGCAGACACCGGCACGGTCGATCAGCCGACTTCACGGACGTCGCTGCCCCAGCCTGGAGTATCCTTGCGCTCAGGAACCGATGGAGGTCGGTCGGGATTTCGAATGGAATTGGGGCTGTTGAAGCGTCGATCGTTTTGATAGTCGCTTTGATAGTCGCTTTGATAGTCGCCGCCAAACAAAAACCCCGCAGAACCGAGATTCTGCGGGGTTTCCACCGCCATCGCTGGCGGAGACGGAGGGATTCGAACCCTCGATCCAGGTTTTGGCCCAGATGCTCCCTTAGCAGGGGAGTGCCTTCGACCTCTCGGCCACGTCTCCCAAACTTTCGCTCGCGCAGGGAGTCAGCGCGACGAAGCCAAGATAATAGCGGGCCGGACCGCCAAGGTCAATGTCCGACGAACACTTTTTGTGCCAATGTCGTCATTGACGAAGGATTTTTTTCGCCAGGCCACGCATATGTACAACAACGAACGAGGCGCTCCTGCACGCCCCGCCGCTTCTACCAAATCACACCCAGTTACGCCTGATCCAGTTCGAACGCCTTATGCAGCGCGCGCACTGCGAGCTCCATATACTTCTCGTCGATCAGCACCGAAATCTTGATTTCGGACGTCGAAATCATCTGGATGTTGATGCCCTCTTCCGACAGCGTGCGGAACATCGTGCTCGCGATGCCCACATGCGAACGCATGCCCACGCCGACCACCGAAACCTTCGACACCTTCGGATCGCCCAGCACCTGCTCGGCCTGCACGTGACCCTTCACCTGGTTCGTGAGGATGTCCATCGCGCGCTGATAATCGCCGCGACCCACCGTGAACGTGAACGCCGTTTTGCCTTCGACGCTCTGGTTCTGGATGATCATGTCCACGTCGATATTCGCGTCCGCCACCGGGCCGAGAATCTGATACGCGATGCCCGGCTTGTCGGGCACACCCATCACCGCGATGCGAGCTTCGTCGCGCTGGAACGCGATGCCCGAGATGACTGCTTTTTCCATGGTCTCGTCTTCTTCAAAAGTAATCAGGGTGCCCGACTTCATTTCAGCGTCGAGCGGGATGAGCGGATCGGTCAGGCTCGACAGCACGCGCGTCTTCACCTGATATTTGCCGGCGAATTCCACCGA
>Ga0268255_10000183_pt1 | contig 51033 bp, 47 predicted proteins | sample AgamicOrMarz_FD_200256 | JGI IMG/M metagenome (GOLD analysis project Ga0268255, IMG submission 200256) | Agave microbial communities from Guanajuato, Mexico - Or.Ma.rz (v2) (version 3) | ecosystem: Host-associated > Plants > Phyllosphere > Phylloplane/Leaf | place: Guanajuato, Mexico...
AAAGATCGTATTACTTCTTTTAACAGTAAACCAGTTAAATCGATTAACAATATTTCTAAGTATGTTACTTCTCAAGATAAATTGTGCATTCAATGGAAAAACCAAGATGGAAGTCAGAAGAAGTGTCTGGAAAACGGCGGAAAAAAAATAGGTGTAACTTTTAGTATGTCCTTTTGGCAAGGAGTAGTATTTACAGCAGATGGATTTGGGAACCTGGTTAAACAATACACTACTGCATTCTTCAAGGTATTCCTGCACTTAGATATTAAAAACTTTAACGGCCCAATTGGAACAGTAGATGCTATCCAACAGTCCGTACCAGTTTGGGAAAACTTCTTAGGTATACTCATTTTAATTAACATTGCTTTAGGTGCCGCTAACCTCTTATTACCGCTATCCGTAACAGATGGTGGAAAGATTGTTATCGATATCATTTGTTTATTGAGAAGAAAACGTTCTATAAATACAAAATTTCTTGATATTATTAGTTTTGGTTTAATGGCTTGCCTATTTATACTCACATTCTTCTTAGATATGCATCGCATAATAGAAAGATTTCTATAACAAGGAGGTATGGTAAATGAGCAACATATTAAAATTTGAAAATTACTTAAAAGCTGATCGTTTCCGAGAACAAGTTATTCTTCCTCTTCTTGATAAAAACCCTATCTATGAGTCTTTACGACAAGATGATGAAGCAATTGCCTTTTTACACTATCACTTATACATCTATGTTTTTCTTGCATATGTGCCTTACGGAGTTCAAACTCATTTACCTGCTGTAGAAGATTCTTTTAACAACATTACTTCTAAACCTAGAGTTTCTAGCGGTGAATGGGTTATTAAGGAGTTTTATCGTCTAAAAAAGGAAGATGCTCTTAGTATCTATCCTCTAATCTATTCCAAGAATAAAAAGAATGAATGGTTTAACGACTTAAAAGAAACAATTAGGGAAAAGTCAGAGATACACTTAAAGGAGTTAGAAGAAGAACGAAAACAAAAAGAGAAAAAAGAAGTTATTGAAAAACTTTCATATTAAATATGAAAGTTTTTTTATGTTGTTGTTTCAAGCAATCAGAAAAAATAAATATAGTTCCCTAATGAGTCTTTTAATTATATTTCTAGGTATTGAAAATATAAATAGCAAAAATTAAATGATGCCCTGAAACATAGAAATCGCTCAGAAAGCTTAGTTTTGCTAAGAAAATTATGTAAAGAATCTCCTACTTATTATTGGCTTAACTAAGCATTTATCATAGTTAAAAGTTATGATTAAAAACAGAAAAGGATAACCCCGATGACAAAGGCTATCCTTTTCTGTTAGTACATATCAAATTGTAAATCTGACAGTTTCAAATTGAGTGAAGTAATTTTATTATATACTTTTTTTAATATGTGACAATTAATATAGCTACCGCTGAATTACAATTTTCAAAGAAATACAATGTATTTAGTTACAAAATATATAAAGAAAAGCGGGAGTTGATTTATTTGTTACAAGTGTTCATTGGCGCTATGGTAGGCTTTGCAGTACTTTTCATTTCTATATTTAGTGTTTGGAGTTTTTATAAACCTAATGATCCAATTAAAAATGACTATCAGAGCGATTAAGCTCATTTAAATTAAAAATCTGCAAAAGTAATTTAGCTTACTGTTGATGTTCTTTTTTAAAGATACTCATATATTCCCCAAGGAAGCCAAAGAACTTCTTCTGATTCTATATCCTCTTCATTACTAAATTCAGCGTATTTTTCAGCCTCTTCAAGAGTTGAAATAAGTCCAAGTTCATTGGCTTTAAAACTGAAATGTTGGCTGTATTCTTTTTCAAGGCCGTTACACAAATAAGAGTGAAATTCACCACTGCCTTTTATATAGCCTAAAACTTCATAACCTAAAAGCTTTTGATTTTCCGTGCATATTGGATTGCTTCTTAAGAAAAGGTTTTCAATCACTGTTCGTTCTTCTGGAGAAACACTCTTCAAATCTTCGACTTCAATAAGTTCATCTACATATTTCTTTGAGAGACCTATTCCTATAATTTTAGTATTTAAAGTCTTCTGTAGCCATTTATTATAAAATAGCTTAGCATATTCTATATCAACAAAAACGTTTGGGTATCCAAAAAGATTAAGTGCACTCATATGGCTTATCCAATTTTCAAGCTTTTCGTATTCGGGCTTGGTTATACTTAAAGTTTGAGCATACACATACTTTTTTTCAATATCACTATTCCATAGTATATCTAGGGAAGGATAAAAATTAGATATACAACCACTAGCTGAAAATAATTTTTTTGGAACAACTTTCTCGTTCGTATAACTTGGTCTTTCAGTTTCGGAAACAACATAATAACCGCCGCTAATATAATTCATTTGCCCATCGTCCTTGTTATTATTTTAAGTCGCATTCTACACCGTCCGGAAATTTGTTTTTCTTATCACTTAGATAAAAGGTGTAAGATTGCATTGTTTTTCCTGTGCTGCTTGAATAGGTTTCATTGGTGTATTCTAAACCTACCTTCTCAGAAGATATTTCCTCTATTTTTTCTCCCTTTTTATCCACATAGTAGAAGTCAGCATTAAAAGATCCAGATTCATTTTTATTAGCCCACCCGAAATACAGAGGTGATGATGTCATCAGCTTTCCGTCAGCTGGTATGCTATATAAAATTTTATTATCCTTTTTTGTAAGAGGTTTTGCATTTGAATCATTATAATAGACCCCAACACATCCTGTGAGTCCTTCCGGAATTAAAAAAACCTCGTCTGTCCCTCTTACTTCGCGAAAAAAGAAATAATAAATTGCTACTGACACTAAAACTATAATGCTAAGTGTAATTACAATCTTTCTCATTATTTTCTCCATTCTAATGTAATTTTCCTAATGAGTATTAATTATACAATATAGTAAAAGACTATTAGAGAAATACTTTGCAGCGCCACTGAAAATAATAAAGATTTTAAATTGGCATAAAAAAAAGGCATAAATGCCTTTTTAAAAGTCTCCTAAAACTACACCTAAACTAGTTAATACTTTCTTAACCTCGTCTACAGAAGTTTTACCCATATTTCGAAGATCCGCTAATTCAGTTTCAGTCATTTTACGAAGCTCTCCAACAGTCCGTACTTTCGCACCGGTAAGAGCATTAGTAGAACGCACACTTAGCTTCAGTTCTTCAATTGTCATATTATTAATACTTTCAACTTCTTTTTCTTTCTCTTTGTAAATTTCATACTCTGTTAAACGATCTTTCATATCTTCAAAGAAATCAAAGTGCGTCTTAATAATTTTTGCAGATAACATAACCGCTTCTTTAGGACTAATATTACCGAAGGTTTCAACGTCTAACACTAGTCGTTCGTGCGTTACAATGTCGCCAGTACGAATATCTTCTGTAGAAGTAGCTACACGTTTAATTGGAGAAAACAGACCATCCACGCCAATTAAGTTATCAACATTTAAAGTAGCTGTATGTTCGCTAGCCTGAACAAAACCGCGTCCTTTTTTTATGTAGATTTCAATTTCTACTTCTTTTCCACCTAAAACGTTTACTAAGTCAATGTCAGGCGTTTTAAGTTCAACGCCCTTTGGTAACTTCAAATGTGATGCCTTATAAATGCCCGCTTTTGACGCCTTAAAAATAACTTTCTCAAGTTTGTCCTCAGCAAGTTCAAACTTTAACTTTTTAAGGTTGCTAACAAGTTCAACAGCATCCGTTGCAGTCCCTGGCATAGTCATTAATTGATGTGTAACGCCTTGCATACGGAACCCCACTACACTAGTTCCTGGCATAGAACTTAGCATAACTCTACGTAGTGCCGTTCCTAATGTAAGACCGTACCCTCTCTCTAGAGGCTCAATATAAATCCGAGCAAAATTCTCTTTGGTAATTTCTTTATCTACCAATACCTCAATCTTTTTAAAGTCTAAATTCACGATGTTCCCTCCCTGATGGATATGTATATAAAGAAGCGGGAAAACCCCCGCCTCTATTCAGTTTGTTTTCCTTTTTCTATCTTTCTTTTATATTCGTAATATCCTGTACCTGCAGGAATTAATTTTCCTACAATAACGGATTCTTTTAAGCCACGAATTTTATCTTTCTTTCCTCTAATAGAAGCTTCAGATAAAATTTCAGATGTTCTTTCAAAACTTGATGCAGACAAGAAAGAATCCACTGATAAAGAAGCCTCTGTAATCCCTTGTACTTTTTCCATTACTACAATTTCTCGTTTGCCTTCTTTGTTCAGTTTTTGATTTAGCTTTTTAATACGGCTACGATCAACTAAACGGCCTATTGGTAACGTAGAATCTCCAGGATCGCGTACTACAACTTTCTTAGTCATTTGGCGCGCAATAACTTCAATATGCTTATCAGAAATTGCTACCCCTTGTGATTTATATACTTTTTGAACTTCATCCACTAAATAACGGCGAACTGTTTCCATATCTCTTACTTTTAATAATTCGTGTGGGCTGACTGGTCCCGCTGTTAAAGCAGTACCTTTCTCTATAACCTCGCCATTTTCAACCGTTAATCCGTATCCGTATGGAATAGGGTAAGTTACAGGTTCTAACTCTGGATCATTAGGTGTAATGGTAATTTCTTTCAGGATACCTACTTCTTTAATCTCTACTTGACCAGCTACCTCTGATAAAACAGCTTTTTTGTCTTTAGGCCCATTTAATTTACGAGCTTCAAAAATCTCCTCAATACGTGGTAAACCTTGTGTGATATCCCCTTCACCAGCTACACCGCCCGTATGGAATGTTCTCATTGTTAACTGTGTACCAGGTTCTCCGATTGACTGAGCTGCGATAACTCCTACAGGTTGTCCAATATTCACAAGTTTACGAGTAGCTAAATCCATACCGTAGCATTTTTGACAAATACCTCGTTTAGACGCACAAGTTACAACATTACGGATTTTCACTTTGTCATTTGTCTGAGCAATTTCTTCCGCTTTTTGTGCAGAAATCATTTCAATAATAGAAGCAATTAAGTTTCCTTCATTATCGTAGATATCTTCCGCTGGGAAGCGACCAATTAATCTTTCTTCCAATGTAGCAATGTTTGGTTTGATTGCCTCCATTGTTACATATTCGTCTGTTCCACAATCCTCTTCAACAATTACAACATCTTGGGCTACATCAACCATTCTTCGTGTTAAATAGCCTGAGTTAGCTGTTTTCAGAGCGGTATCGACCATCCCTTTTCGACTTCCGTGTGTTGAAATGAAATATTCGTTTACCGTTAAACCTTCACTGAAGTTAGATTTAATTGGTTTCTCAATTGTTTTGCCTGATGGATCCGCCATTAGTCCACGATTAGCGGCTAACTGACGATACTGAGCATTACTACCACGGGCACCAGAAAGAATCATCATAGCAATTGAGTTTAGTGGATTTTGGATTAAGTTGTTATACGCTATATCAGCAAGCTGTTCACTTACTTCGCTCCAAATTTTAACTGACTTTTTATAACGGTATTCATCTGTAATAAATCCATAAGCGTATAGTTCCTTCACTTGTTCAACACGTTTTTCTGCAGCTGCTAAAAGTTCTGGTTTTTCTTCAGGTGTCTCAATATCAAATAATGAAATTGATAGACCACCCTTCATTGCGTATTTAAAGCCAAGATCCATCATTGCATCGTGAAGTTGAACTGTGCTTTCTTTGCTAATCGTGTCAAAAGCAAAATCAATGATTTTACCCAAGAATTTTTTATCAAATGGAGTGTTTTCTTTGAGCGGAATATAGTTTTTAGCTTCTTCGATTGAATTAAATAATCCAGAAGGTTGTGGAAGAAGGATTTTAGCGTCATTAAAATACACTAAATCTTGAGGCATAGATAAGTTGAAAATAACTTTACCTGGAGTTGTTACTAAGTATTTATATCCTTTAATTTTACTATGTTCACGTACATCTAAAATGATTTTACTATGTAACGTTACCCATCCCATTTCATAGGCACGAACTACTTCCTCTTCAGTACTGAAGAATTCAGCTTCACCTTTTACACCGTCTTGCTCAATCGTTAAGTAATGGCAACCTAATACCATATCTTGAGAAGGAGTTTTTGCAGCTTTACCGTTTTGAGGGTGAATTAAATTTTCAGTTGAGAACATTAATAATCTTGCCTCTAATTGTGCTTTACGTGAAATAGGAACGTGGACCGCCATTTGATCTCCGTCGAAGTCCGCATTAAATGGAGCCGTAGCAAGAGGATGGAGCTGAATAGCGTTCCCTTCAACAATAACCGGTTCGAACGACTGAATAGACAGTTTGTGGAGTGTTGGAGCACGGTTTAATAGAACAGGATGATTCTTTGTAACTGCTTCTAATACCGGCCAAACGTCAGGATGACCGCTCTCAATTTTATTCTTAGCATTTTTAATATTTAATGCTTTTTTCTGTTGAATTAGTTGGTACATTACAAACGGTTTAAATAACTCAATAGCCATCTTACGTGGAATACCACACTGATTCATACGTAATGTAGGGCCAGAGATAATTACTGAACGCCCAGAATAATCCACGCGTTTACCTAGTAGGTTTTGACGGAAACGGCCTTGTTTACCTTTTAATGAGTCTTCTAAGGATTTTAAAGGACGATTACCAGGTCCAGTTACTGGTCTACGTGTTTTTTGGTTTGCAATTAGTGTATCAACCGCTTCTTGAAGCATACGCATTTCATTTTCAATTACAATGCCTGGGGCACCCATTTCTTTTAATCTTTTTAAACGAATATTACGGTTAATAACACGGCGATAAAGATCGTTTAAATCGCTACTCGCGAAACGTCCTCCATCGATTTGAACCATTGGTCTTAATTCCGGTGGCAAGACAGGTAATGCTAATAAAATCATCCATTCAGGACGGTTGTTAGAACGTAAGAAAGCTTGAACAATCTTTAAGCGTTTTTCAATTGCTTTTCTATTTGTTTGAGATTTTTCTGTTTTAAATCTTGTTTTTAATTCTTTTTCAAGTTCTCCTAAGTCAACTTTTTCTAGCATTTCTCTGATTACTTTTGCACCAATACCCGCTTTAAAACCAATTGTATAACCATTCTCTTCTGTATAAGCATCAAGGGCTTTAGCATACTCAGTTTCAGATAGAAGTTGCATATACTCAAGCTCAGTATCTCCTGGGTCAGTTACAATACGGCTATCGCAATAAATAACACGTTGAAGGCTATCCTTTGTAATATCTAAAATTGCTGAGATATAATTATCTTTCCCTTTAAAAAACCAAAAGTGAGCTACTGGAGCTTCTAAATTAATATGACCGAATCTTTCACGGCGAACGCGAGATAGTGTTACTTCTACTCCACATTTAGGACATACTTGCCCAATATGTCTATCTTTTTTATAGTGACCGCAGTGTGAAGAGCATTGATTGTCCTTAACTGGGCCAAATGTTCTTTCACAAAACAAACCACCTTTTTCAGGTTTATGTGTTCGGTAGTTGATAGTCTCAGGTTTTTTCACTTCTCCAAAAGACCATTCATCTATAATTTTTTCAGGAGAGGCAATCCTAATAGGGATGTAATCAATTTTATTTAAAATACTCATCTTCTACCTCCAAATGTTAGGGAAAGTAAGCCGCTAATTTAAGCGGCTTATTTTATTGTTAAAATCACTCTTGTTCCTCATCTATGTCGTCTTCTTCAATAACGGAATCAAGATCTACAGTATCTGTATCATCTTCTTCCTCTTCTTTATCGTTTAGGTTTAGACCTAAATCATCATCGTCTTCTTCTTCCACAATGATTTGTTCAGGTTTATATTTAGGCTTTAATAACTCTTGTCCATCCCTTGTAACGATATCTGTATCCATACCAATTGCCTTCATTTCAGAAAGCAATAGTTTTAAACTTTCTGTTAGGTTAGGCTCAGGAAGTTCAAATCCGTGAACTAAGTTCTTATACATTTTCGAACGGCCAATAAAGTCATCAGATTTTAATGTCATCATTTCTTGAAGAGTATGAGCAGCACCGTATGCTTCTAACGCCCAAACTTCCATCTCACCAAAACGTTGACCACCATTCTGAGCTTTACCACCTAAAGGTTGTTGTGTTACTAATGAATAAGGTCCAATTGATCGTGCGTGGCGTTTGTCTTTAACTTGATGATTTAGTTTCATCATATACATTACTCCAACGCTGACCTTATTTTCGAATTTCTCTCCGGTACGTCCATCGTACAAGTCAAACTTTCCATCTTCAGGGAAGTTATTTTCTTTTAAAATCTTTTGAATTTCTTCTTTGGCGTTTACCCCACCAAATACAGGAGTTTCAAATTTAATCCCAAGTGTTCTGGCAACCATACCTAGATGAAGTTCCATTACTTGTCCAATATTCATACGACTTGGTACGCCCAGTGGGTTTAACACGACATCTACAGGAGTTCCATCTGCTAAGTGAGGCATATCCTCTACTGCGCGGATAGAAGAAACTACACCTTTATTACCGTGTCTTCCGGCCATTTTATCTCCGATGTCAATTTTACGAATTTCCGCTATAGTCACTTTTACTTCTTCTAAGATTCCTTTTTTAAGGTTTGAGTCTGAATCTTTCATAGAGTTGCGTACTACCTTAACTACAACCCCTTCTTTATTTCCGCTTAGTGTAAGTGAATTATCACGATAATCATCCGTTTTCCCTATAAAGATAGCATCCAATAATCTACCTTCTGCTGTTTTATCATCTTTTGCCTTTGGAGTACGTTTCCCAACTAGAATGTCTCCACCTTTAACGTATGTACCAACTTTTACGATTCCGTTTTCATCTAAGTTTTTCTTTTGCGGCTCCCCTGTTTGAGGAATATCTAACGTAATTTCTTCTGCTCCTAATCGAGTAGAACGAACTTCCGTTTTATATTCTTGAAGCATAATAACTGTCATTACGTCTTCATTAACTAATCGTTTGCTTAACACGATTGAATCCTCAAAGTTGTATCCTTCCATTGGCATAAAGGCAACTAGTAGGTTTTGTCCTACTGCTAGTTCTCCATTATTTGAAGAAGTAGAATCAGCTAAAACATCGCCTTTTTTAACCTTCTGACCAACGTGGCAGCGAACATAATGATTCCAGCACGTACCATCATTCGTTCTCATAAATTTATTAAGAATGAAATCTCTCATTTCACCTTTTTTCGTTTGCATAACAATGCGTTCATCTGTAATTGACTGAATAACGCCATCCTCTTTTGCTACGATAGAAGCCATTGTATCTTGAGCAATACGAGCTTCAATACCTGTACCAATTAAAGGTTCTTGTGGTCTTACAGTTGGAACACCTTGACGTTGCATATTAGCGCCCATTAATGCACGGTTAGCGTCATCATTTTCTAAAAAAGGAATACTAACTGCACCAATACCAAAAGGTTGTTTCGAAGAAACCGCTACATAATCTACTTCAGTATAATCGACAGTTAAATACTCTTTTCCGTAACGAACGTTTACCTTATCCGTTAAGAAATTTCCGTTTTCATCTACAGCAGAAGACTCAGCAATATAGTACTTTTCCTCATCATCGGCTGTAAGGAGGTGAACTTGTTCTGTTGCTTTTGATTTTTTACGGTCAATTTTACGATAAGGTGAAGTAATAAATCCGAACTCGTTAATATGCGCATAGGTACTTAATTGGTTGATAAGCCCTACGTTCGCTCCCTCTGGTGTTTCAATTGGGCAAATACGTCCATAGTGAGTTGAATTAACATCACGCACCTCTACACCAGCGCGTTCTTTTGAGAATCCACCAGGTCCAATTGCACTTGTTCTTCGAATGTTTGAAAGTTCTCCAAGAGGATTGATTTGATCAACATATTGAGATAATTGAGAGCTACCGAGGAATTCACGGAATTTTGCTTCAAGAGGTCTTGTGTATACAAGAGATTGAGGAGTAAGTTCGTCTAATTCTTTTTTGCCTGTATTAGCATTTAGCATTAATTGATCGCGGATATTTTTCTCTACCCTCTTCATACCTACTAGGAATTCTTTTTGAAGACTTTTTCCTACTTGCCTAATATGACGGTTAGCTAAGTGGTCAATATCATCAATATCACCAATACCATCTTCTAAATGAATAAGGTAATTAATAGATGAATAGATATCTTCTAATGTAAGGTATCGAGCATCTGAAATTACGTTACCCATTACATTTACTACCTTGCCTTCTTTATTTTCTACTTTGAGTTCTCTGACATTTAGTTCAGCAAGCATTTCATCATCAACAATTGTTCCCTTTTTAAAAGAGCCAATATCTTCACCAAGCGGTTTTTTTAGCACTCGTTGACGTAGATTTAGCTTCTGATTCATCTTAAAGCGCCCTACACGTTCTAAGTCATAGCGTTTTGCATCAAACAGAGCTGATTCGATATAACTCTTCGCACGCTCTACAGAAGGGATTTCACTAGGTCTAACCTTCTTATAGAATTCAATGATTGCTTCTTCAAATGTTTCTGTTTTATCCTTTTCTAAAGTAGCAAGAATATATTTATTTTCACCATACATATTAAAGATTTCTTCATTTCCTCCGATGCCTAGTGCCTTTAAAAATACTGTTAGTAGCATTTTTCTTGTTTTATCAACTCGAACCCACATTACATCTTTAGCATCTGTTTCGAAATAAAGCCACGTACCACGATCAGGTTGAATACGAGCTTTATATAATACTTTACCTTTGTCATTAATTGATGATTCAAAGAAAACACCAGGAGATTTAACAATTTGAGTTACGACAACGCGTTCATTTCCATTAAAAACAAATTTCCCGCTGTCTGTCATATATGGAATATCTCCAAAAAAGACATCAGAATCTTTTATTTCTCCGAAAACTTTACTAATTAGGCGAAGCTTCATCATTAGCTTGCCTGAATAAGTTCCGTTCTTCTCTTTTACTTGGTTTGGAGTTTGTGTAGGGGGATCAACTCTATAGCCTAAGCACTGTAATTCATACATTCCATCATTATCTTTATCTTTAATTGGGTAAATTTGATCTAACACTTCCCCAATACCTCTATTTATAAAATCTTTATAAGAATCGATTTGATGGGCAATTAAACTTGGAAGCTCCATATAATCTTTCATTTTTGCAAATGGGATACGACTCACTAAGTTCACCTCTTTTTTCAATAAACAAAGCTAAAGGCTGTTTCCCTTTAGCTCCGTTCTTATCAGCAATAGTTATTTAGCAAAAATTGTTTCTTTACCTTTTTTAATCACGAATAAACTCAATGTACGGTACGATAAGCGGTCTTCTTTTAATATGCTTGTAAACAACGTCTACAAAGTCATCAATTAAAGCTCGTCTTAATGTTCCTTCTTTTTTCTCGGAACTTAATCTACTTTCAACCGCTTCAGCTAGCTCTTTATTTAATTGTGGCTTATCTAACCTTGCAGCAATTCCCTTAAGTTCAAAGCGAACACTCACTGTTTTCTCTTTTGTATAAACTTTTGCAAAGACAACAACTAACCCCTGCTCTGCCATACGTCTACGATCACGCATAATATTAATATTTACATCGCCTAGTCCTGAATTATCTACTAAAACCGGTCCTGCTTGTACCTTTTCTCCAACAGCGGCACCGTCAGAAGTGATTTCAAGCACATCGCCATTTTCAAATACAAAGATATTTTCCTCTTTAATACCTACCTGAGTGGCTAATTCTTTATGTTTAACAAGCATACGGTACTCACCGTGACAAGGGATAAAGTATTCAGGGCGCAAGATGCTTAGTAAAAGCTTTTGCTCTTCTTGATAACCGTGACCAGATGTGTGAATTTCCTTTTTCTGAACTACCTTAACTTGCTTTTTCAGTAGATTATTAATAAGTGTGCCTACTGATTTTTCATTTCCTGGAATCACACCTGAAGAGAAAATAACTGTATCATCTTTCTCTAATTTAAAGAATTTGTTTTCATCTTGAGAAAGTCTACTCACTGCAGCCATTACTTCACCTTGGGCGCCAGTTGCTAAAATTAATAGTTGCTCTCTTGAATAGTCATTTACTTCTTTTTGAGCAATAATTGTTTCTTCCTTAGCAACGATATGGCCTAATTGAATAGCCAATTTTATATTCTTTTCCATACTTTTTCCGACAACAACAACTTTTTTGCCAAGCTTTTCTGAGATTTCAACAATACTTCTAACTCTATGTAAGCTTGAAGCAAAGGTAGCTACAACAGTACGTCCTGTAGCTTGAAAAACTTCTTTTTCAAGATTTGCAGCTACAATTGATTCTGGAACGGAAACGCCTTCTTTTTCAGCATTTGTACTATCAGATAATAAGACTTTAACACCTTGTTTCCCAATTTCACCAAGACGTTGAAAATCAATAAACTTTTTATCTACTGGATGGTAATCAATTTTGAAGTCACCTGTATGAACGATGTTACCAATAGGGGTTTCGATAACAATACCTACGCTATCAGGAATACTGTGGATGGTACCGAAGAAAGATACTTTTACTTTGTTATATGTAAATACTTCATTAACTGACTTAATAATACGAATAACCGATCTATCAACTTTATGATACTTGAGCTTATTGGTAATCATACCAGCCGTAAGTTTTGTTGCATAGATAGGAACCTTCGGAAACTCTTTCATAAAATAAGGAAGAGCTCCAATATGATCTTCGTGTCCGTGGGTTACAAATAACGCTTTAATCTTATGTTTGTTTTGTCTTACGTATTCAAAGTCGGGAGTAATGACATCTACACCATACATATCTTCATCAGGGAAAATAATTCCGGCATCAATAATAAACATTTGATCGTTGTATTCAACAACAGTCATATTCTTTCCGACTTCTCCTAAACCACCTAGCGGAATAATTCTAATTTTATTTTTCATATAAATAAACGCTGCTCTTTAAAGAAGAACAGCTATTCACACTCCTTTCTTACATCTGTCTGCTATTTAAAAAGTGGGAGTGATCAATTTGATTTTTAACTTCGGTGACAATTTGATTCACTAATTGAATTTCGTTTTTCTTTTCTAATGAAAGAATCATTAATTCAACTGGTCTAAAGTTATTTCCGTTTAACTGGCTTGCCTTGTTAGCTAGTAACAAGCAATCATCCCATTTCTCTTGTGTATATAATAATTCAGCAGCTTTTACCCAAGTATCAAAGTCACCAGTAACGTTTTGTAAATACTCTACATACATAGAAACGGCTGTTTCATCATAGTAGTAAGTTTCCAAAACATCTCCAATTTCTTTCCAATACTTCGCTGGGTAATAGTGATACATCTGTATAACTCTACCGAATTCATTTAGGTTACTTTGCTTAATTAACTCTTCAATAATTGAAAGATATACTTTACCCTCTAAGTTAACTTTGCGCACCTCTTGGCCGCCTTTAAACTGTTCAATAGCTTGAATAGTTTTGTTTTCTAATAACCAATTAGAAACAGCATCATTTCTTCTTTCTAGGTTACCTACGTAGATAAAACCTAACATTTTGAATTTTGACTGATCTTCTAATTGATTTGTTTCTTTAATTACTTGTTCATATTTGCTGCTTTCCCATAATTTCATAATACGGTTTTCAGCTGTTGTTACTTTATTCATAGTAATTTCTTTAATCCCTTTTCTCACGCTATATTCAAAAAACAATTCAGCTTGTTTTTCTTCACTTGCTACGTTTTCTTTAATGAATGCGTACAAACCATCTTTTTCAAAGTTTTGTAGCATTACATTAATAAATTCCTTCATAACCGTAACATTGCTTTCTGTTATTTGATTTAAGGCACTTAATACTTTAATAACTGTGTCAAAATCTCTTTTTCTTTTTGAAATCTTAAGCATTTCCATAAGCAAATACAAGTTTTCCGTTCCATCAATTGTTTTACCAATGTTTAAAAAGGCACCTAATCCTTTTTTCATTTCTAATTCGGCATCCTCTACACGACCAGCTTTTAATAGGATTTGAGCTAAGATGAAATAGAATCTTGTTTCTTTTTGAAAGCTCTTTATACACTCCCTAGCAAACTCTTCCGCTTCTGCATAGCGTTTTGTATTAACCAAGCAATAAATAATATTTCTATACACTTCGCTCTCAAAGCTTTTTCCCTTACTATGTTTTGCTGCCTTTTTAAGATGCAAAAGTGCTTCATTATATTTTTTAATATTAATTAACTCTGTAGACATATTGTAGTTATGGAAAGCGTTGTTCGGATCTTTCTTTAGCTCCATTTGGAGAATTCTCATATTTCTCTTACGTTTACCTTTAGTTCTAATAACCTCTGAACGATATCCATAATGGCGAAGAAGTAAAGAAGTGATTTTAGGAGTATGACCATTTGTGTGTTTTAACTGTTCGTGGATATTACCCTCATAATAGAAGTTTCCATCATTTTTAAACAAGCGGATATTAATATGTGTTGAATTTAGCTTATTGTCATCTGTAATATTCATTATTTTAACTTCATAAGAAAGATCATTTGACTGAATAGTCGCTCTCATTTGCCCAACAAATTCTTTATTAATTCTTTCATCGGCATCTAACATTAAGATGTAGTCACCTGTTGCTGCTTTAATTAGTTCGTTTCTAACATCAGCAAAGCTATAATTCCATTTTGTTTGTAATAAGTTAATGTTTTGTTCTTTTAAATATTCCACTGTACCATCGGTAGAGCCTGTATCAATAATTAAAACCTCTTCAAAGTGTTCTTTAAAGAAAGGAATTGTTTCTACTAGGTTTGTTTTTTCGTTTTTTACCATTAATGCAACTGTAATGTTCATTTGAACACCTCCTTTTGTTTTTTCGGTCATTTTACGTTTCTATCCTTTTTTCTAATTAATTTTTTCAAATGAAACACAATAGCACGAATAATGATTTGCAAGATAATATCTCTAATGTCCGTCATACCCAACTTGGTCTTCTATAAAGAAACTTTTCACTAAAAACTTGTGCTTCGAGCAGTTTATCAATTAAATGATTTTTTAAAACAAAAAAACGCCCTATCTTTATGAGTGGGCGTTTTAGAATGATTTTAAAAGTCCAATGGCTTCTATATTGCTCTTTACTAATTCTTTTTCTGCAGGAACCTCTTGCTCCAATTTTTGTAGAATTTCAATTGCATTATCAAACTCTCCAGTCTTGCAGTAGGCTCTAGATAAAATGTAATAGGACATTACATTTTGGGGATCGCTATTAATGCTCTTTAATAAAACTTTTTCCGCTTTTTTAAATTCTAATTCTTTGACATAGGAGTATCCTAGTTCATATAGCATTTCAGGAGTAGCGTTATCCTCTCCTACACATTTCTCAATAATGTCTTTAACCTTTTCATAGTCTTCTAAACGATTTAATACCTTAATTAAATAATGAATAACTTTTTCATTATTATCATCTAGACTGTATGCATATAATAATACCTTTTTTGCCTCGCTAAAGTTTTCATCCCGGTACAAAGAAATGCCGTACCACATTTGATAATCTACTTCTTCCATACTCATTATAGCGGCCTTTTCAAAGTAGCTAGTTGCATTTTCTTCTTGAAAGTAATATGAAGCTAATCCTGCAAAAAAGAAATATTTTGATTCATTCGGTTCAAACTCTATAGCATCAAGAAAGCAGTAATATGCCTTTCCATATTCTCCATCTGTTATTTGTTCCATTCCTTGTTCAAAAGCTTCATTAGCCTTTTCCTTATAGAAACTATCCGGATAAAGCTTAAAAACTTTTTTCAATATACATCACTCCTTTCTAAGAAAAGCAGGTTACATATCTCGCTGAACCATACTTTTTTTAAGAAATTTGTAAAGGAATTGAGACAGTTTTTAAACCTAAACAAAAAATAAGTAATTTAGCAGAACCTTTGTTCTGGCTATAAATATAAATATTACCTTTATAACTTTGTTTTTCCATTTGTGGAAAAGAAAAAGACAACTAAATTAGTTAGCTGCCTTTCGTTTCTTCATTAGATTCTTTGGCTTTATTGTCACATCGTTTAGTGATGACAAGTATTCATTAATAACAAAATAGATTCCTGACTCTTTTAAAGGATATCCGTGCTGGTTAGTAAGCAGAAAGCCTTCTTGGTTTACTTCTTTTAATTCTTGAATTTGCTTTGCTGTTTCCTCACTAATTGTAATAGCTCTCTTCTCAACAAAAGCGCCGCTATTTTCTAAATAAATTAATCTTTTATCTAAATCGCAATCTTTGTAGGTAATCCTAATCATTTCACTTGGCTTAACACCGTCATTCATTAACAAACCAAAAATAACTTGGTCTCTTATATTTTTACCTTCAATCACTTTTTCCCAGATAAAGTTTCTTTCTTCATCCGATGCTTCTCTTTTTTGTTCTACCGCTTTTGGTTGCTGAATATCATCCATTGGATTATGTATCATTTCGCCGTTCTTACGTAACCATTTAAAGTATTTACGTAGGAGACTAATCTTTTTCGTAATAGTTGAATTAGCACAATTACTTTCTCGTAACCAGTGAATATATTCTCTAATATCGGTTTCTGTAGCCTGTTGTGGTATTATTTCTTTTTCTTTAACAAATTCCAAGAAATCAAGATAATCCTTGATGTACCCCTTCGCTACTTTCTCCGAATGTTCTTTCTTCAAATACTCTTGAAACATTGGCATTTCCCCCTGTTTTCCATTTCATTAGTGTCCATAGGACAATGCCCGCTACAAAGTAAATTTTCATACTGTCTTGGATCATAAAGTTATCCAACTGATAAGCGGAAGTGATTTGAATAACTGCAAATAGTAATACTGTAAATTTTGATGTTAATATCCAGTCACTCATTCTCATAAACCCTAAATATAGAGTTACAAACAGCAATATACCCATATCAATCTCCATTAGTTCTGTAATGAAGTCTAAAAATATAGGCACGCTTAAAGTAAATAATAAGTACAAGTATCCATTTACATTATTGTTAATAAACCATTCTTTCCCTTTGTAACGAAAGAATAGATAAACTGAGACATATATAAAGTACTCCAACTGAACTATTCCTGTACCGCTATAAAGAAAGTAACCTTCACACAGGAACATACCTATTAAGTAAGAAAAACCTGACGTTTTCTTACTTCCTAAAGTTGCAAATAACTCAATTACTATCATCATTATAATTATTGAATACGCTCCTATATAAGGAGTTAAAAATAAAGCAATTGAACCAATAATTATTGCGCATAGTTCTTTTAACATTTGCATCACCTTTTTAATCAAAAAAACGCAAGAGATAATCTATGGTTCTGAGATAATAAGAAGCATCTGGTGAGTTTTCAACAATCCAAATTTTTTCTTTTACTTTGGGTTTGCTTAAAATATGTTGATAACCTATAAAACCTATCGTTCCCTCTCCTAATGGAGGTGGTGATCTATCATCCCTTCTAGAACCTAACGTATAATGTGTATCATTTATATAAATGACCTTAATATTTTCCCAACCAATATAATCTTCTATTACGCGATAAAATTTTTCTGATTTTTCTTCTCCTATAAAATCATAACCTGCTACATAAGCTCTAGAAAGGTCTAGAGCACCTTTCACTTGCGGATGAAAGGTAATGAGCTCTCTCCACTCTCTAAGGTCTGCTGCCATCTCTGTCCCTGCTCCACGCATATTTTTAACTAAAATTTGTCCCATCCAGTCTGTTCGGTTTAATATATCCCATAACTGGTATTTAACGTTTTCCATTGCTATTAACGGATGTTGCTTCGTATAGTATCCTGGATGAACAACATAATAAGGAGCTCGAAACTGCTTGGCATATTCTAAATCCTCTAACACTTTTTCTTCATCTAGACTATCAAGATTGGCAAGGTTGTACACATAGGGGGCGTGTATAATTACAGGTTTGATATTTTTGTAATCTATATGTTCTTGAAGTGCATTTAAATTCTTTTTATTTAGTTCGTGAAGTGTTCCACCGCGTAAACCACGAGCAAATATTTGAAAAGTATTACCGCGACTTGAAGAAATACGTTCTTTTAATTTCTTTAAACCTCCAGAAAAAGGGAAATGGAATCCGATTCTCATCATTCCATCCCCCTTTTATATACGGTCACTCGATTTCTACCATTTTCTTTTGAATAGTAAAGTGCTGCGTCTGCTTTTTTAGAGATATCTTCTAAATTACTTCCGTCTTTCCCCATAAAGGCAAGCCCAATTGAAACTGTTACGTTTCTATATTTAAATGGAAATTTCTCTATTTCGTGTCGAACCATTTCCGCTTTTTTCACACATTGTTCAGGGGTTCCAACTAAGAATGCCATAAATTCTTCTCCGCCCCATCTTCCTATAGCATCATTTTCTCCAAATTCGTTCAATGTCTCATTTGCCACTCTTGCTACCACCCTCAATACTTCATCACCTATAGAGTGCCCATAGGTATCATTAAAGCTCTTAAAGTGGTCAATATCTAGTAAGAGTACTGCAAATGGTTTGTTTTCTTTTTTCATTTGAATTAATTTTTCGTTATACAAGTCTCCTTCAATATATGCTCTATTAGGTAATGTTGTTAAGCGGTCGTACAGAGCAGCTCTCTTTAATTTGTCGTTTCTTCGAATCTCTTTAAGTCTAGACATAACAGAATCAACATAAATTGATAAAATTTCGAAATCAGATTCTTCAAAAGGAAAGAATACAATTTGTCCATCTTCTCCTAATCTAGATCGTTTCCCGTAGACAGAAATAGCTCCCCACGGTTTCTTTTCATATGTAATCGGAACTCTCATTACCTTGCTGTCATAATAAACTTCTTTCCCTTTTTCGAGACTTAGGTTTACTGGCACATCATATTTTCTCTTATCTCCTTTGTCCGATATTTGATGGAAAATTCCATCCTTGTAGTAATAGATTGTTACATAATATGCATTAAAATAATCCATCGATGAAATAAGCATTTGCTCAACTAAAGTGTCTACGTTATTAATATCATCTAAATGTTGTTTGTGAATAAAAAGTTTAGAAACAACTTCTATTTGATTGGTTTTAACGGAGTTTTCTATAAGAAGACTTTCATTTTCCTGTTTTTCTTCTTTCAACATTTTTTCTAATACAGAAATTTTACTAAAATTTAAATTCAATACATATCCAGCTACATAAACTGCGCAACCCATAGCTATTATTTCAAGCACACTTTTATCAATTAGTACTTCAAATATTGATATAGTTGCTGCCAAATAAAGAAAATCATAAAATTTAGCTTTTAACGAAATGATTTGTAAAAAAGGCATTAACAACAAGAAGTATACTATTAGTAACGCTGGGGTGTAGTAAGCTAATATTAGAACAACTAACCACTCTAGATAAGATATAACTCTTTTATTTCCAAAGATGGAAAACACTAAAGCGTACCCACCAAAAATAGCGGCCATTATCATTTTTTCCTCAGTAATACCTGGGGAACCAATAGACCATAAAATCGATATGGATACCAGAGCTAGAATAACTCTGTAGCCAGATGTTAAAAACAAATAACCTCTTTCCATCTGATCACCTCACTATTTGAAACCAGATATTTTTTTGGTTCTACCACATATAATTTAAAAAGTATAAGTTTTAGTGCATTTTTTTGATGAATCTCTTTTCTTAATTAATTGATAACAAAAAAAGTTATAGACAACCTTGTATTCCTATAATTATAATTTAACTAATTAAACGGGATAAAAGGAGTGTTAAGATGCCAATATCTAAAGGTGATACAGTACTTTTTAATCAGAAAAAATACTCTGTAATTTGGATATATAAAAATGGATATATAGAAATAAGGGAACAGATAAATGAACGTAATATTGAAGTGGTTCCAGTAAAAGAAGTTTGCAACATAACAAAAAAGGACCTCCTTTGAAGAAGGTGCCTCTAGTTACAAAATAATTAATGGCGCTTTAAATATCTCTGTGTAGATAGAACACTACTCACTATTCCTATAACTATAGCAACAAGATACATTGGAGGTATTAAACTTTTCATAACTTGACCTACACTCATAAATGTAGCAATAGGTAAATCATTTAAAAGCATTCTTATCATATCTTCATAATAAAAATAAATCCCCGCTAGCACAATTGAAGCTGATATTATAGTTAGAATTAATGCTTCAAATACAAATGGCACTCTTACATTTAGCATTCCTGCACCTACTAAATCCTTAATTTCTATCTCTTTATTACGATTTAAAATATTCATTCGGATGGAAGAATAGATAACTGAAGCAGTCGCGAAAGCCATCACTATAATAACCCAAAAAGCAATTTTATTAATTCGATCTGTCACTTTAAAATAATTATCTAAAAATTCCGCTCCATACTTTACATTTTCATCTACTCCCCAAGATTCAACTATTTTTACTACTTTTTTCACATCTCTTGGATTCTTCAAGTTTATTTCAAACGAAGCGGGTAGCGGATTAAAATTTAAATCTGTTAACATATCTTGTTTTTTTCCTAATGATTGCTTCATTTGTTCATATGCTTCATCTTTACTAATGAATACATATGATTTAACTTCTGGCAATTGCCTTAATCTATCTTCAATTTGTTGATAATTTTTAACGTCATCTTTTAAATGAAGTATTACTTGGATTTTTTCTTCTTGATTTGTTGATATGTATTTTGCATTTATCCCTATAGTTGTGGAGATGGCAAGTATAGCAAAACAGACAATAGATAGCAGTAAAGCAAACGAATTCATTATAAAATTACGGAATAACCCCTTATTTGCTTCTTTCAGCCAGAACCATATTGCCCACATTATTTACGTCCCCCTTGGTTCAGGCGATGAATATACTGAGACAAGCTTACATTGTTCTTATATGTCTTATCTACGATATAGCCATCCTGAACATAAATAATTCTCTTTTTCATCTCTCTAACAATCTCTTTGTTATGAGTGGCCATTAAAACGGTCGTTCCCTTTTCATTAATCTCTTTAAGGTAATGCATAACGTTTTGGGCGTTTTCGTCATCTAAGTTACCAGTCGGTTCATCACAAATTAATATTTGAGGATTATTTACCATTGCCCTTGCAATAGCTACCCTTTGTCTTTCTCCTCCTGACATCTCATAAGGATACTGCTTTTCCTTTCCTACTAGACCCAACATCGCCAGAGTTTCTAATGCTTTCTTCTTTGATTTTCTCGGACTAACACCATAGCACTCCAAAACATAAGAAACATTCTCAAGAGCTGTCTTATTTTCTACTAACTCAAACGTCTGAAACACAACTCCTATATTTCTTCTTAATGTTGTTTTACTAATCTTTTTAATATCTTTACCAAAACTCATTATTATTCCACCGCTAGGTTTTTCCGCTTTATAAAGCATTTTCAACAAAGTTGTTTTTCCTGCACCGCTTTTTCCCATAAAAAAGACAAATTCGCCTTTTTCAATTTTAAAACTTGCATCTTTGATAGCGTGTATACGTGAGTTTGGATAGAACTTTTCTATGCCAATAAATTCAATCATTCTAAAACCACCTTTCGGCACATAGCTATTTACCTAATTTGGTTTTTTAAACTTCTTTCCTTTACTGGTTACGGAACAAAAAAAGCAGCCGATAGATCGACTGCTTTTCCAAACATATATTAAGCTTGTTTTTGTAAATCTTTTGTTTTCGCAAGTTCTTTTCTTGCATTTGTTAGACCGCCAAGCACGTTTTTAACGGCTAACCACATAGTCATATCTTTCTTAGCAAGTTCAGAATCTTTCATTGTAGGTTCTAATTTACTTACATAATCAAGAATTTTTTCTCTTGGCATTCTAGCAGATGTTTTAACGACATTTGCATTTTCTGAAGAAATATAACCGATAGCTTCAAGCGTGCTAATATCAATTCCAGCTCTACCTGTTGGCAACGCTTCTTTTTCTTCAATTTCTTGAATCTCTTGTTCTAAACCTGTATTAGTTTCAGTATTTGCTTTAGCAATTGCTTGGGCAATTTCAATAGGGTTAATCATAAATCGTTTAACATATTCATTATAGAAATTTTCTACTGCTTTGGCAGAATCTCCGTCTTTTCCCTTAAAAATTTCAATTAAATAATCATACATAATTGGGTCTAATTCAGGTAATTCGTGTGGTTCTGCACCTGTAATAAAGTGGCTGTGTGCTTCAAAAATTACTCGATCTTCATTCCAATTTTTGTTAATAAAATTAGTAAGGTTTTTAACTGTACCAAAATTTTCTGCAATTTTTTCTTTTAACTCATCACCGATGTTTTTATGACGAAGTGCTTCAACTGCGCAATCAGGACCAAATCTACCTTCATCTTTAGCACGTATTTTCATCGTCATATACAAAAGAAATTTTTCTCTTTCTCTTAAATGACGTTGTAAAAACCCTGTTTCTTTTTCGAATTTACTCCAAGATTCAAAGGTATTTATTACTTCTGTAAAAAAATCTATATTTGTATTAAAAATTTCTTTTTCTGTTACTGGTTTATATGATAAAAAAAGTCTATAAAATTTATTTTTAAGTTCTTCTTTTTTAAGTTCGGTTTTTTTGTTCTCATTCATTGTTAGTTAAGCTCCTTTTTTTTCCCTAATAATATTATTAACAAAAAAACATAAAAAAAGCTAGACGTTTTCATTAAAAAACTTAGGTGGAAAGATACATTTTAAATCTATCTTATCATTTTCTGACCATTTCCCATTGAACAATTTATTAAATTATAATAAAATTGTGCGTCTTTAATATATTAAATTTACCATCAAAATTACCTTAAAAAAATTTATAGCGTTTTTTAAGATTTTTTTACCTAAATTATAAGTTATCATCATACAAATCCCATAAAAAAAGCCTTAAATAAATATTAAGGCTTTTTCTATGTTAATTAATTCAACTCTGAATTTTTAGTATGAGAATATACGTTATACACGCATCCCATCATCATACACATAATTATATTTGATGTACCTCCGTAACTTACGAAAGGCAACGGCATTCCTGTAACCGGAAAAAGACCAGATATTACAGCCATATTGATAGCTGCTTGGAATAATAAAAGTAACATTACTCCCATAACAAGTATTGATCCAAAATCATCTTTTGCACTTAACGCAATCGAAGTCCCAAATAGGTAGAGGCCTACTATTAGTACAATTACAAATAACACACCAGCTAGCCCTAATTCTTCTCCAATTACACCTAAAATGAAATCAGTGTGGTTTTCAGGTAACCAGCCAAACTTTTGTCTTCCTAGCCCTAGACCTACCCCGAACAATTCTCCTGAACCTAAAGCATACCAGTTTTGAGTAATTTGATATCCGTCTCCTAGCTTATCTGCTAAGGGATCTAAAAATGTCAAAACCCTTTGTCTTCGGAATTCGGATGTTAAAATGATAAGTGCTCCAACTGCAATACCACTAAAAATCCCACCAAAAAACAACATTCTATTTAATCCAGCAAAGTAAAGCATTGTTCCTGTTACTAAAATAATAATCATAACTACAGAAGCGTGGTTCTCCGGAATACCAATTAACGCTCCCATACCAATTATGTAAATTGCTATTTTACCTAGAGTATGTACAGTATTTAAATTATTATGCTTCTTAGCAACAGAAAGCCAGTAAGCTACTGTAATAATCATAACAACTTTCGCTAATTCTGAAGGCTGAAATTGAAATACTCCTAGATCAAGCCATCTTTTTGCACCGTTAACTGTTAAACCTAGCGGTGTGAATCCTACTAACATTAGTAATATGACCATAATTCCGTTTGCCCATAACATCCACCCTTTCCATTTTGTATAAGGGTACATTGCTACGACAATACCGGCTACAAGACCTACAATATTGTTAACCAGCTGTTTTTGAAAATATAGATACATACTATGGTTATTTGTTTCTGCAAGTGATTTTACAGAGCTTGCGCTAAATATCATCATCAAACCAAATAACATAAGGGTTAAAAGTAGAAGAGTGAATAACGGGTGAAATCTTACTTTCTGCATAAACTAGAGCCTCCTTAAACTACCCTGTTTTTTCTAATAAAAAGAAAAAAACCCCTCTTTTAAGAGGGATTAATTCTGAAGTTGAAGTTGAAATTTAAAAGATAAAACTATTACACCTTTTAAGCTGAAGTGTTCTCTACAAGACCGCGTAACTTTTGACTCATTAGAGTAAGACTGCCCTTCATTTCATCCAATTGATTTGCTTTTGCAACAATTTCACTTTGAATTTCTTGAGCGCGTTTGTCCATCTCATATTTAATGAGTTTTGCTTCTCTAATTTTGTCTTCTGCAGAACGGCTAATATCATACGCATTTTTTTGTGCTTCGTTAATAATGCGTTCTGCTTCCATCTTAGCATCTTGAAGAATTTGTTCTCTTTCAAGTTCGGCCTCGTCTACAATACCCTCGGCTTTAGTTACTGCGCCTTCAAACAATTCTGTAATTTGTTTCTGCATACGTTCCATACGCTGATCTTTTGATTTAAGGCGTTGCATCACTTCTAGTTCATTTTCCTCTGTTTTCGGTTGAGAAGAACTGACAGTTGTTTCAGCTACGCGCCCTTTTTTGTTGTTCTCATAAAATTGAAGCAGTTGCTTAGAGGTTTTTTCTAAATGCTCTACATCAGCTGAGATTTTAGTTAAAAAATTATCTACCATATCAGCGTTATACAAACGTTTTTGTGTGAAAGGAACTTTAATTTCCTCAAACGCTTCGCTAAGAATTTCTTCACTAATAGGTATGTTATTTCTTCTCATTTGTCTATTTGCCATTTATAGCCCCTTTAAGGGTTTTCCCCTCCTTATAGTTTTGCTCCCTTGCTAGAAGGGAGCAATATTATGTATTATTTAACCCTGGCGACGGCGAAGAAATGTTGGAATCTCAATTTCAATATCTTTTTCAATTTCTGCTAAAGTAGCATATCTTGAAGAAGTACTCATTGCTTCTTTTTCTTCACGTCGAGGAACTGTAAGCTCAACGTCTTCGTTTCTCATTGTTTGCATTGGTTGCATTGATTGTTGGTCTTTTTCCATACCTTGCGAAGACCAGCTTTGACGAGTTTGAGATTCTGATAATTCATCTTCAAAACCAGTCGCTACAATCGTAACTTCCACGCGATCTTCTTCCCACTTCGGATCATCTGTAATAACGTGTCCAAATAAGATTTCAGCATCTTCATCAGCGTGTTCTTCAATCATTAATGCAGCACGGTTAATTTCCATAAACGAAAGTTTGCTTGAACCAGTGAAGTTCATTACAATGCCTTTTGCTCCAGTAATACCGTGTGTTAAGAGTGGGTTTGTCATAGCTTGTTTAGCAGCTTTAATAGCGGCTTGTTCACCTTTAGCTTCACCAATACCCATTAGAGCTGAACCACCTACGCGTACAGCTGTACGAATGTCTGCATAGTCAAGGTTGATATGACCTTTTTTATTAATTAAGTTAGAGATACCGATTGCAGATTTAGCTAGAACTGAATCAGCTAATCTGAATGCATCTTCGACTGAAATTTTTTGTGCTTCGCCTTCTTCAAGCGATTCAAGAATTTTGTCGTTAGGAATTGTAATTAACGTATCTGTGTTTTCGAACGTTTCTTTGCGGCCCTTTTGTCCTGAACGCATACGTTTACGTCCTTCAAAAGAGAATGGTAACGTTACAACCCCAATAGTTAAGATATCTAACTCTTTACAAATAGCTGCTACAACAGGAGCTGCACCAGTACCAGTTCCACCACCCATACCTGCTGTGATGAATACTAAGTCTGCACCTTCTACTGCTTGGCGAATTTCTTCTCTAGTTTCTTCCGCTGCCTTTTTACCGATCTCTGGGTTTGCGCCTGCACCTAAACCGCGAGTTGTTTTAGAACCGATTAATACAGTCTTAGCTTTTGTATTTTCTAATACTTGATTATCAGTATTAATAACGATGTATTCAACACCTGAAATTTGGTCTTCTACCATACGGTTTACAGCATTACAACCTGCTCCACCAACACCAATAACTTTAATGATTGCATTCTCTGCTTTTTTTAGAGTGAGATCTTTTTCTTTTTCCATCTTAAAACTTACCTCCTAGAATTCCATATACATTTTTTCTTGATATCTTAACGGTGATAAACGACTTATTTCGTCCTTGTTGTTAATTTTCGTAGTCATTATATTTTCTAAAAAAATTAAAAAACAATAGTTCCTAATAGTATTTTTAATTTTTTTATAAGATTTTTTAACTCTGAGTTGCATTAGATTTGTACCTGCTATATAATCCGATTATGAGAAAATTTACAGATAAGAAATTTCATAGTAAAGTTGTTCACTCTTGTAAATATCAAGTGGTTTGGTGTACTCAGAATCAGAGAGATGTCTTAAAAGATGATGTAGCATTAAGGTTGAAAGAAATTATTGAAGAGTCAATGGAAGAGGTTCCGGGAGAAATAATTAAATTAGCAATAATGCCTGAGCAAGTTCATTTAATAGTATTTATTAATCCCCAGTATGGAATCGACAAACTAGTTCGCCATCTTAAAAGAAAATCCGCAGGTCCATTGCGAGAAGAATTTTCTAGCGTAAAAGGACGCGTCTCTTCTACTTGGACATCAAGCTATTATGTATGTACTTTGGATTCAAGTACACCAGAAGCCATAAACGAATATATCAAGAGTCAAAAAAGTAAGTAGCCAACTATGACAGCCTTAAAGGTTCCTTAAATACCTTTAAGGTTGTCACATAAACTATATTTCAAAATAAAATTCATAATATTCAATCATTAGGAGGAATTATAATGTTGTTAAAACGCTGGAATCCAATCACTATTCAAGGTAGAGAGTTCTATATTGATGAAATTTATCAAGGAGAATATGAAATTTGCACAAAACTAACTGATAAGCGTAAGACTAAAAACTGCCTAAAAAAATTAATAAACGAGGCTCTTCAATGGGAAGACCTACCTTTAGAAAACCGTTCTATTTGCAAAGTAGAAGTTGGTAGTAGATTATATATGTTAATTGAAGATGCTAAGTATAATATGTTAATACCTAAAGAAGAGCTGCTTACTGCTTAACGAACGGTTACAATAATAATAATAGTAACGGTAACGATAATAATTACATAAGAAAACGACTGCCTATTAATAGGCAGTCGTTTTCAGATATCTTGGTTTCATACCTTTAATATATTAGTTAAAAGACATTTCAATTGTTTTCTTTTTCTCATTCCATACTAGTTTTGCTTGGTATGGCTTACCTGCTTTACTAACAAATCCATCTAATTTTTCAGTTTCTTTCTTATTAATTACTTCTTGAATCAAATCAACCGTCATTGGTTTTCCGCCAATGTTTTTCCATACTGTGAATTTGCAGTTTTCAGAAGAAAAGTTGCTGCAACCGAATAACTTTTCCATTTCTACTATAGTTCCACCACAGCAAGGACATTGAGCAGAAGTCTCTGTTCGCTCGACTGGCTTTCTTTCCGGAAACTCAAATTCTAACTTTCCATTTACATATTTTAGATGCGCTTTAAAAGTATTTTTTGTTGTCTTGCTTTTAAAACCATCTAACAACTCAGTCTTATTGTTGGTTATTAAATCCATAATAATCTTTTGTGAAAGCTTCTTCCCGCCATACTCTTTAGGTAAGGATAAGCAGGAATGTTCCTTTGTGTTGCTTTCACAATGTACAAACTTACCTCGATCAAACACTTTCCCTCCGCAAGTTGGGCAAGAAATATCTAATTCTTTTACCTCTGCTTGTTCAAAAATAAATTCAAACCCGCTGTATTCCTGATTCAATTTTAACTTTGCATCAAATGTCTTACCAGCTTTAGTTTTAAAACCTTTTATTTGGTTTGTTTCTCCCTTTGAAAGCATCTGTTTTAATTGATTGGTTGTTATTTTTTTGTTTAAAAATCCCTTCCAAACTCGAAAGCAAGCTTGATCTCTGTTACTACTTTTACAAGCAAAACCTTTTTGAAACTCTATAATTGGTTGGTTGCACTTCGGACAAACCCCTACTGTATTTTCACTTTCTTCGCTTTCAAATTCTACGGATAACGTCTTTTCTTTCAATTCTTTAATTTCTTCTGAAACGAATTGAACGATACGCTCATAGAAGTCGTCTTTATGCACTTTTTCTTCTTCAATGAGGCGTAATTCTTTTTCCCACTGAGCGGTTACTTCTGGCGACTTAAGACGTTCTGGAGCAATCTCAATGAGTTTAACGGCTAAGTCAGTCGCAATTATTTGTTTTCCTTTACGGATAACATACTTTCGTGCAATCAGGTTCTCTATGATTTGGGCACGGGTCGCCACAGTACCCAAGCCAGCATCCGCTTCTTTCATTTCTTTCTTTAAAGCAGCTTCTTCTATGTAATCTTTTGCATTCTCCATAGCCTTACCAATAGTACCCTCAGTATAATGAGGTTTTGCTTTTGTTTGTTTTGTTAGTAGATCGGATTTTGAAATACTGTTTTCTTCACCTTTTTCAATAGGAGGTAATGTTTTTTCCTCGTTATCACTATCTTCTTCTACATCTACTGCATCTTTTCCATAAACTACTTCCCAACCTGGATCTTTTAAGATACGTCCATTAGTTTTAAAGGTTTCTCCTTCTACCTCTGTTACAATTTCTGTTTTCTCGTAAATTGCTTCCGGATAAAACACTGCTAAAAAACGACGTATAACTAGGTCATATATATTTTCAATATCCTCTTTAGTTGCAATTACTTGCTTATTTTTCACTTCATCAGTAACTTCATTTAAATTTAAAGATTTTTTAGTAGGAATAATTGCGTAGTGATCACTAACCTTTTTATCATTAACAAAGTTTTTGCTTATTGGAATATTTCTAGAAATGATATTTGTTACAAACTCGGAGTATCTTGTAGAGTTTACAGCTTGGAGTAATTGAGGAAGTTCCGGAACTTGAGAGTTCATAATATATTTAGAATCTGTTCGTGGATAGCTTAGTACCTTGTATTTATCGTAAAGAACTTGAGCAACATCTAATGTTTTCTGCATTGTGAAACCAAACTTTTTATTAGCTTCAGCTTGTAATGAGCCTAAATCGAATAACTCTTTTGGATTTACTTTTTGCTCTATCACATCTTTTACAGTTACCTTGCCTGTCTTTCCATTAATTTTATTAAGTATAGCTTCTGCGTCAGATTTTAATTCAAACTTTGTGTTTCCTTTAGCATCTTTAAACCACATACCTTCGTACTTATTATTAAAATTAACTTTTAACTCAAAAAAGTCTTTTGGTTTAAAGTTCTCTATTTCTAAGCGTCTCTGAACTAACAAACTTAAAGTAGGAGTTTGAACACGACCAACGTGTAATCTTCTACCTGTTTTAATGCTAAAAGCTACAGTCAAATTATGACCTAAAATATAATCAGCGAATTGTCTTGCATAAGCCGAATCTACCCTTGGAGCAAGAAAATCTTGACCTCTTAAGTTTTTAAAAGCTTTTCTTATATCATCTTCTACTTTTGATTGAACCCATAAACGCTTTACAGGCTCTTTCATCCCTATTACATCAATCAATTCTTGCCCTATTAGTGTTCCTTCTCTTTCAGCATCACAGGCGCTAATAATTTCATCGAACGAAAATTGCTTGTATACTTTCTTTATATTCTGGAGCTGCTTCTTACGGACGTTATCAAATTCGTTCTTAATAGGTGAATGATATTCTAACTTCCCCGTTGGTGGCACAAACGGTATAGACTCCCAATTCCAACCACCAAATTCTTCTTTAGAATAATCTGCAGGCTCCTTTGAATTAACTAAATGTCCATAAGCCCATACAATGACGTATTCATTATTTTTAAAATAACCATCACCTTTAGTAAATTTACCTGTAAAGCTCATTGCTTCTGCATACGCTTTTGCCATATCTGGCTTTTCTGCTATCACTAACTTCATTCTGCATCACTCCTTGCTGCATATAAAGAAAAGAAGTTAAAAAATGAAAGCGATTTATAACCGCTCTTTTGGTAAAACTCTTGCTATACGAACGTCTCTATAGCGATACAGATTAATTTTTGTATATATTTCACCTGTGGTCTCATTATAGACGCCAATCAAAGGAAATAGTGGGATTTGCGGATTTACTTGAATAATCTCTCCTGACATCCCATTGTTCAATTCGACTCGGGCCCCTTCTTGATAGGGGTTAAATTTTTCTTTAAATAATATAACGTAATCTTCTGCAAAAGCTTTGTTTTTCTCTTCTTCTATCTTTTCAGAGACTTCAATTGGATGAAACGGAGGTCTATGGGGTCTAAAGCTTGATAGCGCATTATAAGTTTCTGCGATTGCTATCACTTGGGCTATCGGTTGTATTTCATATCCTTTTATATGTAAAGGATAACCACCGCCATCAAATCGTTCGTGTGTTTGGATAACGAAGTTAACGTCATTCTTGCTAAAACCATATTTCTCAAGTAATTCTCTTGAGTAATGGGGATGTTGTTGCACTTTTTTAAATTCTGAATCTGTTAATCCGCCTTGCTTGTGAGTTATTTTTGCAACTTTAACCTTGCCTATATCGTGAATTAGCGAATAAAATACAATTTCAATTAAATGTCTATCTATACGGTTATCTACCATTAAAAGCTGGGCTACTACCATCGACATATTAATTGATGACACAAAAGAGTAATGATCAACTTCTCTCATTAGAGATAAAACTGATAAGACTTTTTGGTTTCGTTGTAATTTTTTCTCCAGACCTGTATATAACTTTTTAGAAGAAGACATATCCCATAAACTGCAGCTATATACGACATCTTCTATAATTTCTAATGTTTCTTCATTTGTATATGTGCGTTGATAATAAGGGGCAACATAAACATATTGCATTTGTAAATCTTCAATACATTGCTTTTCAACATCACGAATAGAAGTGCCTTTCGCTAAGGCTAAAAGCCCATCGTGACGATATAAGTTTTGTTCTAAAAAATCACCATACTTAATTTCGTGGATCGCTACCATATCCATTCGTTCATCACCTCTTTTCTGAATTTTATTGGTATTTATTTATTTTTCAAATATAAACACAAAAAAAATAGCCGAATATAATATAAACAAACAACATTTTATAATTCGAGGTGAAGAATGTGAGCAAGTCAAAATCAAAAAAAATAAGACAAAAACTTGTCCGTGAAGGAAAAATGGATCCTCAACTAAATCGAAGTTTTTTCACTAAAAACAGGGATGCTTTTAATTTCACCGTTGAAAAGAAAGGCAAAACAAAAAAAGATTTAATTTATAAGCAAATAAAAAACGATCCTTTGGAAGACTAGGATCGTTTATTTTTTCGCTACCCATAATTTCATTTGCTCGTACCAATCTTTTAAATAGATCCGCACTTTATCTTGTTTCACTTTTTCTTCAGCTTTTTTGTCTAGCTCGTCATCCTGGCCTGATACATAAATTTTAACCGGAGTATCCCCGCTTTTGACCATACCTAGGCGTTGAGTGGCTTGTTTCTCTATATAAGCATCCGTTTTTGCTTGTTGGAGCTCTTGTTTGGCTCCTTTAATACGATTTTCTAATTCAGAAATATCATTTTTCAATTCGCTATTTTCAAACTTTAATTGAATGGTAAATAAAACGTTCATTAAAAATGCAAATCCAACTACGAATGCAATAATTAAATAAGTATATGTCTTATTTTCCGTAAACCACAGTAATATTTTCTTAGCCACGCTGTAACCCTCCTTAACACTATTTATCCAACCTTTTTTTATTATTTTTTACTTCAATTCCTCTAAAATAATTTCCGCAAATAAGTAAATCAATCAATTATTTCTCTTTAAAGTAACGGTGTTTACCATTTAGGAAGATTGCAAATTCCTCGTATTCGTCACCTTGGTGCAATAATCGGTATTGCTAACAATTAAGTTAATGAAAAAAATGAGCCTTAGTTTTAAGACTCATTTTTAATTACAAAAGAAGTTGCTATATTTTGATCTTTGATTTGAGGTGTAATGATTGCTCCAACACTAAGCTTGTCTTTAAAGTTAGCCCACACATTATAGTAAACGACCAATTCCTTGGCATCTTCTTTTCTAGCAACTTTTAGAAAAGCCATTTTTCTTCCCTTTTTATCTTTAATTGGAGAAACCGATTCAATTACATACTCTTCATTATCTAGCGTTTCAATAATTTCGTTAAAATTGCTAAATGTGTACTGAAGCAGTTCCTGTTCCCAATCGATGTAGTGAAGAGTTGGGTTTTGTCCATTTAAAGGTTTTTGGTTCTTTTTATCTTTTACGCTTTGCCAAATTTGATATCGATCACCAAAACAATCAAAAACACCCGCACGTATCAAGATGTCCATAGTTCTACCAGACATTTCTTTTAGAAGCTCTTTCGCCTCTAAAAATGTCTTCACTTGTTTTTTAGAAATCAACTGTTTTATTTTAGAAGCTTGGCCTGCACCCACTCCTGCTATAGCTGCCAATCCCATTTGAATTTCTCCATTTTTAGTCACTTCAAAATGAACATTTGATTTAAATAAGTCTGGCTTTAGGAGCTTTATATTCATATTTCTAACTTCATCTAAATAAACTTTTAATTTCTTTCTATTGTCAATAGACACATTCATTGATGAAGTCATAAACTCCACAGGGTAATGAGCTTTTTGGAATGCTGTTTCAAACGAAAAGACTGCATATCCTCCAGCGTGGGAACGATTAAAGCCGTAATCAGAAAACTTTTCAATTAAATAATAAATGTACTCTGTAATTTCAAGTTCTCTCCCATTAGCAATAGAACGTTCAATAAATTTCTTCCTTTCAGCTTCTAATAAGCTTCTTTTCTTACCAGATATAGCTCTTCTCAATAAATCCGCTTCTCCTAGAGCATATCCGGCCCATACTGATGCCATCTCAAGTATTTGTTCTTGGTAAGTAATAATGCCGTGTGTTTTATCTAAAATAGGAACAATATCTTTGAACTCAGGAGAGCTTGGATCTAATTTTTCAAATGACCAATATCCTTTTGTTTTATTTTCTACATAACGAGGTATTTCTTCCATTGGACCTGGGCGATATAAGCTTAAAATATCCATTAAATCTTCTATGCTGCTTGGCATAACTTCCTGACACGTTTTCCGCATCCCTTGAGACTTCATTTGAAAAACACCCACAGATTTACCCGAACGATAAAGGTCAAATGTCTTTTGGTCATTAAAATCCAATTTATATACAGGCTTACCTAATTTCTTCCTAATTTTCTCTGTCCCTAATGTAATATCTAACGTCTTTACCTTTAAGAAATCAAATTTTGTCACTCCTAAACGCTCAACCTGATCGTCTTGCTTAGTAAACGCTAAAACTAATTCTCCGTCCCTCTTTATAAGCGGAAGCTCGTTTAACTCTTGGCTAATAATTACGCCCGCTGGATGAATTGATATTGCTTGAGGCAGGCTTGCTATGCCATTAACATAGTCAAGAATGTGCGAATAACCTTTTTCTTCTAACCTTTTTGCTACTTTTTTACCTTCGGCTGTTTCTAGAAATTCATCTAAATTATCTAAGCCTTTAGGAAACCAAGTTTCAATTCGTTCATTAATACCAAAGATGTTTTTCACAGACTGGATAGCATTAATTACACCAAATGTATTAAATGTTAAAATTTTAGAAACACAATCTGTTCCATACTTTTCTTTGACATAATCGAAAAGTAAATATATAAGACTCGCCGGTAAATCAACATCAATGTCTGGCTTATTTGAACGATAAGGGTTCAAAAATCTTTCAAATTTTAACTCATACGTAATTGGGTCAATTTCAATAATATCTAAACAGTAAGCCAACACGCTGCCTACAACTGAACCCCTGCCTCTCCCTACACGAATGTTCTTTATCCGGCAATACCTAATAAAGTCTGCTACCATAAGAAAATAGGTATAAAAGCCTTTTTCTACAATAACCGATAGCTCGTGTTTAAGCCTTGCAATTGCATATGTTTTATTTTCACTACCATAACGTTCATTAAAACCAAAACCCGCTTTATAACACAATAATGCTATTTTTTTCTGTTCCCAGCTAGATTCAGGAATTTTAATTTCTCTGCCAAAGAAACGATTCCAATTATCCGGTATAGGAGTATGCTTAATTTCATCCAGATTCCAATATTCCATTTTCTTTTCTTTGAAATTTTTATGACCTTCAACAATAAATTCTTGTTTTATATTATTAAAGAATCTTTTTGTTCTGTTGAATTCAAACGCATTCATATCATCTTTTAAAAATTGAAGCGGCAACATATAAGAGCGGTAATCGTCTTCTACTAACTTGCCCACTTTAATTGCTTTTCTCATTAAGCTTACCTCACGTTCAGTCGGATCAAGGTAAGCAATCTCTTTAATTTTGAGTGTATGAACACCTGATTTTTCTTTTAAAATTCGTGAGCTACGAATAGACTCTCTACGTTCTAGAATATAAACTTTATCTACGTTGTTTTTTAGCCATCTAAGCTTATCTAGTTCCTTTTTAATAATTTCTTTTTTAGCAACTTGATTTGGTACTAATATGACTTCAAAATCTTCTTTATTTATACAAGAAAAATCATTAGTGCGATAAGCTTTTTCTAAGTTAGCGACTTTTATTAGTACATTTCCTCTAGGAATCCAAAGCAACTTTACACCATTGTTTTCTTTTTCAATGGAATAAAGGATATTTATGTTGTATTCGTGATTAAGTTTTTCGATTTCTAACCAAGCATAAGGACCATCATCCGCAATTAATAATGTATCTACGTTTAATTCTTTTGCTTGCTCTAAAAGAGAAAGTGGCTCAATATTCGTTTCTAAGCTGTATTTTGTCTTTACTATGTACAATGCCTTCCCCTCCTTTGCACATTATACCTTGTTCGTTTTTATACTATGAAAAAAAATTTGTAGAAAATAAACTACAAAAAAGACCACTTTTCCCAATTCGTAAAAGTGGTCTTTTTAATATAGCTTTGTTTTACACTATAAAGCTTTTCTATGTTGCATTCATTTCTTCTTAAATATGTATATTTAAGAAAAATTACTCTTCTGTAGATTCTTCAACAGAAGAATCTTCTTCTTTAACTGGAGTGATACGAGTGATAACTGGCTCATATACATATTCACCCTCAAAACCGTTTTTTGGACGACGACGAATGTAACCACGAGCTTTTACCTTTGTATCTAACTCAATTTCTTTAGCAATTTGCCAAGCAACTGCACCGTAAGCAATCATTGGAATGTAGTCAGTATAAATAGTTTTAACTTCTCCATTTTCATCAATGATTTCTTTAGCTACTTCAAGAACGAAGTCATTTACAGTTAAACCTTCTGTATTGCGACGAACCCAAGGAATTTTGTTTCCTTCTTCATCTAACACTGCAACCGGACGGCCTTTTTCATCTTTTTCAAGAACGCCATCTTCGTTAAATTTAGCTTTGTAAAGCTTGCTTTTTAACACACCGTGGAATTCGATTTTGTTACGTGTACGAGTATAACCTTCCACTTTTTCAGTCTTCTTAGAAAGAATACGTGTAATTGTGTGGCGTCTGCCGCTTTCTTCGTCACGGCGGTCATACGCACGATACTCACCTTTAACAAATAATAAGTCGCCTTCTTGAATTCCACCAAGGCTGTCCATTTTTGTTTTAGTGATTAATACAGGTAAAACTGATGTATCTGTAACAGTTTTTTTAGAGTTCTCAAACTCTACTTCTACTTCAACAACAAAGTATTGTTCAATTACTTCATCAGTTTCTTTGTTTCTTAAGTCGTGATTGAATTCAGGTCCTTTCACAACTTTACCGCACCATACACCACGATTTAATCCAAATGTTTGTTTTTCCATAATAATTTCTGGTCAAATGACCAGTTCGCACCTCCTATTAATATCTATCTCTATCATTTTGTATTAAGCCTTTAATTGACTGTGAGGCCTTAAAATTATTTTCGAATAATTTGTATTTAACCTTCCAATCATCATACTCTTTTTGCAAAACAAGAATCTCTTCCTCTAAGGGTTCAATTTGGGTCGTTACGAACTCTCGAGTGATAAATTCTGCTTTGTCAGATAGGTCCGCTTCTCTAGGTTTTTCAGGTCTACGAAGACGCACGATTTCTTTTGCTTCGACGCGAGTATATCCCGTTTCCATCAATTTTTTCATTTCTTCTACTTCATTCGTTAGAGCTTCTTCAAGCTTTTTTCTGTATGCATTAATAGTTCCTAACCGAATCTCGCTTTTTTTAATAGCTAACTCTCTATTCTTTTTACTAATTAGAAGTTTTTTATTAGATATTTGCGATTCTAAGTCCACTAAAATATTGCCAATCCACCCAATTACAGCTGGATTTTTCGCTAATATTTCTGCTATCTCAGAAGGTTGAGGATCAGATGGAATCTGTGTTAACAAAGGATCATTAATTAATTCTTCAATTTTTTTAAAACGGCTATTATCGTCTTGATAGCGGGACAAAATTTTCCCTCCCCATAATATCGAAGAATATATATGTAGTTTTTTCTTTTCATTTCAACTTCGAGTGAATTATATTCTTCGTTTTTTTATAAAAACAAGAGGACTATACGAAAATATTTGAGTAAATAAAAAAGAAGCCTAATTCATTTAGGCTCCGATTTGATTAGCATCTTTTTCATTTACTTTATCAAATGTTGTTACTGCTTTAGAGTTGGCTTGAAAACCCTTTTGGGCTAACATCAACTCATTCATCTCATATGCAATATCTACGTTGGACTGTTCTAAAGTTTGTGATGCAACAGTTACATTATTAACAGGGTTAAAAATATTTATTTGACCGGTATTATTAGCCTCAGTAAGAACCTCTTTGTTCTTTAAGACTTTTAGAAGCGATTGGTTCGTATCAAAAGCGCCTAAAACCTTATCTAGAGGCCCAAATGTATCTTGAATGTCAGCCACAGTCATTACTTTAAACATACTTCCTTCGGTCTTTTTTAGGTATCCTGTGTTTTCTTTGTCAACTGTACGAATTTGAAGCTTTGCAATTTCTTCTCCGCTCTCTTTATTCAAAACTCTTCCTTCTTTATCTATTGTCGCTTCTACCCCGTTTGGAATTTGAATACGGTTACCATTCACATCTAATAAAAAGGCACCGTTCATTAATGACAAATTTCTTTCTTCATCAAGTTGGAAATGACCATCTCTGGTTAATCGTTTCTCACCGTTAATTCCTACTTCAAAGAAAGAAATGCTTTTATTTCCGTTTTCATCTGTCTTATTTTGTAAAGAAACATCCAAAGGGCTTTCCGTAACTTGTAGTAATCCGGGATCAAAATTAGTTTGAATATCGTCTGTATGTACTTCCTCCTGATATTTACCGATTACTCCTGTTTTATCGTTTGAAATGATTCTTCTTAGTCCTTCTTCAAAAACACTGAAAGTCTCGTGATCTTTTTTATAGCCGTTACTTCTAGAATTAGCTATGTTATTTCCTATCACATCTAGTTTATTTTGGAATGAAATCATTCCCATTGCACCGGTATATACGTTTGCCATATTGCACCTCTATTCGTTATTTAGTAATAGTCTTAGTTTGTTTATTCCATCGTGGTGAAGTTGAGAAATTCTAGCTTCTGATACTCCTAATTCGTTAGCAATTGCACTAATATTTTTGTGTTGAAAATAATAATTATCTATTACATACTTCTCTTTATACTTTAATTTATCTAAATAAAATTTAACTTCTTTTTTCTTTTCATCCTCTAACATCTGAACTTCTGCGTCTTCGCTTTTATCAACTTTTTTCTCAAAATTTGGATTTTCGTAAAAAGCGTCTATAGACATACCGTTATAGATTAAGGTTTTTAATTGCAGTTTGCTGAACTCTTTTTCATTTAGGTTTAAGTAATCCATAATTTCCTTTTCGTTAACTTTGTCGTTTTTAGCTATTTCTATTTCATTTTTTATACGTTCCATTTTTTTAATTCGTTCTAATGTGGATCTCGATACACCTTGAGAATGCTTAGCATATTGTCTTAAATGATCTACTATTTCTCCTCTTATTCTTATAGAGGCATAAGCTTCAAACTTCTCAACCTTATCAGGATCGCAATTATCAACGGCCTTTATTAGACCTAGTACTCCAAATTGATATATATCCTGTTTTTCTATACCAACAGGAGCTTTTATTTTTTGAGTCTCTTGTTTAACTAAATTAAAATAACTTTCAACAAGTTGATTTCTGATTTTTTGGCTCTTTTCTTGCGTATAAAGATTCCAAAGCTCGTTACGAGACGGATTCATTTGAAACCACCTCTACTTTCTAAAAAAAATTCCTAAACAACCTATCATTTATTTATCCATTGTTCGCTGAAACTCTTTTCAAAACAAAAAAAAGCCTTCTCATTTAAATGGAGAAGGCTTCCCAAAGCTTTTTGGTATAGTTTTCTGTTGTAAATAACTCAATGTCATCTGGAACTTTTTGTCCATAAGTTAAGTATGAGATCGGAATATTAAATTCTTTATACAAGTTATAGATAAATCCATAAGAATCTGTTTCATCCATTTTCGTAATGATGAGATGATCTATACTTACACCATCATAAGCACGAATTGTCTTGACCATATCTTTATACTTCTGATTTGCAGCTAATACTAAGCTTACACTCTCAGGATTAACGGTTTTTAGATACATTTCTATTTCTTCTTTCATCTCAGTATCTTTTGGGTTTCTTCCATATGTATCAATTAAGATGTAATCCATTCCCTTTTGATGCTTAAAAACGTTAACTGGAATTTTCAGTTCATCAATATTACTTTGAATAAGCGGAAAATCCAGCTTTTCAGAGTAATTTTTCATTTGTTCATAGGCGCCCACTCGAAAATTGTCTGTTGTAATAACTCCAATTTTTTTAGCGCCTTTTTGAAGACGATTCATTATTTTAATGAGCGTTGTTGTTTTGCCTACACCTGTAGGACCAAACAGTGTTAAGATCTGATAGTCGTTTTTTTCTGCCCAATCAGTCATTTCCTGTTCAACAACACGATTTACGTTTTGTTTCCACTCTTCTAACGTTTTAGGGTTTTCTTTTTGCGCTGTCTCCAATAGGTGTTCAATCCACCTTGAATCGACCTCTTGTTCTTTTAAATAATCCCAAACCTCTGAGAACTCTGAGCTCAGTACTTTTTCAGTTTCTGGTTTAATTTGTTCAATTCTGGTTAAGGTTTCTTCATTTTTTAAACTAGATACTCTTTCGTTTTTTGATTCCTTAAGAATATCGATAATGGTTTTACGATCCTTTTTCTTTTGATCCTGAATTAGTTCAAATTCAAATATGTACTGTTTTCTAAACCATTTTCTTTTTTTACCCTTATTTAAAACTCTATAGCTGCTGCCGTACTCTTCATCAAGTTTTCTATAAATTTCTTCCGGAGAAAACCCGATCTCTTTTCTAATTTGAGACATATTATCTGGGGAAAACTTCCCCATTCACCTCCTCATTAAATACTTGCTATTACCTTGTTTTTTACGTTCGATGGTAACTCATAAATAGATATTACAGGAGTATCCGTGTCAAAGTTCTCCATCATTCTACTGATTGCCGGACGAAGTTCTGGCCTTTGAGTTACTATTACTGGCTCAATTTTCAACGTTCGAGCGTTGTCTTTTTCTTTCTTCAACCGCTCTAAAAATTTGACTTGCCAATCATAGTTCATAGAAAGAACATTTACGCCATTATGCGAGTTTACAACCAGCTCTTCTTCATCTTTTAATGATATGAGATATAGCTTACCATCATTGTTGATATAGTTTTCGCAGATTTGACGTGAAATCCTTTGTCTTACAAATGAAACGATTGTGTCAATATCCTTTGTTTGATTGTAGGCTTCAATGAAAGATTCAATAATAGTAGGTAAATCTTTAATTGAAACTTTTTCTTTTAAAAGAGAAACAATTACTTTTTGAAGTAAATATAAGTCATCTATTTTATCCATCTTATCTTTAAGAATTGGATGTTCCTCGCCTACTTCTTGAACCATATCAGCTACCTGTTGAAGAGAAATAAATTGATAGAGGTTTTTCTCAATAATTTGATGTAAGTGTGTAGCAATAATTGTAATAGGGCTCCAAACGTCATAACCTTTGTCTGCAGCTTCATCTAATTGATTTTCATCAATCCAATAAGCTTCTTGACCAAAGATGGGATCTTTCGTTTTCTCGCCTTCAATTTCACTAATTACTAGCGGAGTAGGAATAGCCAAAATTTTATCCTTCTTTATTACTCCAGAGGCTACGGCACTTTCTTTTACTTTTATAACGTATTTAGTCGAAGGATGAAGGGATACGTTATCTCGTATCTTAATTGCGGGGATTTTTATACCTAACTTATTAGCGAAGATTTGTCTCATTAGGTCTGTCTTATCGTGGATACTTTCTTTCTTATTACCGAAAACATCTGTACTATCTGCCATAAAGTATGGTGCCAATTTATAACCTACCTCTAGAACAACTGGCTCAACAGAACGTTTAACTTTAACCTCTTTTGAAGTAGTTTGTTCTGTCTTTCTTTTTCGTAATTCCTCGTTTGCCTTGTTTTCTTCCTCGGTCTTCTTATTTCTTTGCATCATATAACCTGCAAATATTAATAATGCACCTGGAACTGCTAATTGGAAGAATGGCAAGCCTGTAAGTCCTAAAACGATTAACACTGCACCTGCTATGTAGAGGTTGCGAGAATTTGGAATAAGTTCTTGTAAAATTCTTTGAATAACACTATTACTTTTGGCATCTCCGTCTTCATCATCTTCCTCTACTTTTGCCATTACAATTGCACCAGATACAGTAATCATAAGTGCAGAAATTAAGTTAACTACTCCGTCACCGACAGTTAATAATGTAAAGCGGTTGGCGGCTTCTGCAAATGGAAGGTCTAATTCTACCATACCAACAATTAAACCCACGATTAAGTTAACAACAATCATTGCTATGCTGGCAAAAACGTCACCTTTTATATATTTACCTGCCCCATCTAAAGAACCGTAGAAATCGACTTGCATTTGAAGTCTTCTTTTCTGTTTTTTAGCCGTTTGATCGTCAATCGCTCCTTGGTTTAACTCATTATCAATACTCATTTGCTTACCAGGCAAAGCATCTAACATAAATCGTGCTGATACTTCCCCAAAGCGGCTTGCTCCATTAGCAACTATAAATTGAACGATTAATAGGATAATAAACATTACTAGACCAATAATAATCTCATCCTGAACAATTAAGTGTCCGGCAGATTCAATTACTGTTCCTGGGTTACCACCTGATATAATTTTTCGAGTAGTTGCGATGTTAAAAGCAATCCGAAAGATTGTACTCATTAACAATATCATTGGAAACGTTCGAAGCTTGTCCCAGCTATCAATGGTTGAAGAAGTTAATAAAACAATCATTGAAAATGCTAGGGAGGCTGAAATACATAAATCGATAATTATGCCTGGCATAGGTATAATTAAGAAGATTACCCACGCTATAACGCCGAAAATTAATAACGTGGTTTTAAACTCTTCATAAAATGGTTTTAAATTCATTAACTTCCCCCCTGCTTAACCACTATTTATCAATTTTTATTCTGTTGTCTCTTACTAGTTTTGCAATAATTTTTCCTATAACTTCATAAAGGTCTTCAGGGATATAATCACCTTCATCTATTTCAGCGTGCATCTTTCTTGCTAGCGGAACGTTTTCTATTATAGGAATATTATTTTCTCTCGCTACTTCTTTCATATATAACGCTAGGTGATCTACGCCTTTAGCGATAACTCTTGGCACTTTATCTCCGTGTTTCTTTTTATAACGAAGTGCTACTGCATAGTGAGTCGGGTTTACTATAACTACCGAAGCATCGGGAACTGTTTTAGCTACCTGTTTTTTCATAATTTCCCTAAACTGAGCTTTTTGTCTTGAACGAACCTCTGGATTACCCATCTGGTTTTTCATTTCGTCTTTAATGTCCTCTTTTTTCATTTTTAAGCTATCTTCATACTGATATTTTTGAAACAAGTAGTCAGCTATCCCTAATCCTGTGAAAACAATTCCTAACTTAATTAATAACTCATTTAGAATACCTTGAAACTGTTGAAGTGACTCAAACCAAGACAAAAGCAAAAGCTCTTGGAATTTATGAGCATTGTTTAAGTAAACGTTGTAGACTACAGCAGATATAATTACAAATACAATTAAGTTTTTAATTAGTTCGAAACCGCTCTTTTTCATATCTGTTATTTGTTTAAAATAATTAACTGGATTTAATTTCTTAATATTCGGTTTAGCGGCTTCGGGAGAAAATAAAAATCCCACCTGAAGATAATAACCTAATAAAGTAAAAATCAAATACATTGAAAATGCGCCAATAAGAAGAGGCGCAGCTTCCATCGTCATTTCCTTTATAATTTGCATTGGAGTGGCGTTAACTTGTATTTGTTCAAACATTGTTACCATTATTTTAAAGAATACAGAAACCACATATGAACTTAAAAAAACAACTCCAATAAATAGCATTCCATAATTTAATAAATTACTTAATTCTTTACTCTTTAGAACCTGCCCCTTTTTCCTGGCATCCTGCCTTCTCTTGGGGGTGGCTTTCTCGGTTCTTCCGTCTTTTGCCACAGGCTCTCACCTACCTTTAACTCTTGCGTTCGAACATATAGTTCATTGCGTCAAAGAATTTCTCGATCAAGTTGTCATTTACTTGTTGGAAAACTACCGTTATTGTAGGAATTGCAACAAAAACAAGCATTATGCCTACTAAAATTTTAATTCCGAATACGTTTGCCAAAATGTTTATTTTGTCAACTGACTTACTCATTAACAATAATGCTAAGTTAACTAAGAATGTTGCCATCATAAAAGGCAACGCTATTTGCAGTGCACCAAAAAACATATATGTAAATGTATTTAGCAAGAAATCTAGTAAGTTTCCTCCCAGTAAAAATTGTTTAGATATATCAAGACCAAATGAATATATAAACCCTGCAAATACTTCATTAAAACCACCAGTAACCAAAAACACTAGTACAAACATTAAATAAAATAAACTTGAGAAGACTGTGGTTTGTGTGTGGTTGATGTCCATAAATGGATTTGAAAAGCCAACGTCTATATCAACAATCGCTCCAGCAATCCTTACAATTGAAACCATTAGTTCCACTACATACGCTAAAATTAATCCAACAATGACTTCTAGTAACATCATTGCTAAGAAAGTCCATAAACTATCAATGCTTATCGGATCCATTCTGTATGCAACAAAAAGGGAAATACCTATTGCTATAGATGCCTTTGCCATAGTTGGAAAACCTGATATTTTAAGGAATGGCAAAAAATAAATAAATGTTATACTCCTTGCAAGGGCCAGTAATACAAGAACCCAATATTGATCAAAAGACAAATTTTATCGACTCCTTAAAAAATTGTAGGAGCTAACCGTAGTGTTTCTTGAATTAACTGGACCAACTTATCGAACATTATTCCTCCAAACGCTAAGATAATAAAAAATACAACTAACAATTTTGGTGTGAACGATAATGTTTGTTCATTAATTTGTGTCATCGCTTGAAAAATACCTACTACGATAGCTAAAACAAAGGTAATGGCGAGCACCGGAAACAATATAACGAGTGTAGTCATCATATACTGTTGAAAAATATAATTTACATTTGAGACATCCAACCTTCTCACCTCTTTCTTACCTTTATTTTTTTTTGTGAAATACCTATAATAATTGATGTTTCTCAAAAAAAAGAAAGTGCCCTTTATATGGGCACTTATACTTTTATTCCTTGGACTAGAATTTCAATAATTAACTCGTAACCTCCAGCGGCAAGGAAAGTAATTATTTTAATCGGTAAACTTATTAAGTTTGGTGGTAACATAATCATTCCCAATAGCATTAATACAGCCGCAACAATCATATCAATTACAACGAATGCAGCCATAATTAAAACGCCCATACCTAGTGCATCTTGAGTTTGAGTTATGATATTTGCTAAAGTAGCTACTAAGAAAGGTACATCTTCTTTTTTCTCGATCTTAACGTCTGCTAATTTTGCAGCCATTTTAATATGGCTTTCATCAGCATTGTCCACCATAAACTTCTTTAATGGCTTTTCTGCAATTTCTACTGTTTTTTCGAAACTTGCTTTCCCATCTTTGTAAGGAAGGTAAGCATCGTGATAAATGTTCTGAGCAACAGGCGCCATTACAAACATTGTCACAATTAAAGCAAGGCCAGTGATTACTTGGTTAGGCGGTGCTGTCATTACACCCAATGCCTGTCTTGTCAAAGACAACACAATTACGATTTTTACGTAGCAAGTCATTGTAATAACAATAGCTGGTAGGAACGACAGGAGAGTAATAATAGCGAAGATTTCAACTGAGGAGGACAGATTTCCGCTCTGACCAACTTGTAGGTTTATTAAGGGGTCGGTTGTTTCAGCAGCAAAAGCTGGATTATGTATAAATACTAAAGAAAAAAGAAAAGTGGACAGAATTGAAAAAAATATTTTATTTTTCATTCTTCAACACTTCTCCTAATGCTTGGAAGGACTCTGTATGTTCTTCTCCCATAACTTCTCTTTCCCATTTCATTTGCTGACTTTCTATTTTCGATGTCTCTAATTTATGAAAGCTTACTCCGCTTTGTCCATATGAATAAGCAAAGTATTCTTTGTCTATTTTTATGATCGAAATTTTTTGACCGAATCCCATTTGTATACCATCATCAATTACTTTTATATGTTCACTTCTCTTCATTCCCGCCCAATTTTTGTTGCCTGTTTTCTTTAATATGAACCAAATAATACCTAGTAATATACAAAAAATAATAAGGATATTTAGAAAGTTCAATAGCATTTAAATTACCTACTTTTTTTATTTTCTTTTCATTTTAATGCAGAAGGTCCTAAACGTTCTCCAGAAGGCAAAATATCTACAATACGAACTCCAAAACAGTCATCGACAACTGTAATTTCACCTTTTGCAAACACGCGATCCCCAACTAGAATATCTACTGGCTCCCCAGCAAAACGATTTAGTTTTACAATGTCGCCCTCGGAGATAGCAAGTACAGCTTCAAAAGTTTTTACAACGTTTGCAAATACCACTCGGACTGGAAGTTCAACATCTCCAAGTTTTTGAATAGTTTCTAATGACATACCCCGCGTCTCTTCAGATAACTCTTCAAGGATTACAGAACTTACATTCTTCTCGTTGCCAGTTTTATCTTCCGAATTATTTTGGTTAGATTCGTTTTCTAATGTATCTTTATCAAATTCATCACTCATAGTAATATCCCGCTAAAGCGGTTCCTCCCCTCTAGCTCTCATTTATTTCGGGTGCACTATCCTCTTCTATAGTGCTGTTGCTTTCTTTTAACTTTTCAATCTTTTCTTCTTTACCTTCTACGTCTTTAACAATTCCTAAAATTTTAACCGCTGCTTTTCCGTCTTTCGCGCCTATTCTACCTACAAATTTCTTTTTACCACCAAAATGGCAAACCATTGGTTCGCTAACTTCATTCAGTACCAAAACATCATTTATATCTAAAGTCAGAAGTTGATTTACTGGTAAATTTAAAACACCCATCTCTACCTCGAAATTGCGTTCTATTTGTAATAAATGATCATTCAAATAGAAAATTTGTTCCGCTGGAGTTTCGATTTTTCTATTTTTAAGAACATTGTCCGTACTTAAACTTTCAATAAATTGTTCAATTGATAAGAAAGGTATAATAATTTGGACTTGTGTGTGGTCTGTTCTAACTCTTACATCAAGTGTTACGAGGGCAACCATATCTTGAGGAAGTGTAATTTTCGCATATTGAGGATCTGTTTCTATTCGGTCAATGTGATATCTAAAATCCCAGACATTTTTAAATGCTTCTCTTAAAGGTGGATACATATAATTTTCTACTAAATGTTCCACGGTTATCTTTTCGAAATCCGTAATATTCTTTTTCACTTTTTTTATTTTTTCAAATACTCCTCCGCACTGCTTAGAATGTACCGCTAATAAGAAGCCAACATCTAGCTGCAGAATGATTTGCTCTTTGTCACCTAAGTTTGTGACTACATATATTTGTTCGTCTCTTTCTCTTTTTTCGAGATACTCCGAAGCAAATGGCACCTGTTCAACCTTTTTAACCTCAACCTCGGCTGGCATTCTTAATAACCCCGACAAGTCTGTTGCAAAGTTACGGGCAAAGCCAGATAGCAAAGAATCTAAACTTCGTAAATTTTCAAAGCTAAATTTGTCGGGACGGTCAAAGTCATAGACGCTAAGACCAAGTTGTTCTAATTTGTCCATTCAGTTTCACCTCACATACTTTTAAAGATAGTTTTTACGTTTCTCGCCTTATAGGGTTTGGCAACAAAACGTTTTACGCCTAAATCAATACCAGTCTTAATATTTTCATCGGTTAAACTAACTCCGCCAGATAAAATCACTTCTATTGAAGGATCAATTCCTCTTACTTCTCTCAACAGAGCAATTCCATCTTCTCTTCTCATCTCTAAATCTAAAAACAAATAATCATAAGTACTATTTTTTTTCTGACTTTTTTTAAGCTCCTTAATTAAGTCCTTACCATTCTCAACTTCAACGATAATAAATTGGCCAATTTGATCTAATATATTTTTTAACAACGTACGGCTATAAACCATATCATCACAAATTAGTATCTTGGGATACATTAGTTAATCCCCTTTCGTCCAACAGCACTTTACTTACTCTCAAACTCATTTCTCCATCAACATTTCTTAAAACATCGCCATAAGCAAAGTATTGATTGTTAATATAAACTCTCAAAACATTCACTATAGAATCATCTAGCTTGATAGTTGTACCTCTTCTCCAAAGTAAAATATCTTCTACAGCTTTTTGAGTTTTACCAGCCTCTACAACCATATTTAACGGAAGATTTTTCAACCACACCGGATCCTGATTGCTATTCATAGTAATTCACCTACCTTTAATTCTTTTTTGTTTCTTCTAATGCTTTTTTTAATGCTCTTTCTATAATAGTAGCTTCAAAACTTATAATTTTTTCATTTATTTCTTCTTCGGTTTCCGCTACTGTAAAGACTTTTCCATTATCCGTATGTACGTTACTTTTTCCACCAATGCTCTTTTCAACAGTTAAAATATTTCTATGATTAATTGAGAACTTGGTCTTCTCTTCATCAATTCTTGTTAAGTAAATCATAGTAAGCCTCCAAAAATTTATATTATCTTTAAATAAATTTATTGCTTTTCTTGTTTTTCCTTTAAAAAAACATCAGGACAAAGTCCTGACGTAATTTCGGATGTATAATCAACGAATTAAGCCAATTGCAACGTTTAAGATTTGGTCTGCAATAGTAATTGTTTTCGAATTAGCTGTGTATGCTTTTTGATAGAACATTAATTCTGTTAATTCCTTAGATGTATCAACATTCGATCCTTCTAGTGAACCGGATTTAATAACACCTTTATCTCCAAGACCTGAAACACCAATTTCCGGATTTCCAGAGCTAGCACTTGTGGCAAATAAGTTTTCTCCTTCAACAGATAAGCCTGAAGGGTTAGCGAATGTCGCAACCGCAACTTGACCAATTTGTTTTACTGAACCATCGCTAAAGTAACCACTAATTACTCCTCTATCGCCAATGCTATAACCTTTAAGGATAGCAGCTGGGAAACCATCTGAATCTGATACAGAAGTAATGTCATCAGCAGCTACTCCAGAAAGTGAAGTCAAATCTACATTAACAGACATTGCCTTTCCAGTAGTTTGAGGAATGAAGTCAATTTGTGCAGTTCCGTTTACTCCTGAACCACTCATTGTTACCAATTTTCCGTATGCATCATATTCAAGAGTCCCTACTTCCCCAACTTGGAAAGTAGCTGTAGATGGAGCACCACCTTTTTTATATTCAATAGTAAACCATTGATTTGTACCGTCATCTAAAGACACAGTTTGATCAGTATCTGTAACTGTTTTTGATAAAATCGTTGTACCTGAAGGGTCCTTTAAAGTAATGTCAACTGAACCTGGAGTAGCACTTGCAGCAGTAGCAATTGAATAATTTCCTTTTTGAACTAATCCTGCAATATTTAATGAAGGTTGAAAAGCGACTTGATCTACACTAGCGGATTTCACGAAGTCTTTTGCTGGAGAAGCAATGTAGACATATTTACTTGGGGAATCTGATGTCTTAATAAAGTTCATATCAATATCGTGGCGGGAACCTAATGAATCATATGTTGGAATTTGCATTCCTACTACATTTCCCACTTCTGAAGTTGCGCTCAAGTTACCAGCAACTTTTGCACTTGTTGTTTCTGAAGCTTTTGAAATATCGTTCATATTGATTTCAATTGGCGTAACAGCTGCGCCTGTATTTACTTTCCCAGTTAACGAATCAACATTCCAACCCATTACATATTGGCCGCCTGAAGATACTAATTTATTATCTGATGAAAGCTCAAATGCTCCATCACGAGTGTAATATCTATCATCACCGTTGCTATCTCCTACAACAAAGTATCCATTGCCTGAAATAGCTAAATCTGTAGTACGCCCTGTGCTATTTAAACTTCCTTGTCCTTGGTCGATAGCAACTCCTTTCATTTTTGAACCATTACCTAGTGCGATTGCATTTGTTCCTGCATATTTATCACTAGTAGAAGTAGCTGCTTTCATTTCTTGATAATACATATCCTCAAATAAAGCTTGTTTTGTTTTGTAACCATTAGTTCGCGCATTTGCGATATTATTCCCTGCAACTGATAAACCATCTGACATTGCTTTCATACCAGCAATACCTTGATAAAAAGAACGTAACATTGGTACTTCACCTCTATTTAAAAAGAAAACTAATTAAAATAAGTAATTCTATATGTATAAATTATGTTTCTTATTCTAAAGAACATAACTTTGAATTAGTAAATTGTTATGTAATTAGGCCTCAGTAACGCCAATTATTTGATTAACATTGTATGTATCGCCGTTCATTAATTCGAATACAACGTCATTTCCGTCTTTGCCAACTGAAAGAACTTGGCCTTCTGTAGTTTCATTTTCTCCAACCTGCACCTTTACTGTCTTATCAATTAGATCTAAAAATTGACCTACAGGATTTTGAGATTGTATAGACCCAGCCAAATCTTGAAGTATAGATTTCATATTCATAGTATTTTGAATTTCTGTTAATTGAGTTAACTGGCCCATCATTTCACTATTGGACATAGGAGACATAGGGTCCTGATTTTTTAAACCTTCTATAAATAGTTGTAAGAAGCCCTCTTCATCTATTGAAGATGCATCATTCTGTGTGTCTGTAGTCGTACTTGATGTATCCGCCGTACTGCCAATGCTTGAAGTTGAATAGTTATTTAGCGGATTGATCGTGCTGTCTGTCATCTTTTTGACCTCCCTGTTGCTGTTGATTATTTTTTTGTTTTTCTTCTCCCTCATCATTACTATCATTATTTTCCTTCTTATTGTCTTGATCTTGCTTTATGTCAACTTTAACTTCTATTCCTTTTTCTTTCATCTCGCTTTGAATTTCAGCAAGTATGATATTTAAATTATCCATCATCTTATCTGTAACTTTAGCTTCAATAAGAATATAAGAGTCTTTCTTTTCTACTAGTATTCTTAGCTGCTCATCCTGTTCCTTTAATAACATTGACACTTTTTGTTTATTCTCAATTCTAAAATCCGCAAGTTTATCAATTTCTTGCTTAAATGTATCAACCCAGTCATCAAGCTTTAATTGCGATTTCTTTTCACTAGCAACTTGCCAGTTGCTATGTGCAGCCTCAGTGTGAGAAATGTGTTTTGGTTCAAGGGAATCTAATTCCAATCTGTGTTTTTTTAGTTCTGAGAATATGTCTTCCTCTTTAGAAGAATTTATTGATATTTCGCTATCTAATCTCGCTGAAAGATTGTTTTGGTTTTTCCCCTTGCTATCAACTTGCTCTTTATTGTTTAAGCTACTAATCTTCAAATTAAGGGCTATCTCTTGTTCATTATTAATATCAAGATTATTAGAATCGTCAATTTTAGTATTGTTGCTTAATTTATTTGAGTGTTCATTTATTTTATTTCCTAGTTCGCTTACTTCTTGGTGTTCAAGTACTTTCGTATCTTTAGTTGAGATATTTTTATCTTTTAAATTTGATTCTTCTAGTTCCTTATTGATATTATGATTTCCGTTGTGCTTATCACTAGTTTTTAAGGAGTTTTTATCTAGTTCAATATCATTTACTTCTAAATTACCTTTTTTTAAGTTATCTTTATTTTTAATATCCTTCTCTAAACTCACTTCGTTAACTAAAGTTACTTCTTTAGATGAACTCTCTTTCTTAGATAAGCTAAACTCGATTTTCTGATTGATACTTTGCTCAATCTTCTTAATTAGTTCCTTAAAGTCTTTAACAGGTAATTCAAGACTTAAATTATTTTCTTTATTGATAAGTTCTTTTTTTAACGCGGAAATGTCTTTCAACTGAATAGATTCGTCATTAGAATCAGATTTTAGCTTATTAACTTTTAGCAATTTATTTATTGCTTCTGCAACGGCTGTTTTTTCTTTTGCGCTCGTCATCTTTTCTTCTAATTCAACTAATTTCTTAGCAGGTATTAATACGTTTTCTTTAGAAGAGGTGGATTGCTTAGATGCCTCTTTCTTTTCTTGTAAGTTTTGATTAAACAAAATTTCAAAGATATCTTTTGTGTTCTTACCTTTATTTTTGCTTGTATTTTGAACGTTAGTAGTTTGACTCTGATTTAATTCAACCTTCAAATGTTCCACCTTCTTTCTCTAAAAAACGTTTTGAAACATAGTCGCTTTGAATTAATTTAAGTTCTTTTGTTATTTTCATCTCTTCTAACTCTTTTTCCTTTTTTTCTTTTTGCTCTATAATTTTCTCTTTTCTATTTTTGATTCTTAAATACTCTCTTTTTAAAAGTAAAATCTCTTTATTCACCTTCTCTAACTGTTTGTTGATTTTTTCTTTGTCAATACTGCTAATTTCAGTATTTAAAATAAGAATGGAGGGAGAGATTTGTTTCTCTTCCTCCATCAAAATCTTAATT
>Ga0268255_10000185_pt1 | contig 50671 bp, 43 predicted proteins | sample AgamicOrMarz_FD_200256 | JGI IMG/M metagenome (GOLD analysis project Ga0268255, IMG submission 200256) | Agave microbial communities from Guanajuato, Mexico - Or.Ma.rz (v2) (version 3) | ecosystem: Host-associated > Plants > Phyllosphere > Phylloplane/Leaf | place: Guanajuato, Mexico...
AAACCGCGTACATATAAACTCCGCTTCCGCGCACATCCTCGTATGATTCAGAGTGCGCTATAAATATTCACAATAGGGCGCGAATATTACGCAAAACGCGAGCCTTTGACAAGTGCTACCATCAATAGATGAAGAAAAAAAACACAACACGTACGGTAACGTTTATCTGCGCCGTTTTTTCAGTACAATCAGCGATACTATTGATAAACCGAAACCCTTTGTGAACCCACATCCCGTGGGATAAACAGGATAAAAAGCCCGGCTTTTGCGATGAATTTAGATAAAATCAACGAGTTAACCGCGCAAGATATGGCGGGTGTGAATGCAGCAATCCTGGAACAACTCAACTCTGACGTTCAACTGATCAATCAGTTGGGCTATTACATCGTCAGCGGCGGCGGTAAACGCATTCGCCCGATGATTGCCATTCTGGCCGCAAGAGCCGTTGGCTATCAGGGAAATGCCCATGTGACGATCGCGGCGCTGATCGAGTTTATCCACACCGCCACGCTCCTTCATGATGACGTTGTGGATGAATCTGACATGCGTCGCGGCAAAGCCACGGCTAACGCCGCATTTGGCAATGCGGCAAGCGTACTGGTGGGTGATTTTATCTATACCCGTGCTTTCCAGATGATGACCAGCCTCGGCTCGCTGAAGGTGCTGGAAGTGATGTCTGAAGCGGTGAACGTGATCGCCGAAGGCGAAGTGCTGCAGCTGATGAACGTCAACGATCCGGACATTACCGAAGAGAGCTACATGCGCGTGATTTACAGCAAGACCGCGCGTCTGTTTGAAGCAGCGGCTCAGTGTTCCGGCATTCTCGGCGGCTGCACCGACGTCCAGGAAAAAGGGCTGCAGGACTATGGCCGTTATCTTGGCACCGCGTTCCAGCTGATTGACGATTTACTGGACTACAGTGCCGATGGCGAGACGCTGGGCAAAAACGTCGGCGACGACCTGAACGAAGGCAAACCGACCCTGCCGCTGCTACACGCCATGCGCAACGGTACACCCGAGCAAGAAAAAATGATCCGTGAAGCGATCGAGCAGGGAAATGGTCGACATCTTCTGGAACCTGTCCTGGAAGCCATGGCGATCAGCGGTTCACTTGAATGGACGCGTCAGCGTGCCGAAGAAGAAGCCGATAAAGCCATTGCAGCACTTCAGGTGATCCCGGACAGCCCATGGCGCGATGCGCTTATTGGCCTTGCCCACATCGCCGTTCAGCGCGATCGTTAATCCCCTTCCCCAGGCTCCCTGCCGCCGCGCAGGGAGCTTCCAGTACGTTCTTAAAAACTCCATTTTCACGTTAAATCATCGGTTTACAGGCCGCATGAATAAAGTCATGTCTTATTCTGAATATTGCTTCCAGTAACTCGAACTTTTTAGAACCGCTGTTCGAAGACGGTATAGTAACCCCGTCATTTCAGGAGAAATGGCATGGGTGAACATGAACACAAGGACAGCTTCAATGGATACGAAATTTATCGACTGGCATTCGGCTGATATTATTGCGGCACTTCGCAAAAAAGGGACATCTCTGGCTGCAGAGTCGCGTCGCAACGGGCTCAGTTCTTCCACACTGGCAAACGCACTGACACGACCATGGCCTAAGGGTGAATTGATTATCGCCACCGCGCTGGACACCCAGCCGTGGGTAATCTGGCCGTCACGCTACCACGATCCCGTTACCCATGAGTTTATCGACAGAACGCGCATGATGCGCCAGAAAAAAACGACATGAAGCGCTGTTGAGGTAACACGCGCATTTTGACAGGAACAGCAATCCCCCGACCATCTCTGGCAGGGGGCTGCCGGAACGATTACTCGCCCTTCACACGCTCGATATTAGCACCCAGTGCGCGCAGTTTATCTTCAATACGCTCATAGCCACGATCGATGTGGTAGATACGATCGACAACGGTAGTCCCTTCCGCAATACAACCTGCCAGCACCAGGCTTGCAGACGCACGCAGATCGGTTGCCATCACCTGCGCACCAGACAGTTTTTCAACGCCGTGGCAGATCACCGTATTGCTTTCGATTTCCGCATGCGCGCCCATACGGATCAGTTCCGGTACGTGCATAAAGCGGTTTTCAAAGATGGTCTCGGTAATAAAGCCCGTCCCTTCGGCCACCAGGTTCAGCAGGGTGAACTGCGCCTGCATATCGGTCGGGAAAGCCGGGTGCGGAGCGGTACGCACGTTGACCGCTTTAGGGCGATTGCCGTGCATGTCCAGGCTGATCCAGTCTTCACCAATTTCGATATCGGCGCCCGCATCACGCAGTTTCGCCAGCACGGCGTCCAGAGTATCTGGCTGTGCATTGCGGCAGGTGATTTTCCCGCCGGAAATCGCAGCGGCCACCAGGAAGGTACCGGTTTCGATACGGTCCGGCAGCACGCGGTACACGCCGCCGCCCAGGCGATCTACGCCCTCAATGGTGATGCGATCGGTGCCCTGACCTGAAATTTTCGCGCCCAGCGCCACGAGGAAGTTTGCGGTATCCACAATTTCCGGCTCGCGTGCGGCGTTTTCGATGATGGTGGTACCTTCCGCCAGCGTTGCCGCAGACATAATGGTCACCGTTGCGCCCACGCTCACTTTGTCCATGACGATGTGCGCGCCTTTCAGACGACCGTTCACGGACGCCTTAACGTAACCTTCTTCGAGCTTGATCTCTGCGCCCAGCTTCTCTAAGCCAAAGATGTGCAGATCGACCGGACGCGCGCCAATCGCGCAACCGCCCGGCAGGGAAACCTGTCCCTGACCAAAACGCGCCACCAGCGGACCAAGCGCCCAGATGGAGGCACGCATGGTTTTCACCAGATCATAGGGCGCGGAGAAGTTGTTAACCTGGCTGGCGTCGATCCAGACGGAACCATTGCGCTCCACCTTAGTACCCAGTTGAGCAAGCAACTTCATGGTCGTGTCGATATCTTTCAGCTTCGGTACGTTCTGGATCTCTACCGGCTCTTCGGCGAGCAGCGCCGCAAAGAGGATAGGCAGCGCGGCGTTTTTGGCGCCGGAAATAGTGACTTCGCCCTGGAGACGCGTTGGCCCCTGTACACGAAATTTGTCCATTGTTTGCTCTCTTATAAATTCAACCGTGCTGCGGGCTGTCGCCCTCAGCTTAGAAACCGTTTAGTTTGCGATCGCGTGCCCACTCTTGCGGGGTGAACGCTTTAATCGACAGGGCGTGGATGCGGTTGTCCGCAATGTATTCCATCAGCGGCGCATACACAGCCTGCTGTTTCTTCACACGACTCATACCGTCGAAGATCTCACCCACAGCAATAACCTGGAAGTGACTGCCATCGCCAGAGACGTGGGCTTCCTGAAGGGAGAGTGCATTCATCAGCACAGTCTGGATTTCATTATTTTCCATGGGGTCTTTATCATCTGATTGTGAAAACAAGCCCAACATCTTAGAGCAAAGTGGCGTTGTCTTAAACAAGCAAAAAGCCCCGACGGTGAAACTGTCGGGGCTTTCGGAAGTAACGCACTGAAAATGTTAGCGAGGTAAAACGTCGTCGGGCAAATTGTAGAGCTGCGCAAGGGTCACAACATTGTCGCTCGCGCCAGCAAGCCGGACTTGCGTTCCGTGCTTTTTCCCCACGGCGACAAGATGTGCCAGCATCGCAACACCGGCGGTATCCACGCGGGTGACGCTGTTCAAATCAACCAGCGTCACGCCCTTCATCGCGTCATCGCGCGCGTCCCAAAGCGGGTTGAGCAGGTCCTGGTCCAGCTCACCCTTAAGCTTCAACGTTTCACCTTCACGCGACCAGCTAAGTTGCTGCGTCATTACTTCTTCTCGTCCAGGGAAATTTTCTGACGAGAGATAGACTGAAGCTGTGCAGTCAGGCCATCAATGCCCTTGGTGCGCAGCAGATCACTCCACTCGTTCTGTTTAGTGGTGATCATGCTTACGCCTTCGGCGATCATGTCATAGGCCTGCCAGTTACCGGTCTGGCTGTTTTTACGCCACTGGAAATCCAGGCGAACCGGCGGACGGCCATTGGGATCGATGATAGTGACACGAATAGGTACAATCGTGGCATCACCCAGCGGCTGCTCCGGGGCGATCTGGTACGTCTGGCCGTGGTACATCGCCAGCGCCTGACCATATGCCTGCTTCAGGTATTCACGGAATGCGGCAAAGTAGGCTTCACGCTGCGCAGGGGTAGCATCTTTGTAATAGCGCCCCAGCACCAGCGCACCCGCGTATTTGATCTGCACGTACGGCAGCAGTTCCTGATCGACAACATCGCGAAGATAGTCAGGGTTGGCGCGAATTTTTGGCTGTTCGTTTTTAAGACGATCGAAGGTTTTCTTCGCGGCCTCATCCATCAGTTTGTACGGGTTGCTCTGATCCGCCGCGTGGGCTGCGGTAAGAGGGGCGATGACCAGCATGGCAACCATTAATAGTCGTTTAAACATGAATGACTTCTCCTGATATTAATTCGCTGCACCAGGCGTCGGTGCGACATTGGTAGGGTCCTCACTCTGCGCAGGGGCAGCGTCAGATTTTTTATCATCCCCTTTACTGTTGTAAAGGAATTGACCAATCATATCCTCCAGCACCATGGCGGATTTCGTATCCTGAATCACGCTGCCGTCTTTAAGGATAGTCGTTCCCAGCTCGGGATCTTCGAAACCAACGTTAAGTGCCAGATATTGTTCACCCAGCAGCCCCGAGGTACGAATGGAAAGCGAACTGGTATCGGGAATGTGGTTGTAACGCTCTTCGATATCCATCGCGACGCGCGGCAGATAGGTTTTCTCGTCAAGCGTGATATCCGCCACGCGGCCAATCACCACGCCACCGATGCGGATCGGTGAACGCGCTTTCAGGCCGCCGATGTTATCGAAGGTGGCATAAACACGGTAAGTCGGTTCAGTCCGGATAGAGGTGATATCCGCCGCTCGCAGGCAGATGAAGAGTGCTGCCAGAAGCGCCAGAAGCAGAAATACGCCGACCCAAATTTCATTTTTTCTCGTTTGCATGAACTCAATTCCCAAACATCAGTGCGGTGAGCACAAAATCCAGACCCAGTACGGCCAGCGACGAATGAACGACAGTACGTGTTGTCGCGCGGCTAATGCCCGCCGACGTAGGGATTGCGTCGTAACCATTGAACAACGCAATCCAGGTAACCGTAACGGCAAATACCAGGCTCTTAATCAGGCAGTTGATCAGATCCATCCGCAGGTCGATGGCGTCCTGCATCGCGGACCAGAAGAACCCGGCATCGATCCCTTTCCAGTGCACGCCGACCAGCGAACCGCCCCAAATCCCGACGGCGACAAAAAGAATAGTCAGCAGCGGTAACGAAATGACTCCCGCCCAGAAGCGGGGAGAGATCACGCGGCGCAGCGGATCGACCGCCATCATCTCCATGCTGGAGAGCTGCTCGGTGGCGCGCATCAGGCCAATTTCGGCGGTTAATGCCGAGCCGGCACGTCCGGCAAACAGCAACGCGGCCACCACCGGCCCGAGCTCACGCAGCAGGGACAGGGCCACCAGCATCCCGAGGCTCGTTTCCGCACTGTAGGTCGTCAACACCAGGTAACCCTGCAGCCCAAGCACCATGCCGATAAACAGACCGGAAACGATGATGATAACCATCGACAGTACGCCGACGTTATAGAGCTGCCGCACCAGCAGCGGCACATGCTTGCGGAATTCCGGTTTGCCGACCAGCGCGTTGAATAACATCAATCCGGCACGCCCGAACGTCCTGATGGTTTTTATGCCACGGTGTCCAAGAGCGGCCAACGCATTTAACAGCATGAGTGGCTTAACTCCCTATTCCCAGTAAATCGTCACGATAATCACCCGCCGGATAGTGGAACGGGACAGGCCCGTCCGCAATACCGTCGAGGAACTGCCGCACGCGCGGATCGCAATTTTCCTGCAGCGCCTGAGCGCTGCCGTGCGCGACGATCCTTTTGTCTGCCACTATGTAGGCGTAATCAGCAATGCTCAGCACTTCCGGCACGTCGTGTGACACCACGATGCAGGTTACACCGAGCGCGCTGTTTAACTCAGAAATTAACTTCACCAGCACGCCCATGGTAATGGGGTCCTGTCCGACAAACGGCTCGTCGAACATGATTAAATCAGGCTCTAAGGCGATAGCGCGCGCTAATGCGGCACGGCGGGCCATCCCACCAGACAGCTCCGACGGCATTAATTTGGCGGCTCCGCGAAGCCCAACGGCCTCAAGCTTCATCATCACCGTGCTTTTCAGCAACTCAGGCGGCAGGCTCGTATGCTCACGCAGCGGGTAGGCTACGTTATCAAAGACGTTCATATCGGTGAACAGCGCCCCGGACTGAAAAAGCATGCTCATCCGTTTGCGGACAGTATACAAACGCGAACGTGACATCGCCGGGACGTTTTCACCGTCGAAGAGGATTTCGCCGCCGTCAGGTGGAATTTGCCCACCGATCAACCGCAGCAGCGTCGTTTTACCGATCCCGGATGGCCCCATGATGGCAGTGATCTTGCCACGCGGGACGGTCAGGGAAATATCTTCAAATATCAATCGGTTGCCGCGAGAGAAACTGACGCCACGGACATCGACTAAATTCGCCATCGTTTGGCTCATTTATGGTTCCTTTCTTACCGTGCTTCACGTTTGCATGAAGCCTAAATCAGCCCTAAACCCCACATTTTTACAGAATATTAGCCGTGGAGGTTAGCGAAAGCTGGCATTTGTTTTACTTTTCCGGCGCATAAAGTCAAAATTAGGAATTCGTTACGCCTCAGACTGTATGCAGCGCCCACAATAATTTTTGCGCGGTGGACCGGTGAGTATACCTGAAGAAAGGACTTTTGATGCTTTTAGCAACAGCACTGTTAATTATTGGTTTACTTTTGGTGGTCTACAGTGCTGACCGTTTGGTGTTTGCCGCATCAATCCTGTGCCGGCTGTTGGGCGTCCCGCCTATCGTCATTGGGATGACGGTGGTCAGCGTCGGAACCTCTCTTCCGGAAATTATTGTTTCAGTCTCGGCATCGCTGCATGGCCAGGTTGATCTGGCGATTGGCACGGCGATTGGCTCAAACATCGTCAACATTTTACTCATTTTAGGCTTAGCCGCCCTGCTGCATCCATTTCGCGTACATTCTGATGTTCTGCGCCGCGAACTGCCGCTAATGTTAGTCGTAAGCCTGCTGGCTGGCTACGTGCTGCATGACGGCGTGTTGAGTATTGATGACGGCATTTTCCTGCTCGCGCTGGCCGCGATTTGGCTGCTGTATAGCGTTAAAATTGCCCGTAACGCCGAGAAACAAGGAAATGACACCCTCACGCGCGAGCATGTCGCTGAACTGCCGCGTGAGGGGACGCTACCCGTCGCCCTGCTGTGGCTGGGCGTCGCGCTGATCATCATGCCAATGGCCACGCGTATGGTGGTGGATAACGCGACCGTGCTGGCGAATTACTTCGCGATGAGCGAACTGACAATTGGCCTGACGGTGATCGCCATCGGGACCAGCTTGCCGGAACTCGCCACCGCCATTGCGGGCGCGCGTAAAGGCGAAGATGATATCGCGATAGGCAATATCATCGGCTCGAACATTTTCAATATCGCGATTGTCACGGGATTGCCGGCGCTGATCGCGCCGGGGCCGTTTAACCCGATGGTCTTCTCGCGCGATTACGGCGTGATGCTGCTGGTGAGCGTGATATTTGCCCTGCTCTGCTGGCGCAAGCAACGACAGATTGGTAAAGGCGCAGGCGCGCTGCTGACGGGTGGTTTTATCGTATGGATGGCGATGCTGTACTGGCTTTCGCCTCTTCTCTCTGGGTAAACGGAAACGCATTATGTCGCAAATAGAATTGCAGCCGGGTTTTGACTTTCAGAAAGCAGGTAAAGACGTTCTGGAGATTGAACGTGAAGGCCTGGCGCAGTTAGATCAGTACATTAATCAGGATTTTAGTCTGGCCTGTGAGAAGATGTTCTACTGTGCCGGTAAAGTCGTGGTGATGGGTATGGGCAAATCCGGCCACATTGGGCGCAAAATGGCGGCGACTTTTGCCAGCACCGGCACCTCGTCCTTTTTTGTCCATCCTGGTGAAGCCGCACACGGCGACCTGGGTATGGTCACGCCGCAGGACGTCGTGATCGCCCTGTCGAACTCGGGCGAGTCCAACGAGATTTTAGCGCTGATCCCGGTTCTGAAGCGGCTGCAGGTGCCCCTGATTTGCATGACCAGCCGTCCGGAGAGCAGCATGGCGCGCGCCGCCGATATCCACCTGTGCGTGAAAGTACCGAAAGAAGCCTGCCCGCTGGGTCTGGCACCGACCTCCAGCACCACCGCGGCGTTAGTCATGGGCGACGCGCTTGCCGTTGCGCTACTGGAAGCACGCGGCTTTACGCCCGAAGATTTCGCCCTTTCTCATCCCGGAGGCGCGCTGGGGCGTAAGCTGCTGCTGCGGGTCAACGATATTATGCACACCGGCGACGAGATCCCTCACGTAAGCAAAGAGGCCTCGCTGCGCGATGCGTTACTGGAAATCACGCGAAAAAATCTGGGCATGACGGTTATCTGCGATGACCTGATGAAAATCCAGGGGATCTTCACCGATGGCGACTTGCGCCGCGTGTTTGATATGGGTGTGGATGTCCGCACGCTGGGCATTGCCGACGTCATGACGTCAGGCGGCATCCGCGTGCGTCCCGGCACGCTGGCGGTTGAAGTGCTCAACCTGATGCAGTCCCGTCATATTACCTCAGTGATGGTTGCCGATGGCGACCAACTGCTGGGTGTGGTACATATGCATGATCTGCTGCGCGCGGGCGTAGTGTAATGAAGGATAAGACAATGAGTAATGCGGGTGCATCCCTTGCAACCTGTTATGGCCCGGTCAGTACCCACATGATGGCAAAGGCGGAAAATATTCGCCTGTTGATCCTTGATGTGGACGGTGTGCTCTCCGACGGCCTGATTTATATGGGCAATAACGGCGAAGAGCTGAAAGCATTTAACGTACGCGACGGCTACGGCATTCGCTGTGCCCTCACGTCAGGCATTGAAGTTGCTATCATCACAGGACGGAAAGCTAAACTGGTAGAAGATCGCTGCGAAACGCTGGGGATTACCCATCTCTATCAGGGGCAGTCTGACAAAATGATGGCCTTCAGGGATTTACTGGGGAAACTGGCTGTCGCGCCGGAAAACGTTGCCTACGTGGGCGACGATTTGATTGACTGGCCGGTCATGTCAGAGGTGGGGCTGAGTATCGCCGTTGCCGACGCCCATCCGCTGCTTATTCCGCGCGCTGACTATGTTACTCACATTAACGGTGGCCGCGGTGCCGTACGTGAAGTCTGCGATCTGCTTCTGCTGGCGCAGGGCAAGCTTGATGAGGCCAAAGGGCAATCGATATGAGTAAAACCAGACGTTGGGTTATCATTCTGCTGACGCTTGTCGTACTGGTACTGATTGGCGTGAATCTCGCTGACCGTGACGATACGCAACCGGATACGGTCAACACAAGCGATCCAACCTACAAAAGCGATCACAGCGATACCGTGGTATATAGCCCGGAAGGTGCGCTGAACTATCGCCTGATTGCCCAGCACGTTGAATATTTCTCAGATGATGGGGTCTCGTGGTTTACCAAACCGGTGATGACCACTTTTGATACGGATAAAGTCCCGACGTGGTCAATCAAGTCTGACCGCGCAAAACTGACGAATGACCGTATGCTTTATCTGTATGGCCATGTTGAGGTCATCGCCCTGACCGCTGATGCTCAACTGCGCAGAATCACCACGGATAACGCCCAGATCAACCTGGTTACCCAGGACGTGACATCTCAGGATCTGGTCACATTGTACGGCACGACATTTAATTCCAGCGGTTTGAGAATGCGCGGGAACTTACGCAGCAAAAACGCCGAGCTGATTGAAAAGGTTAGAACCTCCTATGAAATTCAAAACAAACAAACTCAGCCTTAAAGTACTTATCGCCAGCGCACTGCTGGCCGCCAGTCTTCCCGCGCTCGCTGTGACTGGTGATACCGAACAGCCGATCCATATCGAGTCTGACGCCCAGTCGCTTGATATGCAGGGTAACGTCGTCACCTTTACGGGCAACGTCGTCATGACCCAGGGCACCATTAAAATTAACGCCGACAAAGTGGTGGTCACCCGCCCTGGCGGCGAGCAGGGTAAAGAGATCATTGATGGTTACGGCAACCCTGCCACCTTCTACCAGATGCAGGACAACGGCAAACCGGTAAAAGGCCGCGCCTCGCATATGCATTACGAGCTGGCGAAGGATCTGGTTATCCTGACCGGTAACGCCTATCTGGAACAGCTGGACAGCAACATTACCGGCGACAAGATCACCTACCTGGTGAAAGAGCAGAAAATGCAGGCCACCAGCGAGAAAGGGAAACGCGTCACCACCGTGCTTGTGCCTTCGCAGCTGCAGGACAAAGGCAAAGGCCAGGCCCCGGCACAGAAGAAGAGTAACTAATTCGTTATGGCAACATTAACTGCTAAAAACCTCGCGAAAGCGTATAAAGGCCGCCGCGTCGTCGAAGATGTCAGTCTGACCGTCAACTCCGGCGAAATTGTGGGCCTGCTTGGCCCTAACGGTGCAGGTAAAACCACCACCTTCTACATGGTGGTCGGTATTGTGCCGCGCGATGCAGGTAACATTATCATCGACGATGAAGACATCAGCCTGCTGCCGCTGCACGCGCGTGCACGCCGTGGTATCGGCTACCTGCCGCAGGAAGCGTCAATCTTCCGTCGCTTAAGCGTCTTCGATAACCTGATGGCCGTGCTGCAGATCCGTGACGATCTGACCAGCGAGCAGCGCACCGACCGTGCGAACGAGCTGATGGAAGAGTTCCACATTGAACATCTTCGCGACAGCCTCGGTCAGGCGCTCTCTGGCGGTGAACGTCGCCGCGTTGAGATTGCACGTGCGCTGGCCGCTAACCCGAAATTCATCCTGCTGGATGAACCTTTCGCGGGCGTTGACCCCATTTCCGTTATTGATATCAAACGCATTATTGAGCACCTGCGCGATAGCGGGCTTGGCGTACTTATCACTGACCATAACGTCCGTGAAACGCTGGCCGTCTGCGAACGCGCCTACATTGTTAGCCAGGGCCATCTGATTGCCCACGGTACGCCGCAGCAAATCCTCCAGGATGAGCATGTTAAGCGCGTGTACCTTGGGGAAGACTTCAGACTCTGATAGGGTAGAGGCAACGTAGCGCCGAACCGGAGAAAAATGCTCTGAATATGAAGCAAGGTTTGCAATTAAGGCTGAGCCAGCAACTGGCGATGACGCCGCAGCTCCAGCAGGCGATCCGTCTGCTGCAGCTGTCCACGTTAGAACTTCAGCAGGAGCTCCAGCAGGCGCTGGACAGCAATCCGTTGCTGGAGCAAACCGATCTTCATGACGAGGTAGACACCCAGCAAACGCAAGACGCAGAAATGCTCGACACCGTTGATGCGCTCGAACAAAAAGAGATGCCGGACGAGCTTCCGCTGGATGCCAGCTGGGATGAACTCTACACCGCCGGTACCCCTTCCGGAACGCGTGCAGACTACCAGGACGACGAGCTGCCGGTCTACCAGGGCGAAACCACCCAGTCTCTGCAGGATTACCTGATGTGGCAGGTGGAGCTTACGCCGTTCTCCGATACCGATCGCGCCATTGCGACCTCCATTGTCGATGCCGTGGATGACACAGGCTATCTGACCGTCACGCTGGACGACATTCTGGAAAGCATCGGCGACGAAGACGTTGAGCTGGAAGAAATTGAAGCCGTGTTAAAGCGCATCCAGCGCTTCGACCCGGTCGGTGTGGCGGCGAAAGATCTGCGCGACTGCCTGCTGATCCAGCTTTCGCAGTTCGCCAAAGAGACGCCGTGGATTGACGAAGCCCGCTTAATCATCAGCGATCATCTGGATCTGCTCGCCAACCATGATTTCCGTTCGCTGATGCGCGTCACGCGTCTGAAAGAAGAGGTGCTGAAAGAGGCGGTGAATTTAATTCAGTCCCTCGATCCGCGTCCCGGCCAGTCGATCCAGACCAGCGAACCGGAATACGTGATCCCTGACGTGCTGGTGCGAAAGCATAACGGTCGCTGGGTGGTTGAACTGAATTCAGATAGCATCCCTCGTTTGCAAATTAACCAGCAGTACGCCTCCATGTGCACCAGCGTTCGCAACGACTCCGACAATCAATATATTCGTAGCAACCTTCAGGAAGCGCGATGGTTGATCAAAAGTCTGGAGAGCCGAAATGATACGCTGCTGCGCGTAAGCCGCTGTATTGTCGAACAGCAGCAGGCGTTCTTCGAGCAGGGCGAAGAATTTATGAAGCCGATGGTGCTGGCAGATATCGCCCAGGCCGTCGAGATGCATGAATCAACCATTTCCCGCGTGACCACGCAGAAGTATCTGCACAGTCCGCGCGGTATTTTTGAGCTTAAGTATTTCTTCTCCAGCCATGTGAATACCGAAGGCGGCGGCGAAGCCTCGTCAACGGCAATCCGTGCACTGGTGAAGAAGTTGATCGCCGCGGAAAACCCCGCGAAGCCACTGAGCGACAGTAAGTTGACCACCCTTCTCTCCGATCAGGGTATTATGGTGGCTCGTCGTACCGTTGCGAAGTACCGAGAGTCTTTATCCATTCCGCCGTCTAACCAGCGTAAACAGCTGGTCTGACTCAACCGATAAGGAAGACACTATGCAGCTCAACATCACTGGACAAAACGTCGAAATTACTGAGGCCCTGCGCGATTTCCTGAACACGAAGTTCGCGAAATTAGAGCAGTATTTCGAAAGGATCAACCAGGTCTATATTGTGTTGAAAGTGGAGAAAGTGACTCATATCTCGGATGCCACCCTGCACGTAAACGGGGGTGAACTGCATGCGAGTGCGGAAGGGCAAGACATGTACGCGGCTATCGACGGCTTGATTGATAAGCTTGCACGACAGCTCAATAAACATAAAGATAAACTGAAACAACACTAATTGTCCGGGCAGTTAACGGGTGCAGGAAGGCCTGTTGTGAAACACAACAGGCCGTTTGTACAGTTAGCGCTTAGGTGAAATTATGATGAACAACGATTCCGCTCTTCAATTGAGCAATGTCCTGAACCAGGAATGTACCCGCAGTGGCGTTCACTGCCAGAGCAAGAAACGTGCGCTGGAGATTATCAGTGAGCTGGCCGCAAAGCAGTTGGGCCTGCCGCCGCAGCTGGTATTTGAAGCGATTCTGACCCGTGAAAAAATGGGCAGTACCGGTATCGGCAACGGCATCGCGATCCCGCACGGCAAGCTGGAAGAAGACACCCTGCGTGCCGTCGGCGTGTTTGTGCAGCTCGAAACGCCCATCGCGTTCGATGCCATTGATAATCAGCCGGTCGATCTCCTCTTCGCCCTGCTGGTGCCAGCCGATCAGACGAAAACCCATCTGCATACGCTGTCACTGGTTGCTAAGCGGCTGGCCGATAAAACCATTTGCCGTCGACTGCGCTCAGCCCAAAGTGATGAGGAGCTGTATCAAATTATCACTGAAGCAGAAGGCAATCAGGATGATGCATAACCGGGAGATGGCCTTCACATCTGTTGCCCTGAGGAGAAACGGAACATGGTGTTGATGATCGTCAGCGGTCGTTCAGGGTCGGGGAAATCCGTCGCCCTGCGCGCGCTGGAAGATATGGGCTTTTACTGCGTAGATAACCTGCCGGTGGTGCTCTTGCCCGAGCTGGCTCAAACGCTCGCGGACAGGCAGATCTCGGCGGCAGTGAGTATCGACGTCCGCAACATGCCAGAGTCGCCGGAAGTGTTTGAGCAGGCGATGAGCAACCTGCCGGAGGCTTTCTCGCCTCAGCTGCTGTTCCTTGACGCCGACCGTAACACGCTGATCCGTCGCTACAGCGACACGCGTCGTTTGCACCCGCTCTCCAGTAAAAACCTCTCACTGGAAAGCGCCATCGATCAGGAGAGCGACCTGCTGGAGCCGCTGCGTTCCCGCGCCGACCTGATTGTCGACACCTCCGAAATGTCCGTCCACGAGCTGGCAGAGATGCTGCGTACCCGTCTACTGGGAAAACGCGAGCGTGAACTGACAATGGTGTTCGAATCCTTCGGCTTTAAGCACGGTATTCCGATCGATGCGGATTATGTCTTCGACGTGCGCTTCCTGCCGAACCCCCACTGGGATCCCAAACTGCGTCCTATGACCGGTCTGGATAAGCCCGTCGCGGCGTTCCTCGACAGACACACAGAAGTTCACAATTTTATCTACCAGACGCGAAGCTACCTTGAGCTATGGTTACCTATGCTGGAGACCAACAACCGTAGCTACCTGACGGTGGCGATTGGCTGTACCGGCGGTAAACATCGCTCGGTTTATATTGCCGAGCAGCTGGCCGATTACTTCCGCTCACGCGGCAAGAACGTTCAGTCCCGTCATCGCACGCTGGAAAAACGTAAAACATGACCGTAAAACAGACCGTTGAGATCACCAATAAGCTGGGTATGCACGCCCGTCCGGCGATGAAGCTGTTTGAACTGATGCAGGGCTTTGACGCAGAGGTGTTGCTGCGCAACGATGAGGGGACCGAGGCAGAAGCCAACAGCGTGATTGCGTTGCTGATGCTGGATTCTGCCAAAGGTCGTCAGATCGAGGTTGAGGCCACCGGTCCGCAGGAAGAGGAAGCGCTGGCCGCGGTGATTGCCCTGTTTAACGCCGGGTTTGACGAAGACTAACCCTCAGCGCAAAGGCGGGTGGCGCGATGCTGCCCCGCCCTACATCAGCTTGTTACGCTCCATAAACCCTTCCCCACCCAGCTGGCGCATCTGCCGCATGATCCACGCCTGACGGCTGCGCACATACCCTGTCGGCGCGTTTGCTTTAAAGCGGATCGGATTCGGCAGGACGGCAGCCAGCAGCGCCGCTTCAGACATACTTAACCGGCTTGCGGGCTTATTGAAATAACGTTGTGAAGCGGCCTCCACGCCAAACACGCCGTCACCGAATTCTGCGATATTGAGATAGACGGTTAAAATGCGCTTTTTACTCCAGACCGTTTCAATGCCCAGCGTCAGCCCGGCCTCCAGCCCTTTTCTCACCCAACTGCGGCCATCCCACAAAAAGAGATTTTTCGCGGTTTGCTGCGATATCGTCGATGCGCCGCGCACCCGGTTCTCATGGCGTTCGTTATGAGCAAGCGCCTTTTCGATCGCCGCCACGTCAAAACCCCAGTGCTCCGGGAATTTCTGATCTTCTGCCGCCATCACCGCCAGCCCCATCCACGGCGAAATCGACTCCGTGCTCACCCAGTCAGAGTGTGCAACGTAGCCAAAATCCCCGGTGAGCCAGGCACTCAGCTGCCGTTCGACCATGACGGCGGAGAAAGGCACCGGTACGATGCTGAACAGGGCAATCCCGCCGCCCCAGAATACCGCCAGCACCACCACGATGCGCATCAGGATGCGTTTCACCCATGCGCCTGCTCCCCATTTGCGCTTCATTCGCTCAGAACCAGCACCCGGTCCACCAGCTTATCAATGCCCGTGGCGGCCTCAGCGATACTCTGCGCCAGCATGTACGCGGGCGTGGTGATAATCTTGTTCTCTTCATCGACCACGATGTCGTCCACCGGGCAAGGAACATGTTCGCCCCCCATCTCTTCAATAAGGTCGGCCGTATCGATATCGGTCCCGATGGTCAGACGCAGCGGGAAATCAAAGATTTTCGGCAGCATCGCGGGCGCAATACAGATAAAGCCCAGCGGTTTACCCGCCGCATGCATTGCCCTGGCGAGGGAGCGTAAATCGGGATCGACATGGCACTCCGCCCCCTGGGCAGCAAAGGTGCTGAGATTTTTGGCCGCACCAAAGCCTCCCGGCACGATTAACGCGTCGAGCTGTGCCGCGTCTGCCTGCCCCAGCGGATGAATATCCCCGCGGGCGATGCGCGCCGCTTCAATCAGCACGTTACGGCTTTCCGCCATCGGTTCGCCGGTGAGATGATTGATCACATCCGCCTGGCTTTTATCCGGCGCGAAGCAGACCACCTCCGCGCCCTGGCGGGAGAGCGCCAGAAGGGTTAATACCGCTTCATGGATCTCCGACCCGTCGTAAACACCGCAGCCACTCAGCACGACACCTATTTTTTTCATCTTGAGGATCCTTCTTTGCAACGTACTGAAGCACATTAATAATTTTGATTAAAACGCTATGCTTCACACATTTCACTGATTCATGTAACAAATCATTTAAGATTTGCTATCTTATCTGCGTGCGGCCTAAATATTCAGGCGGCGTCCATGCGAAAACAACACAAAAAATCCGGCGCAGCCACGATTTCCCTGGTGTTGGCGCAGTATTCGCGCACCCCGGTTAAGCCGGGGTCATTTTTTTCTGGCGTCCACCCAGGCTTTCAGCACCGCCACATCGTTTTGCCACTCCTGTTTCATCTCTTCAACCCATTCAGCCACATTATCTTCCCAGGCAGGAAGATCCGGCGACTGGATCTGCTGGCCAAGCTGCTGCAGATGGCGCAGGCCGACCGAACCGGCGGCACCTTTGATTTTATGCCCTTCCTCGACAATGCCTTTTTGATCCCGCGCGGTCAGGTTGGACTCGAGCACGCTCAGATAGCCCGGCATCATTTTCTCAAATATGGCCAGGCCATCGGTAATCAGCTTAGGTCCGACCAAATCGATATACTGCTCCAGCATGGCAGTATCCAGTATCGTTTGGGCTTTCGCGCTATCAACAGACGTCATGGTGCTCTCCTCTTCATCTCGGGTATCCCAGAACTTCTTGATCATGGCGGTCAGGGCAGGCACCGCCAGCGGCTTGCTGAGCACATCATCCATACCGGCATCGAGGTACTCTTTTTTATCCTTCAGCACGTTCGCCGTCAGCGCAACCAGCGGCGGCAGATCTTCCGCCGCATAGGTGCGGGTCAGCTCGCGGGAGATATCCAGGCCAGTCATGTCCGGCAGCTGGATATCCAGCAGAACGAGGTCATATTCCCCCGGTGTGAACATCTCCAGCGCGGCTTTACCGGTCATGGCGACGTCCACGCTGTTACCGAGTTTCTCCAGCACCGAGCGGGCGACAATCACGTTCAGCTCGATGTCTTCCACCAGCAGAACGTGCAGTGCCGGCAGCGGCATGTCGTCACTTTCAAACGTGTCTTCAACCTCTTCGGCCACCGCTGGCGCATGGACCGTCAAGGTGAAGGTAGAGCCTTTACCCGGCTGGCTGGAGACGGTGATATCTCCTCCCATGCTCTTCGCCAGACGCTTTGAAACGGCCAGACCAATGCCGGTACCCGTCGCGGGCTTGCCGCCCTGGCTGTCTTTGACCTGATAATACATGGCGAAGATTTTATCCTGCTCCTCCTGCGGGATGCCGATCCCCGAGTCTTCTACCTCAAAGCGCAGCATATCCCCTTCTTCATTGCGAATACGCACCGCGACCCGGCCCCCGTGCGGGGTAAATTTCACCGCGTTGCTGATGAGGTTCCACAGGATCTGCCGCAGGCGCGTGCCGTCCGTCACCACTTTGTGCGGCAACGGCAGGGTTGGCTCCATCACGAAGCTCAGCCCTTTTTGCTGCGCCTGAAGGCCGGAGAGGTTTTCCAGGTCTGCCAGGAAGCCGGTGAAGTCTACCGGCTGGTTATCGAGCTGCACCTTGCGGCGCTCCATCTTATCCATGTCGATAATATCGTTGAAGATATTGCCCAGCGTAACCGCCGAAACGTGGATCGTTTTAAGGTATTTTTCCTGCTCAGCGGTCAGGTCGGTGTCGAGCAAGATACGGCTCAGCCCCACAATACCGTTGAGCGGCGTACGCAACTCGTGGCTGATGGTGGAGATAAAGGTGGTCTTATCGCGGCTGGCGCGCTCCAGTGCGTCCTGATAGCGCTTACGCTCGGTGATATCGCGGCCAAAGCCCATCAGACCGTGACGTTTACCCACGCGGTCGTAGTACGGCACCTTGCGGATCTCAAAGCAGGCCTTACGCCCGTCCGGGTAGTCCAGCCACTGTTCGTAGGTCAGTGAGACGTTGTGGCGGAACACCTTTTCGTCGGTCTCCATCACCTTGGCGGCCGCCTCTTCGGAGTAAACATCCTGCGGCTTCAGGTTCACCAGCTGTTTTTCGCTTTTCCCGGTCAGCAGCTCCATCGCGCGGTTACAGCCGGAGAACTCTTTATCTTCGTTTCGGTAGAACACCAGATCTGGCGAGGCATCAAGGAAAGAACGCAGGAAAGAGGATTGCTGCTCGAGCTGGATCTGCGTGACTTCGCGCTCCTTCATCTCAATTTTGAGCTGCTCAAGCGTGGTCTGACGCTCGGCTTCGGCCTTCTCGCGGTCAGTAATTTCCTGATTTAACTGGGCGATATTGTCTTTGAGCTGGACGTTGAGCTTAAGATCGCGCTCGCGCATCTCCTCCAGCTTATCAACCAGCTTTGACAGGCGCTGGCGAGACTCCTCCAGTTGTTCCACCACCACAGAGAGGAAATAGACCGCCCACGGCGTAATTAACAGGCCAAAGAAAATGGAGCGGATGACGTCGATGCTCTCGACCTGGCCATGCAGAACCATGGTCACGGCCATTTGCACCACAATTGCCAGGACGACCAGTGCCAAAGCCAGCAGCATGGAGAAACGCACCAGCCCGAGCTTCATCATCAGATCGACGTAATACTGGGCCAGCATTCGAATTTGCTTCATAGAGGATCCCTTCACGACGTTATCGCTCAATAATACTCAAATTCGCGGCGAGGCGTGGAAGGTTGTGAGAAAAAGTGCGGGGTGAAACAGGAGATTAGCCTCGCTCCCGGGGATCCGGGAGCGAGAAAGCCGCGTTATCAGGAGCGTCTCAGCAACATCCAGAGACTGATCAGCAAGAAGCTGGCGCTTGGCAGCAACGCACCGATAATGGGCGGGATGCCGTAAACCAGCGTCAGCGGACCAAAGATCTGGTCAAGCACGTAGAAGACGAAGCCAAAGCTGATCCCGGTGACCACGCGCACGCCCATCGGCACGCTACGCAGCGGGCCGAAGATAAACGACAAGGCCATCAGCATCATTACCGCCACCGACAGCGGCTGGAAGATTTTGCTCCACATGTTGAGCTGATAGCGCCCGGCATCCTGGCCACTCGACTTCAGGTACTTGACGTAGTTATGTAGGCCGCTGATGGAGAGCGCATCAGGATCAAGCGCCACCACGCCCAGCTTGTCCGGCGTCAGGTCGGTTTTCCAGGTACCGGTGACCGTCTGCGTACCGGTGATTTGCTTCGGATCGGTCAGGTTTGATTCATCCACCTGTGAAAGACGCCACTGTTTGTGCTCAGCGTCGAACTTCGCAGACGAGGCGTGACGAACCGACTGCAGGCGGCGCTCGTTGTTGAACGCATAAATGCTCACCCCGCCCAGCTCGTCGTCACCTTTCACACGTTCGATATAGACGAAGTTGTTGCCGTCTTTCGCCCACAGCCCCTGCTGCGTTGAAAGCAGCGAACCGCCGTACATGGCCTGCGCACGATAGTTACGCGCCATCTGTTCGCCCTGCGGCGCGACCCATTCGCCAATCGCCATGGTCAGCAGCACCAGCGGAATCGCGGTTTTCATTACCGACAGCGCAACCTGCATACGGGTGAAGCCTGACGCCTGCATCACGACCAGTTCGCTGCGCTGTGCAAGCATCCCCAGCCCCAGCAGCGCCCCCAGCAGGGCCGCCATCGGAAAGAAGATCTGCACGTCTTTTGGCACGCTGAGCAAGGTATACATCCCCGCGCCCATCGCGTCATAGTTGCCCTGGCCGGCTTTTTTCAGCTGATCGACAAATTTGATAATGCCCGAGAGCGACACCAGCATGAAAAGCGTCATCATGATGGTGGTAAAAATCGTTCTACCGATATAGCGATCAAGAACGCCAAATGCCTGCATTAGATGGCTCCTTTACGCGTAAAACGGGCGCGGATCCTGCGCACAGGCACCGTATCCCATAAGTTAAGCCCCACTGCCAACAACAGATACAGACCATTGACCACCCAGGTCCAGATGGCCGGATCGATCTTACCTTTGCCACCGTTAGACTTAATCGAGGTTTGTAACAGGAAGAACACCAGGTAGAGCAGCATGGCGGGCAGCATGGAGAGCACACGCCCCTGACGTGGGTTCACCACGCTCAGTGGCACCACCATCAGCGCCATCATAAACACCGTGAAGACCAGAGTGATACGCCAGTGCAGTTCAGCGCGCGCGCGGTCGCTGTCGGTCGCGAGCAGAGTACGCATGTTCATCTGTTCGGTATCAGTGGGGTCGAGCGCAACGGTCTGATGACCGACAATCGCCTGATAGTTCTGGAAATCGGTAATGCGGAAGTCGCGCAGCATCGCCGTGCCTTCAAAACGTGTGCCTTTATTGAGCGTCACGACCTGAGAGCCATCTTTACGCTGCGACAGTTGGCCTGAGTCCGCCACCACCACGGAGGGGCGAGCGTTACCTTTTGGGCGCAGCTGAGCAAGGAAGACATCGTTAAACCGGTTGCCATTCACGCTTTCGATAAACAGCACAGAGTTGCCGTCGCTGGCCTGCTGGAACTGCCCTTGCGCTAACGCGGCGAGTCCCGGGTTGGCTTTCGCTTCGGCCAGCACCTCATCCTGATGCCGGGAGGAGGCGGGCCCCGCCCACATCACATTCACGGCAGCAATAATACCGGTGAACAGTGCCAACACCATGGCTGCCTTAACCAGCACGGCTTTACTCAAGCCGCAGGCGTGCATCACCGTAATTTCACTTTCGGTATAGAGCTTACCGAGCGTCATCAGCAGGCCGAGGAAAAGGCTTAACGGCAGGATCAGCTGCGCCATTTCCGGCACGCCTAACCCCAGCAGGGAAAGCACCAGATTCGTTGGGATTTCGCCGTCAACCGCCGCGCCGAGGATCTTGACCAGCTTCTGACAGAAAAAGATCAGAAGAAGGATAAAGAGGATCGCCAGTTGGCTCTTCAGCGTCTCCCGCACCAGATATCTTATGATTATCACTTTAAATACGCCCGTAAAAACTCGTCTTTTGCAGGAATTTAGCTTGTTTCATGGCTTAAACGTCATTTATTCTCTTGAGTCGTCGAAATCATCGCTAAGATTAAAAAACCCGGCGGAATCGCGATACAGCTCATTACATGACGTGTCGAAACCGTAGTAACGTAAGATTAACACGAAGTCACCACAACCGCGGACATGAGTTACGAAAGGTTTCAATTCTATCCGTAGCAGCCGTCGTTGTCTTTAAGATTCAGGAGCGTAGTGCATGGAGTTCAGTGTAAAAAGCGGTAGCCCGGAGAAACAGCGGAGTGCCTGCATCGTTGTGGGCGTCTTTGAACCACGCCGACTCTCCCCCATCGCCGAACAACTCGATAAGATCAGTGACGGCTATATCAGCGCCCTGCTGCGCCGTGGCGAACTGGAAGGCAAACCTGGGCAGACGCTGTTGCTGCACCATGTTCCGAACGTACTGTCTGAACGTATTCTGCTGATTGGCTGCGGTAAAGAACGCGAGCTGGATGAGCGTCAGTATAAGCAGGTCATTCAAAAAACGATAAATACGCTGAATGATACCGGCTCGATGGAAGCCGTTTGCTTCCTGACCGAACTGCACGTTAAAGGCCGCAACACCTACTGGAAAGTACGCCAGGCCGTCGAGACCGCAAAAGAGAGCCTCTACAGCTTTGATCAGCTGAAGACCAACAAAAGCGAGCCGCGTCGCCCGCTGCGTAAAATGGTCTTTAACGTCCCTACCCGCCGCGAGCTGACCAGCGGCGAGCGCGCTATCCAGCACGGTCTGGCAATTGCCGCCGGGATCAAAGCCGCAAAAGATCTGGGTAATATGCCGCCAAACATCTGCAACGCTGCATATCTCGCCTCTCAGGCTCGCCAGCTGGCTGATGCTTACAGTAAAAACGTTATTACCCGCGTCATCGGCGAGCAGCAGATGAAAGAGCTGGGCATGCATTCATATCTGGCGGTCGGTAACGGCTCCCAGAATGAGTCCCTGATGTCGGTCATCGAATATAAAGGCAACCCGTCCGAGGACGCGCGTCCTGTGGTGCTGGTGGGTAAAGGCCTGACCTTTGACTCCGGCGGTATCTCCATCAAGCCTGCCGAAGGCATGGACGAGATGAAGTACGATATGTGCGGCGCGGCAGCGGTATACGGCGTCATGCGAATGGTCGCCGAGCTCCAGCTCCCGATTAACGTTATCGGCGTACTGGCAGGCTGTGAAAACATGCCTGGTGGCCGCGCCTATCGTCCGGGTGACGTGCTGACCACCATGTCCGGCCAGACCGTTGAAGTGCTAAACACCGACGCCGAAGGCCGTCTGGTGCTGTGCGACGTGCTGACCTATGTGGAACGCTTCGAACCTGAGGCGGTTATCGACGTGGCAACCCTGACCGGTGCCTGCGTCATCGCGCTGGGCCACCACATCACCGGCCTGATGTCGAACCATAACCCGTTGGCGCACGAGCTGATCGGGGCGTCCGAGCAGGCTGGCGACCGCGCATGGCGACTGCCACTGGCCGACGAGTTCCAGGATCAGCTGGAATCCAACTTTGCCGATATGGCGAACATTGGCGGCCGTCCTGGCGGAGCGATTACCGCAGGCTGTTTCCTGTCACGCTTCACCCGCAAGTACAACTGGGCGCACCTGGATATCGCAGGCACCGCGTGGCGCTCCGGTAAGGCCAAAGGCGCAACCGGTCGTCCGGTCGCGCTGCTGTCGCAGTTCCTGCTGAACCGCGCGGGTTTTAACGGCGACGAGTGATGTTAAACGCCGGGTGGCGGCTTCGCCTTACCCGGCCTACAACGTCGCTCAACCGTAGGCCGGGTAAGCGTAGCGCCACCCGGCTTTGCATTTAAATCCACGACAAGAAGCCCCATATATGAAGAATGCAACGTTCTACCTTCTGGACAATGACACACAACAGGACGGCCTCAGCGCCGTAGAACAACTGGTGTGTGACATTGCCGCAGAACGTTGGCGCGCAGGCAAACGCGTGTTGATTGCCTGTGAAGATGAGCAGCAGGCGATTCGCCTTGATGAAGCGCTGTGGGCACGCCCGCCGGAAAGTTTTGTCCCGCATAACTTATCGGGTGAAGGGCCACGCGGCGGTGCGCCGGTTGAAATTGCCTGGCCGCAAAAGCGCAACAGCAGCGCGCGCGATATTCTTATCAGCCTGCGGATAGACTTTGCAGATTTTGCCACCGCTTTCACAGAAGTGGTAGACTTTGTCCCTCACGAAGAATCTTTGAAACAACTGGCGCGCGAACGCTATAAAGCGTACCGCCTGGCCGGTTTTAACCTGAATACGGCAACCTGGAAATAATGGAAAAGACATATAACCCACGCGATATCGAACAGCCGCTTTACGAGCACTGGGAACAGCAGGGCTATTTCAAGCCTAACGGCGATGAAAGCAAAGAGTCCTTCTGCATCATGATCCCGCCGCCGAACGTCACCGGCAGTTTGCATATGGGTCATGCTTTCCAGCAAACCATCATGGACACCATGATCCGCTACCAGCGCATGCAGGGTAAAAACACCCTGTGGCAGGCGGGGACTGACCACGCGGGTATCGCGACCCAGATGGTGGTTGAACGTAAAATTGCCGCTGAAGAAGGTAAAACCCGCCACGACTACGGTCGCGACGCGTTCATCGACAAAATCTGGCAGTGGAAGGCAGAATCCGGCGGCACCATTACCCGCCAGATGCGTCGTCTCGGCAACTCCGTGGACTGGGAGCGCGAGCGCTTCACCATGGACGAAGGCCTCTCCAACGCCGTGAAAGAAGTGTTTGTCCGTCTGTATAAAGAGGACCTGATTTACCGTGGCAAACGCCTGGTGAACTGGGACCCGAAACTGCGCACCGCCATCTCTGACCTGGAAGTGGAAAACCGCGAGTCAAAAGGCTCGATGTGGCACATCCGCTATCCGCTGGCCGACGGCGCAAAAACCGCAGACGGTAAAGATTACCTGGTGGTCGCTACCACCCGTCCGGAAACCCTGCTGGGCGATACCGGCGTGGCCGTTAACCCGGAAGATCCACGTTACAAAGATCTGATCGGTAAATTCGTGGTCCTGCCGCTGGTTAACCGCCGTATTCCGATTGTGGGCGACGAACACGCCGACATGGAAAAAGGCACCGGCTGCGTGAAAATCACCCCGGCGCACGACTTCAACGACTACGAAGTGGGCCGTCGTCACGCCCTGCCGATGATCAACATCCTGACCTTCGACGGTGACATCCGCGAAAGCGCGCAGGTCTTTGACACGAAAGGCGAAGAGTCTGACGTTTACTCAAGCGATATCCCGGCCGAGTTCCAGAAGCTGGAGCGTTTTGCCGCGCGTAAAGCCATCGTTGCTGCCGTTGACGCGCTGGGCCTGCTGGAAGAGATCAAGCCTCACGATCTGACCGTGCCGTACGGCGACCGTGGCGGCGTGGTAATCGAACCTATGCTGACCGACCAGTGGTACGTGCGTGCCGACGTGCTGGCGAAACCGGCCGTTGAGGCGGTTGAGAATGGCGACATTCAGTTCGTGCCGAAGCAGTACGAAAACATGTACTTCTCCTGGATGCGTGACATTCAGGACTGGTGTATCTCCCGTCAGCTGTGGTGGGGCCACCGTATTCCGGCGTGGTATGACAACGACGGCAACGTCTACGTTGGCCGCACCGAAGACGAAGTGCGTCAGGAAAACAACCTGGGCGCTGACGTTGCCCTGCGTCAGGACGAAGACGTGCTGGATACCTGGTTCTCCTCCGCGCTCTGGACCTTCTCTACCCTCGGCTGGCCGGAAAATACCGACGCGCTGCGTCAGTTCCACCCAACCAGCGTGATGGTATCCGGCTTCGACATCATCTTCTTCTGGATCGCCCGCATGATCATGATGACCATGCACTTCATCAAAGATGAAAACGGCAAGCCGCAGGTTCCGTTCCATACCGTCTACATGACCGGCCTCATCCGTGACGACGAAGGCCAGAAGATGTCCAAATCCAAGGGTAACGTTATCGACCCGCTGGATATGGTCGACGGTATTTCGCTGGAAGAGCTGCTGGAAAAACGTACCGGCAACATGATGCAGCCGCAACTGGCCGAGAAGATCCGCAAGCGCACCGAGAAGCAGTTCCCGAACGGGATTGAGTCTCACGGTACCGATGCACTGCGTTTCACCCTGGCGGCGCTGGCCTCTACCGGCCGCGACATCAACTGGGACATGAAGCGTCTGGAAGGTTATCGCAACTTCTGTAACAAACTGTGGAACGCCAGCCGTTTCGTGCTAATGAATACCGAAGATCAGGATTGCGGCTTTAACGGCGGCGAAATGACGCTGTCGTTGGCTGACCGCTGGATCCTGGCGGAATTCAACCAGACGGTGAAAGCCTTCCGTGAGGCGCTGGACAGCTACCGCTTCGACATCGCGGCAGGCATCCTGTACGAATTCACCTGGAACCAGTTCTGTGACTGGTATCTGGAGCTGGCGAAGCCGGTGATGAACGGTGGATCCGAAGCCGAGCTGCGCGGCACGCGCAACACGCTGATCACCGTACTGGAAGGACTGCTGCGCCTGGCGCATCCGGTCATCCCGTTCATTACCGAAACCATCTGGCAGCGCGTGAAGCTGATTGCAGGCATTGATGCCGACACCATCATGCTGCAGCCGTTCCCGGAATTCGATGCTGCGCGCGTTGATGAAGCCGCCGCTGCCGATACCGAATGGCTGAAGCAGGCGATTGTTGCCGTGCGTAACGTTCGTGCAGAAATGAACATCGCCCCGAGCAAACCGCTGGAACTGCTGCTACGCGGCTGCAGCGAGGCTGCCGTTCGTCGCGTGAACGAAAACAGCACCTTCCTGAAAACCATGGCGCGTCTGGAAAGCATCACCGTGCTGCCTGCCGATGACAAAGGTCCGGTTTCTGTGACCAAAATCATCGACGGTGCGGAGCTGCTGATCCCGATGGCGGGTCTTATCGACAAAGACGCCGAGCTGGCGCGTCTGGCGAAGGAAGTGGCAAAAGTCGACGTGGAAATCGGCAAAATCGAAAGCAAACTGGCGAACGAAGGCTTTGTCGCCCGCGCGCCGGAAGCGGTCATCGCTAAAGAGCGTGAGCGTCTGGTTGCTTTCGCAGATGCGAAGACCAAACTGATTGAGCAGCAGGCGGTTATTGCAGCCCTGTAATGCTTTTACCCCTTACGCTTCAGGGCGTAAGGGGTTTCCTTCCTGAAAACTCCTCGCTTGCACTCCCCTTGCTCCAGTGCTATTAACAGCACCTGTGTGTCAATTTTTGTCATGAGTAATGCTATGAGCGTGATTGCCCCCGTCGCGACGACGATGCGTCGTATCACTGAACAGGACAACCCGGCTATCGCCGCCGTTATCCGCACCGTTTCCGCCGAATATGGCCTTACGGCCGATAAAGGCTACACCGTAGCCGACCCCAATCTTGACGAACTGTTCCAGCTTTACAGCCAGCCGGGCCACGCCTACTGGATCATTGAGCAGGCAGGCAAAGTCGTGGGCGGTGGCGGCGTGGCGCCTTTGACCTGCAGCGAGCCGGATATCTGTGAGCTGCAGAAGATGTACTTTCTGCCCACCATTCGCGGCCAGGGGCTGGCGAAAAAGCTGGCGCTGGTTGCGCTTGAACACGCCCGCGCAGAAGGCTTCACCCGCTGTTATCTTGAAACCACCGCGTTCCTCAAAGAGGCCATTGGCCTGTATGAACATCTGGGCTTCGAGCATATCGATGCGCCGCTGGGCTGCACCGGCCACGTTGATTGCGAAGTCAGAATGCTGAAAAGTCTGTAATTCCCGTTCCTGCCGCCTTCTGTTAAGCGGCTGTAAACTGAATGCTCTACACTCTCAGTTCACACCATAACGGGGGAAACACGATGTCGAAGATAAAAAGCTACGCCGCACCGCAAGCGGGTGCAGAACTTGAACTGTACGAGTACGATGCGGGCGAACTGAAAGCTGAAGACGTCGAGGTACAGGTGGATTATTGCGGGATCTGCCACTCGGATCTCTCCATGATCGACAACGAATGGGGCTTCTCGCAGTATCCGCTGGTCGCCGGTCACGAAGTGATTGGCCGCGTGGTCGCGCTCGGTACCGCCGCGCAGGATAAAGGGCTGAAGGTTGGCCAGCGTGTTGGCATCGGCTGGACCGCACGCAGCTGCGGTCACTGTGATGCCTGTATCAGCGGCAACCAGATCAACTGCCTTGAAGGCGCCGTGCCAACCATCGTGAACAGAGGCGGTTTCGCCGATAAACTGCGCGCCGACTGGCAATGGGTGATCCCGCTGCCGGACAGCATTGATATCGAATCCGCAGGCCCGCTGCTGTGCGGCGGTATTACGGTATTTAAACCGCTGCTGATGCACCACATCACCGCCACCAGCCGCGTGGGCGTGATTGGTATCGGCGGTCTGGGCCATATCGCCATCAAGCTGCTGCACGCCATGGGCTGCGAAGTGACGGCGTTCAGCTCTAACCCGTCAAAAGAGCAAGAAGTGCTGGCAATGGGCGCGGATAAAGTCGTAAACAGCCGCGATCCGCAGGCGCTGAACGCGCTGGCGGGCCAGTTTGATCTGATCATTAACACCGTCAACGTCGATCTCGACTGGCAGCCGTACTTTGAAGCGCTGGCCTACGGCGGCAACTTCCACACCGTTGGCGCGGTGATGAAGCCGTTACCTGTCCCTGCGTTTACGCTGATTGGCGGCGATCGCAGCGTTTCAGGCTCCGCCACCGGTACGCCTTTTGAACTGCGCAAGCTGATGAAGTTTGCCGGACGCACTAAAGTGGCGCCAACCACCGAGCTGTATCCGATGTCGAAAATCAACGAAGCCATTCAGCACGTGCGCGACGGCAAAGCCCGCTACCGCGTGGTATTGAAAGCGGATTTTTAATGTAAACAGGCCGGGTGGCGGCATCGCCCTACCCGGCCTACACCCGGTTTTGTAGGCCCGGTAAGCGTCGCGCCACCGGGCTTTTTCGCTACTGCGCCAGGGCTTTAAACACCTCCGCCACCGCTACCGCTCCCGGGTCCATCACGCCATCCAGATTCTCTTGATTAACATACGACGAGCGCCCCGCGCCGGCTTTCGCCATTTTGGCCGTTGCCTCCGCGCCCTGCTGTGCGGCCTGCGCCACGGCCTGAAGATCGCCTTTCAGCAACGCCTCCAGCGCCGGTTGCAGCGCGTCGATCAGGGTGCGATCGCCCAGATCCGCACCACCGTACTGCTTCATCTGCCCCAGGCCGCTCAGCAGCGCTTCCGGTAATGCCTGGCCTTCATCCAGCTTCTGCCCGGCAGCGGTAAAGAAGATCGACATCAATACGCCGCTCGATCCGCCCATCACCGTGGCAAGGCGCTCGCCCACCAGCGAGAGCAGGGTCGGCAGGTCGTTCAGCGGAAGTGTGTTCTCTTCCAGACGTTGCGCAATATCCCGGGCGCCCTGCGCAAAGGTGGAGCCGGTATCACCGTCGCCCACTTTTGCATCCAGCGCATTGAGGTGGTTCTCCAGCTGGATCAGCGTGCTCGTGACCGAGGAGACAGCCTTTCCGACCTGCGGGTTCGCTGACGGGGTATATTCCACGCGATCGTGAAGGGCGCTGTGCGCAACGGTACGCACTGGCGCAAACGCCACCGGTTTCTGCCAACCGAGCGTTTCAACGTCGGCATGCAGCGCTTTTTCGAACAGATCGTTGAGCTTGAGCAGCGTCAGCGAAAATCCCTTCATATCCAGCGCACTCACCAGCGGCGCGGGGCCAATCAGACAGTCGATGTTTTCTTTAAGGGCTGAATGCGCCAGCTCTTTGGTTAATTGCGCCATCTCCAGCGCCGAGACGCCGCCAAGGTTGTTAATGAGCACCGCAAAGCGCCCCTCGCCCGCCTTCGCGATAAGCGGCGTCACCAGCATCTCGATAATCGCTTTGCTGTTTTGCGTGTCGACAACGGACGCCCCCGGCTCACCGTGAATACCCAGCCCCAGCTCCACATGGCCTTGCTTAATGCGCCCCTCTTCATCATCATCGCTGCCCGGCAGGTTGCAGGTTTGCATCGCCACACCCAGGCTCCAGAGGTTATCGCAGGCCTGCTGCGCAATCTCCCGGACTTCACTCAGCGGTTTGCCCTGCTCCGCCGCATAGCCCGCAATTTTATGCACCAGCACCGTGCCCGCAATGCCGCGCGGCTGTTTGTTATCCGGCAGGGCGATATCGTCCGCCACAATGACCATCTCAACGTTCAGCCCGTAGCGTTTCGCTTTCTCCGCCGCCAGGCCAAAGTTCAGCCTGTCACCGGTATAGTTTTTTACGATCAGCAAACAGCCCTGCTCACCCGTCACCGCCACAATGGCATTCAGCACGGCATCCACGCTCGGCGAAGCAAACACGTCGCCGCACACTGCCGCCGTTAACATCCCCTTGCCGACAAACCCGGCGTGTGCCGGTTCATGGCCTGAGCCTCCACCGGAGATCACCGCCACGCGGCTTTTGTCCCAGTCGCCGCGAGCCACTATGCGAATAGCCGGATCGATATCCAGTTTGACGAGGTTAGCGTGCGGATCCGAAAGCAGTATGCCTTCAATAGCGTCGTTGACCAGCTGTTTGCGGTCATTAAAAAAGAATCTGGACATAGCTTCCCAAAATTTTGTTTACCGTATGAAAAAGCATAGTCTGCGCTGGATAATGCGCCGCAAAGTCAGGAATTTGCGCAGACAATTTGCCGTCGGGTTGCCTATACTCCACTCATGAAAATTAGAGGATGTGGATCATGAGTACACCGCTGCTAATCGCCCGGACGCTGGAAAAAGAGCTGTTTTTACTCCCCGCTATGACCAACCGACACGGTTTGATCACCGGCGCGACCGGGACGGGAAAAACCGTTACCCTGCAGAAGCTGGCAGAGTCGCTTTCAGAGGCGGGCGTACCGGTATTTATGGCCGATGTGAAAGGCGATCTCACCGGGGTGGCTCAGGAAGGGACGGCTTCAGAAAAGCTGCTCGAACGTCTGAAAAATATTGGCATCACTGACTGGACCCCGCACAGCAACCCGGTCGTGGTGTGGGACATTTTCGGTGAGAAGGGGCATCCGGTGCGCGCCACCGTCTCCGATCTCGGTCCGTTGCTGCTGGCGCGTCTTCTCGATCTTAACGAGGTGCAAACCGGCGTCCTGAATATTATCTTCCGCATTGCGGACGATCAGGGGCTGCTGCTGCTTGATTTCAAAGATCTGCGCGCCATCACCCAGTATATCGGCGATAACGCCAAATCCTTCCAGAACCAGTACGGCAATATCAGCAGCGCCTCGGTGGGTGCCATCCAGCGCGGTTTGCTGACGCTGGAGCAACAGGGTGCCGAGCATTTCTTCGGTGAGCCGATGCTGGATATTAAAGACTGGATGCGTACCGACAGTCAGGGCAAAGGCATCATCAACATACTGAGTTCAGAAAAGCTCTATCAAATGCCGAAGCTCTATGCCGCCAGCCTGCTGTGGATGCTCTCTGAACTTTATGAACAGCTGCCTGAGGCAGGCGACCTTGATAAACCGAAGCTGGTGTTCTTCTTTGACGAGGCGCACCTGCTGTTCAACGATGCGCCGCAGGTGTTGCTGGATAAAATTGAGCAGGTGATCCGCCTGATCCGTTCAAAAGGCATCGGCGTCTGGTTTGTTTCGCAAAACCCGTCGGACATCCCGGACAATGTTCTGGGGCAACTCGGCAACCGCGTACAGCATGCCTTACGCGCCTTTACGCCGAAGGATCAGAAGGCGGTCAAAGCCGCCGCGCAAACCATGCGCGCTAATCCGGCTTTTGATACCGAAGCGGCTATTCAGGCGCTGGGCACCGGTGAGGCACTGATTTCCTTCCTGGACGCGAAGGGTAGCCCGTCGGTGGTCGAGCGTGCCATGGTTATCGCCCCGTGCTCGCGTATGGGGCCAGTCACCGATGATGAGCGTAACGGCCTGATTAACCATTCCCCCCTCTACGGCAAATACGAAGATGAGGTGGATCGGGAGTCCGCGTTCGAAATGCTGCAAAAAGGGGTGCAGGCAACGGCAGAATCGCAGGGCGCGCCGCCCGCCAAAGGCCAGTCCGTGGCCGTGGACGACGGGATCCTGGGCGGCCTGAAGGACATTCTGTTTGGTACCACCGGGCCGCGCGGCGGCAAGCGCGACGGCGTGGTGCAGACGATGGCGAAAAGCGCAGCGCGTCAGGTCACCAATCAGATCATCCGCGGCATGCTGGGAAGCCTGTTAGGCGGCCGTCGTCGGTAGGCGGGGAACCCACGGTCTCCCCAGGGCAGAACCCTGTACACCGTGCTCCTGCAGGAAGCGGTCGATTTCCACCATCCCCGTCCAGCGGTTCTCGCACCACAGCGGTGCCAGCAGCGTTGGACGGCGGGCGCTGGCGGAGATGCGATGGTAGACAATTTCCGGCGGCGTATGGCGAATCATCTCCCCGGCGGTCACCGTATAGTCTTCAAGTTCGATACCGTTCAGGCGGCCTGCTTCCCAGGCTTTCGCCATAATGCTGCCTTTCACAATATGCAGTGGATGCAGCTTGATGCCGTCGACGCCGGTTTCGACCACTTTTTCAAGCGTCTCAAGCCCGTGCTGCTGCCCTTCCCCCGGCAAGCCGACAATCAGATGCGAGCAAACTTTTAGCCCACGCTCGCGCGCCAGACGGGTGGTGCGCTGATAGCAGGCAAAATCGTGTCCACGGTTGATGCGATGCAGGGTTTTATCGTGCGCGGTCTGCAATCCCAGCTCAAGCCAGATCTCGTAACCCTGTTCTTTATACTCGCTGAGCAAATCCAGCACCGCGTCCGGGACGCAATCCGGGCGTGTGCCCACACACAGCCCCACAATGTTGGCCTGACTGACCGCCTGCTGATACATCCCGCGCAGCACCTGCACCTCCGCCCATGTGCTGGTATAGGCCTGAAAATAGGCCAGATATTGCTTCGCGCGGTTTACCCGGCTTGCCTGATGCGCAAGCTGTTCGGCAATGGATTTGTGCTGCTGGGCTTCGTCGGCAAACGAGGCCACGTTACAGAACGTGCAGCCACCACGCCCGATGGTGCCGTCGCGATTCGGGCAGCTAAAACCGCCGTGCAGCGTCAGCTTATGAACCTTTTGCCCGTAACGCTGCGAAAGATCCCCACCAAACATATTGACTAATTTCTGTAACTGCATAATCTGATAGACCGTCCCGGAGAAAGGGGACAAGCCTGCCATTTTTAGCCTCTGTCGGCGATGACCTGGATCAATCGCTCTGGACGGCCTTTACCCCTATGAATAAATAATCACTATAACTGCAGTTTCATTCAAACAAACTGTAATTACTTTTCCTTATGTTCTGATGGTTTTTTTCATTTATAGCGCCAGCGCGTAAAAACAGTGACTTTATGCGGGTTTGCACCCCAGCCCAGATGATTATTCTGCTTTAAAACGGCTATTCAGCACGCCGCGGGGATAATACCGCTTTCATATAGTGAGTCAGATCACACTCCCTGCGCGCTTCCTGGAGCAAAGCGTGGTTGTAAAAATAGATAAATTATCTTTTTAAACAGAAAGTTATCTACCTCTTAGCACATTTTTGTATAAATAAGATTGCCATTTGACCTGTGTACCAATTCCCGATAAGTTGGAAATCCGCTGGAAGCTTTCTGGATGAGCAATCTGCTCATCATATTTATGCAGTAATTGAGATTCCCTCTGAAGCAAGTCCTCAAACTTGTTTACCTGCGCGAAAGGATGAAAAAGAGGGCGAATGCGAGGTGCGCGTATGAAACGCAATCCCCGTCGCCATGCTCTTTCTGTGCCTGTGCGCCACGGTAACGTTCAGAGAGAAGCCCGACGAGCCTGGGGAGGTTCACTGATATGTTGTACGATAAATCCCTTGAGAAGGATAACTGTGGTTTCGGCCTGATCGCCCACATAGAAGGCGAACCTAGCCACAAGGTAGTGCGTACTGCTATTCACGCACTGGCCCGTATGCAGCACCGTGGCGCCATCCTGGCTGATGGTAAAACCGGCGACGGTTGCGGTCTGCTGCTACAAAAACCGGATCGTTTCTTCCGCATCGTGGCGGAAGAGCGCGGCTGGCGTTTAGCCAAAAACTACGCTGTCGGCATGCTGTTCCTGAACCAGGATCCTGAAAAAGCTGCCGCCTCACGCCGCATCGTCGAAGAAGAACTTCAGCGTGAAACCCTCTCTATTGTCGGCTGGCGCGACGTGCCAACCAACGAAGGGGTGCTCGGTGAAATCGCCCTCTCCTCGCTGCCTCGTATCGAACAGATCTTCGTTAACGCCCCTGCGGGCTGGCGTCCGCGTGATATGGAACGCCGTCTGTTTATCGCCCGCCGCCGCATTGAAAAACGTCTCCAGGACGATAAAGAGTTCTACGTCTGTAGCCTCTCTAACCTGGTGAACATCTATAAAGGTCTGTGTATGCCGGCTGACCTGCCGCGCTTCTACCTGGACCTGGCGGACCTGCGTCTGGAATCGGCCATTTGCCTGTTCCACCAGCGCTTCTCCACCAACACCGTTCCACGCTGGCCGCTGGCTCAGCCGTTCCGCTATCTGGCACACAACGGCGAGATCAACACCATCACCGGTAACCGCCAGTGGGCACGCGCCCGTACCTATAAATTCCAGACGCCGCTGATCCCCGATCTGCACGACGCCGCACCGTTCGTGAACGAAACCGGCTCGGACTCCAGCTCCATGGATAACATGCTTGAGCTGCTGCTGGCAGGCGGGATGGACATCGTTCGCGCCATGCGTCTGCTCGTGCCACCGGCCTGGCAGAACAACCCGGATATGGATCCGGAGCTGCGCGCGTTCTTTGATTTTAACTCCATGCACATGGAGCCGTGGGACGGCCCGGCGGGCATCGTCATGTCCGACGGCCGCTTTGCCGCCTGTAACCTGGACCGTAACGGCCTGCGTCCGGCGCGCTACGTTATCACCAAAGATAAGCTCATCACCTGCGCATCGGAAGTCGGTATCTGGGATTACCAGCCTGACGAAGTGGTCGAGAAAGGCCGCGTTGGCCCGGGCGAACTGATGGTTATCGATACCCGTGGCGGGCGTATTTTGCACTCCGCCGAAACCGATAACGACCTGAAAAGCCGCCACCCGTACAAAGAATGGATGGAGAAAAACGTCCGCCGTCTGGTGCCGTTCGAAGACCTGTCCGACGACGAAGTGGGCAGCCGCGAGATGGATGACGACACCCTCGCGAGCTTCCAGAAACAGTTTAACTACAGCGCGGAAGAGCTGGACTCGGTGATCCGCGTGCTCGGTGAAAACGGCCAGGAAGCGGTCGGCTCAATGGGCGATGACACCCCATTTGCCGTGCTCTCCAGCCAGCCGCGCATCATTTACGATTACTTCCGCCAGCAGTTTGCGCAGGTAACCAACCCGCCAATCGATCCGCTGCGTGAAGCGCACGTCATGTCGCTTGCCACCAGCATCGGTCGCGAGATGAACGTCTTCTGCGAAGCCGAAGGCCAGGCCCACCGTCTGACCTTTAAATCGCCGATCCTGCTCTACTCCGATTTCAAGCAGTTGACCACCATGAAAGAGGAGCACTATCGCGCCGACACGCTCGATATCACTTTCGACGTGACCGAAACGAGCCTCGAAGAGACGGTGAACGCGCTGTGTGATAAAGCCGAACAGATGGTGCGCAACGGCACCGTTCTGCTGGTGCTCTCCGACCGCAACATCGCCAAAAACCGTCTGCCAGTGCCTGCGCCGATGGCCGTAGGAGCGATCCAGACGCGTCTGGTGGATAAGAGCCTGCGCTGCGACGCCAACATCATTGTTGAAACCGCAAGCGCCCGTGACCCGCACCACTTTGCCGTGCTGTTAGGCTTTGGTGCGACGGCCATCTACCCTTACTTGGCCTACGAAACGCTGGCACGCCTGGTGGATACTCGCGCGATCGACAAAGACTACCGCGCCGTGATGCTGAACTACCGTAACGGCATCAACAAAGGCCTGTACAAGATCATGTCCAAAATGGGCATCTCGACCATTGCCTCTTACCGTTGCTCGAAGCTGTTTGAAGCGGTTGGCCTGCACGACGATGTGGCGAACCTGTGCTTCCAGGGCGTGATCAGCCGTATCGGCGGAGCCGGTTTTGCTGATTTCCAGCAGGATCTGGTGAACCTGTCGAAACGCGCCTGGCTGGCACGTAAGCCGCTGGATCAGGGCGGCCTGCTGAAATACGTTCACGGTGGCGAATACCACGCCTACAACCCGGACGTTGTGCGCACGCTGCAGCAGGCGGTGCAGAGCGGTGAATACCGTGATTATCAGCAGTACGCTGAGCTGGTGAATAACCGTCCGGCGGCGACGCTGCGCGATCTTATTGCCCTTAACCCGGGCGACGAGGCGGTTAGCATCGACGACGTGGAGCCAGCAACCGAGCTGTTCAAACGCTTCGATACCGCGGCGATGTCTATCGGCGCGCTCAGCCCGGAAGCCCATGAAGCCCTGGCGGAAGCCATGAACAGCATCGGCGGCAACTCGAACTCCGGCGAAGGAGGCGAAGATCCTGCCCGCTACGGCACCAATAAAGTGTCGCGTATTAAGCAGGTGGCATCCGGTCGCTTTGGCGTAACGCCTGCGTACCTGGTCAACGCCGACGTAATTCAGATTAAAGTCGCTCAGGGGGCTAAACCGGGCGAAGGCGGTCAGTTGCCGGGTGATAAAGTCACGCCGTACATCGCCAAACTGCGCTACTCGGTGCCGGGCGTGACGCTGATCTCCCCGCCGCCGCACCACGATATCTACTCTATCGAGGACTTAGCGCAGCTGATTTTCGACCTGAAACAGGTTAACCCGAAGGCGATGATCTCCGTGAAGCTGGTTTCCGAACCGGGCGTCGGCACCATCGCCACCGGCGTGGCAAAAGCCTACGCAGACCTCATCACCATCGCTGGCTACGACGGCGGTACCGGCGCAAGCCCGCTCTCTTCTGTGAAATACGCGGGCTGTCCGTGGGAGCTGGGCCTGGTGGAAACCCAGCAGGCGCTGGTGGCTAACGGCCTGCGCCACAAGATCCGCCTGCAGGTGGACGGGGGCCTGAAAACCGGCCTCGACATCATCAAGGCAGCGATTCTGGGTGCGGAAAGCTTTGGCTTCGGCACCGGCCCGATGGTGGCGCTGGGCTGTAAATACCTGCGTATTTGCCACCTCAACAACTGCGCAACCGGTGTGGCAACCCAGGACGAGAAGCTGCGTAAGAATCACTATCACGGTCTGCCGTTCAAAGTGACCAACTACTTTGATTTCATCGCCCGCGAGACCCGCGAGCTGATGGCGCAGCTGGGCGTGAAGCGTCTGGTGGATCTGATTGGCCGTACCGACCTGCTGAAAGAGCTGGAAGGGTTTACTGCCAAACAGCAGAAACTGGCGTTGGGCAAACTGCTTGAAACCGCGCAGCCGCACCCTGGCAAAGCGGTCTACTGCACCGAGAAAAACCCGCCTTTCGACAACGGCGTGCTGAATGCGCAGCTGTTGCAGCAGGCGAAGCCGTATGTGGATGATAAGCAGAGCAAAACGTTCTGGTTTGATATCCGCAACACCGACCGTTCCGTCGGTGCCTCGCTCTCGGGCTACATCGCGCAAACGCACGGCGACCAGGGTCTGGCGTCCGATCCGATTACCGCGCACTTCAGCGGCACGGCGGGTCAGAGCTTTGGCGTGTGGAACGCGGGCGGCGTTGAGCTGTACTTAACCGGCGATGCCAACGACTACGTCGGCAAAGGCATGGCAGGCGGTCTGCTGGCGGTACGTCCGCCGGTCGGCTCCGCCTTCCGCAGCCACGAAGCCAGCATCATCGGTAACACCTGTCTGTACGGCGCAACCGGCGGTCGTCTGTTTGCAGCCGGTCGTGCAGGTGAGCGTTTTGCGGTGCGTAACTCCGGTGCCATCACCGTGGTGGAAGGCATCGGCGATAACGGCTGTGAATACATGACGGGCGGGATTGTGTGCGTCATGGGTAAAACCGGCGTGAACTTCGGCGCAGGCATGACGGGCGGGTTTGCTTACGTCCTGGACGAAGACGGCGAGTTCCGCAAACGCGTGAACCCGGAACTGGTGGAAGTGCTGGACGTTGATACCCTGGCAATCCACGAAGAACACCTGCGCGGTTTGATTACCGAACACGTGCAGCATACCGGTTCTTCGCGCGGCGAAGAGATCCTGGCGAACTGGCCAGCGTTCTCTGCGAAATTCGCGCTGGTTAAACCGAAGTCCAGCGATGTGAAAGCACTGTTGGGTCACCGTAGTCGTAGCGCAGCAGAGCTGCGTGTGCAGGCGCAGTAAGGGGTAGCAATGAGCCAGAACGTATACCAGTTTATCGACCTGCAGCGCGTTGATCCGCCAAAGAAACCGCTGAAGATCCGTAAAATTGAATTTGTAGAAATCTATGAGCCGTTTTCAGAAGGCCAGGCCAAAGCGCAGGCAGACCGCTGCCTGTCCTGCGGTAACCCTTACTGCGAATGGAAATGCCCGGTCCATAACTACATCCCAAACTGGCTGAAGCTCGCCAACGAAGGACGTATTTTTGAAGCCGCCGAGCTGTCTCACCAGACCAACACCCTGCCGGAAGTGTGTGGCCGCGTCTGCCCGCAGGACCGCCTGTGTGAAGGCTCCTGTACGCTTAACGACGAGTTTGGTGCGGTGACCATCGGTAACATCGAACGCTATATCAACGATAAAGCGTTCGAAATGGGCTGGCGTCCGGATATGACCGGCGTGCGTCAAACCGACAAACGCGTAGCCATCATTGGTGCAGGCCCGGCGGGCCTTGCCTGTGCGGACGTGTTGACCCGTAACGGCGTCAAAGCGGTGGTCTTCGACCGTCATCCAGAAATCGGCGGCCTGCTGACGTTCGGCATCCCGGCCTTCAAGCTGGAAAAAGAGGTCATGACCCGCCGCCGCGAAATCTTCACCGGCATGGGTATTGAGTTCAAACTGAACGTGGAAGTGGGCCGCGACGTGCAACTCGACGACCTGCTGAAGGATTACGATGCCGTGTTCCTCGGCGTAGGGACGTATCAGTCCATGCGCGGCGGGCTGGAAAATGAAGATGCGCCTGGCGTGTATGATGCGCTGCCGTTCCTGATTGCCAATACGAAGCAGATCATGGGTTACGGCGAAACGACCGACGAGCCGTTCGTCAGCATGGAAGGCAAACGCGTGGTGGTGCTGGGCGGCGGTGATACCGCGATGGACTGCGTGCGAACCTCCATTCGTCAGAATGCGGCGCACGTTATCTGTGCCTATCGCCGTGATGAAGAGAACATGCCCGGCTCTAAGCGTGAAGTGAAAAACGCGCGTGAAGAGGGTGTGGAGTTCCAGTTCAACATCCAGCCTCTGGGCGTGGAAGTGAATGCCAACGGCAGAGTGAGCGGCGTGAAAATGGCGCGTACCGAGATGGGTGCGCCGGATGCGAAAGGCCGTCGCCGTGCAGAAATCGTGGCAGGCTCCGAGCATGTGATCCCGGCGGATGCGGTGGTGATGGCGTTCGGCTTCCGTCCACACAGCATGGAGTGGCTGGCGAAACACAGCGTTGAGCTGGATTCGCAGGGCCGCGTGATTGCTCCGGAAGGCAGCGACAATGCCTTCCAGACCAGCAACCCGAAAATCTTCGCCGGTGGCGATATCGTTCGCGGTTCCGACCTGGTGGTCACAGCGATTGCCGAAGGTCGTAAAGCGGCTGACGGGATCCTGAACTACCTGGAAGTGTAAAAGACGAGCCGGATGAGCACACGCCATCCGGCTTTTTTTACGCGGTTAACAGGCTGGCACGGACCTTCACAACGGCCTTTTTGATCTCCCCCGTCGAAGCCACCGCGCAGCCCGGCTTGTGCGGCTCTCCCGGCATAAAGACCACAAACATTCCCGGTTGCAGTACCAGCGATTGCTCCCCTTCAATGCGGCTACACAGCTGATAATCTTCACTGCTATGCCATTCCCCGCATTCGCGCGCGGCCCCCGCGACACCAAACAGGATACGTTCTTCACCCGCAAGCAGCAGCTGGATATCAATATACGCTTCGTGCAGCTCGGCCTGCTTCTGCTCCGGCCACTGGGTGGCAAACTGCATGACGTTCATAAAGATCTCCTCGCCCTGCAGCGCGTAATGGCCGGGCGCTTTCTCCTGCGGCCGCGCGGCAAGCGCCAGAGTTATGGCGTGCTGCAAGTGTGCGGGTAACCCTGATGACGCCAGCGACGGTAACTCGCCCAATATCATAACATGCCTCCCTGAGCCACAAGCGCGGCACCCAACAGCCCGGCATCGTGGCGATAATGCGCCGCCCGAAGCGCGACCTGATAAACACCCGGCTGCTGAGACAGATATCCGGCAACCTGCGGTAAATACCCTTCCGCCAGCCCCACGCTGCCGCCCACCACCACGGTCTGACAGTCGGTGACGGCTTTGACGTCTGCAATGAGGGCGGCCAGCGTTCGCGCGGAGTGCGCCACCAGCTGACGGGCCTGAGGATCGCCCTGCGCCGCGCGGGCGAATATCGCTTTTGCATCCAGCCCGGCCAGTTCACCGTGCGCTGCCGCCGCAATTCCGCGCCCGGAGGCAATAGCCTCGACGCAGCCGCGTCGCCCGCAGCCGCACAGCGGCCCCGCCGGGTCGGCCTGAGTGTGCCCCAGATGGCCGGCCAGCCCACCGCGGCCCGTCTGGAGTTTGCCATTAAGCACCACGCCACCGCCCACGCCGGTTGATACGGTCAGAAAGACCATATCGTCATTGTCGGGCAGCGCGCAGAACTCGGCCCATGCCGCGGCCTGCGCATCGTTGATTGCCGTCACGGGCAAATCGGTCATTGCAGAGAGAGACGCCACCAGCGGAAACTGCGCCAGCCCGCCCAGATTCGACGGGTTAATGGAGGTCAGTACGCCTTCGTGAATGATGCCCGTGGAGGCTACCGCCACCCGCACGGCCTGTGCCCTTAGCGGCGCGATCAGCGTGCGTAACGCCTCCTGCAACGCCTGCGGCGTCTGGCTGGCGGGGGTTGCGCACTCGCGGCGAGCGGTAATGCTGCGGCCCTCAACCCGCGCGGCGGCGAGCTTTGTCCCGCCGATATCAATGGCCAGGGTTGTCATGGCGCACCTCACGCATCGCGTCGTTAAACCACTGGCAGATATGCTCCAGCCGGGTGATCGCAGACCCTACGGTTACCGCCCACGCCCCATGCTGCATTGCCTGAGCGGCCAGTTCCGGGGAGTTATAGCGTCCTTCGGCGATAACCCGACAGCCAGCTTCGCTCAGGGCACGTACCAGCGCCAGATCAGGCTCGTCGGGCGTGTCCGGCGTCAGGTAGCCTGAGAGCGTCGAGCCGATAAATTCGGCCCCGAGCTGCTGGCAATAGCGTCCATCTTCAGGCGAGGAACAGTCGGCCATCGCCAGCCGCCCATGGTGGTGGATCCTTGCCACAATCGCCTCTCGTGTAGCGGGCCGCAGGCGATCGGTGCCGTCAAAGGCAATAATATCCGCCCCGGCATGCGCCAGATCGTCCACATCCTCAAGAAACGGCGTGATGCGTACCGGCGAATCGGGGAGATCGCGTTTGATGATGCCAATTACCGGAATTGAGAGCAGCGGACGCGCGGCACGCAGGTAGGCAAGGCCCTCAATGCGAACGGCAATGGCATCGGCGTGTTCAGCGGCAAGCGCCATCGCCGCGACGATCTCAGGCTTGTCTAACGGGCTTCCCGGCACCGGCTGGCAGGAGACGATCAGCCCGCCCGTGACGTTTATTTTCTGGCTCAGGGTTTCAATCAACGACATCACATTATCCTTTATGTTTGATCGGGCCGCGTTTGTCGGCACCCAACGGCACTGCGCCACTCAGCGGTTTACCGTCAATCGCGTCGTGCGTACGCAGGGCTTCCGGGCGGATCCAGCGCTGAACGCGTGAGGGCATGTCCAGACCGATGAGCAGGATCACCACGAACGTCAGACCAAACGAGAGCGACCCTAATGCCGTGCCCAGCTCCATGTTTTGCGCCAGCAAGGCGCCAATCACCGGCGCAATGGCCCCGCCCAGCGCCCCGACGTTATAGGTAAAGCCCAGCCCGGCGGCACGCTGGTCGGTATCGAAATAGCCGCCAATGAGCTTGGGTAAGATCCCGGAAATGCCCTGCCCCAGCATCTGCTGGAAAAAGAGTAGCAAGCCCAGCACCCAGACATTTGCGCCACCGATCGCAAAAACAGGGATGATCAGCAGCTGCGAGGCCATCAGGCTGTAGACGTACGCCTTGCGCGTGCCCAGCCAGTCTCCGAGGAAACCGCCCACGCAGCAGCCTACCGCTGCCCCAAACCCACTAAAGAACAGCACGCGCGCCACCGTTGACGGGTCATACCCCAGCTCGGTTTTAAGCCAGGTGGGCAACAGCGCCTGAATCGGCCATGAGTAGAGAAAAGCAAACAGCACCACCACCATCAGCGTGACGCCCGTAGGCCAACGTTTGCCGCTACTTTGCACCATAAAGCTGATGAACACGATGGCGCACAGCAGGCCCAGGATCACCACCAGCCCCGCATTATTCAGCTCTCCGGCAAAGCAGAACCACAGCGCGGTACCGGCAAACACGGTCATCAGGATGTTAATCACGCGGTATGGGCCGCGATAGAGAATGTCGACCATGGTGCGTACTGGCGCTTTACCTTCGTGCTTCGCCTTCCAGTCTTCCGCTTCCGGTATGTTTTTACGCAGCCAGAGAGCAAAAACGATAGGCAAAATGCCGATAAAGAACAGCGCGCGCCAGCCCCACACCGGCACGACCAGGCTGTAGACCTGAGCGGCTATCACCGCACCCACGGAAAATCCGGAGATCAGAAAACCGCTTGCCTTGTTGCGCAGCTGCGTCGGCCAGCTTTCAATCACGTAGGTTGCGCTGGAACCGTATTCCCCCGCCATCCCCATACCGATCACCATGCGGGCGATAAACAGGGTGACGTAGCCCGGCGCAAAACCGCAGGCCAGCGTGCCGCAGGAGAAGAGCACAATGCTGGTGATCATCGCCAGCTTGCGGCCATAGCGATCGCCCATCGCGCCCAGCAGCAGGCCACCGAACCAGCGTGAAATAAAGGCCGCCGATATCAGGCTTGCCGCTTCCACCGTGGTGAGGCCAAATTCACTTTTTATTTCCGTCAGAACTAAGGCTATTAATACAAAATCGAAGCCATCAAGCAGATATCCCAGCCAGGCGGCGGAGAACGCACGCCACTGGGGGCGGCTAAGATGGCGATACCACGGGATGCTTTGGGTAGACATACTCATTTGACTCTCCCGACGATTTCTCTGTCGTTGAGCCGGATGGCGGCTGCGCCTTATCCGGCCTACGTATCGCGTTTTTACAGGCCGGATAAACGAAACGCCATCCGGCAGTGCGTTAGCGTTTTTCCGCCATCAGTTGCTCTGCCAGGGCTTTAAGTGCCGGCACAAATTTTTCATCTACCGGCGCAAACGGCTTACGGCACAGCGGGACGGAGACCGCATCCATATAGTGCAGCACCGTTTTCAGGCCGCGGAAAACGCCGGCCTTGATCAGCAGGTCGATGACCTTGTTGCATTCGCTTTGCAGACGCTGCGCGGTGGCGTTATCCCCCTCGCGTACCGCCCGGGCAATGGCCTGATAGCGCCAGCCCATGATGTTGTAGGTGCTGCCGATGCCGCCGTCAGCCCCTGCCAGCAGACCGGATGCAAAGATTTCGTCGTAGCCGTTGTAGAGCACCAGATCCGGATGCGCCCGGCGGATCTGCTCCATCTGGAAAAGATCCCCTGAGGTTTGCTTCAACGCCCCCACGCCCGGGAGAGTCACCAGCGTGTTGATCTGATCGAGCGTCAGTTTGACCCCGCTCAGCGCCGGAATGTTATAGACCACCATCGGCAAACCATCCGCAGAATCAATAATTGCACGGTAGTGATCGCAATGTTCCTCAAAGCTGAACAGATAGTAGAACGGCGTGACGGCGGACACAGCATCAAAGCCAAAGCGCGCCGCAGAGGCTGCGAGCTGCTGGCTTTCCGCTGTGCTCACGCAGCCGACGTGGGCGATCAAGGTGATTTTGCCCTTCGCCTCGTCCGCTACGATCGCCATCACCTGTTCGCGTTCGGAAAGGCTTTGTACAAAGGCCTCCCCTGTTGATCCGCCGACGTAAAGCCCGTCGATTCCCTGCGCAATATTGAACTGCACCAGCCGGCGCAGGCTCTCTTCGTCCAGCATTTGCTGTTGGTTAAACGGGGTCAGGAGTGCGGCCATTACGCCGCGTAGTTGCATTGCCATAGTTACCTCAAGCGATCGTGTGTTTGTTATAACGATATACCTTTATACCTGTTATACCAGATCACTTATGCAGCAGTATCATAGAGAACGCGTATATTGCGATCTACTTCACTAAAGGATCGTGATTATTTGGCGCTGGAATGCTGGCCGAAAGCGTGCCAGGTGGCGGAAACGCTGTTGAGATGGGTTTGTAGCGCGCGATCGGCTTCATCAGGATCGCGTCGGCGGATCGCATCGACGATCGCAATGTGCTGACGGTAGCTGACTTCATTGTGCTGATACAGTTCGGCATCGGGCACCTGAGGACGGGCGGCAATCAGCCAGTCAAGCAGCGCAACGTGGATGGCATTAAAAATCGGGTTGCCGGGGATCTCGGCCAGCACGCGGTGGAAATCGACGTCGGATCGAATAAACAGCGCGTTGTCGTTGAGCGACTGGCTGTTAATGTCCAGCGCCCTGGTCAGGCGATCGATCTGATCTTCTGTGGCGTACTCTGCGGCATAGCGCACCAGGCTGGATTCAAAGAACAGGCGCAGTTGCTCGAAGTGGGCAATGCCGCCAGGCTGGGTCAGGAAATCTTTCGCCATCCCCGACAGCTCGCTGATGATGGTATCAGCCGAAGGGACGGTGACGCGGGCACGTTCGCCGTTGTTGATCTGCACCAGCCCTTTACGCTTCAGCGCCGCCAGCGCCTCACGCACCGAGGGGCGACCGACGTTGAAGAATTCCATCAGTTCACGCTCGGAGGGAAGCTGCTCGCCCTGGGCAAACTCCTGACGGCGGATCATCTGCTCCAGCTCTTCTTCCACCATGTCGGACAGCTTTTTACGCGCCAGCGGACGCCGACGCAGCATACGCCCCATCGTTTCGGATGACTTTTCAGCTTTGAGATCAATCGGTTTCATAGCAGTCCGGTGCCGGAGAAGGAAAACGCTTCATCATAACACAGGATATCTGAGGGCGCGAAACAGCGCCCTGCCGCCGGGAAGGGACGGCAGGACGTGGGAGGCGGGACTACTTCGTCAGCAGACTCCAGGTTAAATCACTCTCAAGGGACGTTTGATCGGTAACATGGCTAAAGGCAGCGTCTTTTAACACCGGCGATAGCGTTACCTTAAAGCTCATCTGCCGTCCGGATGGGATCTGGTTATTTTCCACCGCGATAACCGCTTCATTGTTATGCAGATAGAACGGCGAAGGGCTGCCGCTGACCGGCGTGAAGTTCAGCTGATCGACCGTTTTACCCACGGTATAGCTTTTACCATCAACGAACAGATCGGCAATTTTCACCGCAACGCCGCCGGACTGGCCCAGCATAAAGCGCCCTTTTTCACCGGAAGCGCCCTGCACTAACACCGCCATCTTCTGCGGCTCCGGGCAGAAGACGTTCACGTTCACGTCACGATCGGCCATTTTATGCCAGTCCTGCTGCGTGGCTTTGATATCCTCGCGGCGCATCGTGTGGTAGTCCACCACGGGCTGAGAGAGCGTGATTTGGCACTCATCGGCCCAGGCAAAAGACGACATGCCAACCATCATCAGTGCCGCCAGGCCGCCTAAACGTCGATTATTCATTGGCATACTCCATTAATTTCTTCGTAAAACGCCTCTTCATCACGCTTCTCAGGCAGGCTGTAGTTAATTTTGCACAGGCGATTGTTGTTGTCGTCTATGGCGTACAGCCCTGAAAGTTGCTCTGCGTCGTTGATAAAGACGTGGCCATCGTCCACGCTGGTCACGATGTAGTTGCCGCTGGCATCCTCAATCGTCAGCCCTTTTTTCAGCGCCTGCCCATTGCTCATCTTCACGCGCAGCATGACGCGTCGGCTGTTGAGCACCTTAAAGTCGACTTCGCTTACCGAGGCGTGCCCTGCGGCAAGGTACTTGGTCCCGTTTGCCAGAGTCATGTTTTGCGGCAGCTTGTTCGCATCCACTTCGATACGTGAGTTTTGCCATTCATTCAGAGAAGGAATAACGGCCTGTCCCCAGGCATCGGTCCAGATGGTGCCCTGCGGTGAGGATATCTCTACCCCGCTTTTTTTCTCGCTCAACCGGGCGATAGCGAAGGTATCCCGGATGGCATATGGCGAGAAGGTCACGCCGTTTTTGTGCACCGCCACGCCGCCTGAAAGGGTAGCGTTGTAGTTGCGTTGGTTATCACCGCTGGTGCCGCCTCCGACGCTGACCTGCGTGTAGTGCAGGTTGGTGTTGAGGTTGCCGTTAACGCTGTTCTGTTTAGAATCCTGGTCGCGGTCGGCGGAGATGTAGTAGTGGGTGTTATCCCCAATGGACCCGCTGTTAGACACGCCGTAGCTGGTGCTGTCACCCTCTTTACGCATATAGGTGCTGACCGACTGGCCGCTACTCAGCGGAATGCTCACGTTGATGTACAGCAGATCGTTGTCCTGATCGTCATCAACATTGCCTACCGCGCTCTGCCAGTTTGCCGTCACGGACGCGTATTTAAAGGTTTTGCCCCACGAGAGCAGCAGATAGCGCGAGTCCTGATCGTCCCCGCCGCTCTGGTTGTAGGTAAACCCGGCGCTGATGTTGCCAGCCGCGCCGGCAGAGACGTTGAGGCTACCGGTATAGGTGTTGTCATACCCCGTGTACTCATCGTCCATGGCATCGGACAGCTCGCGATATCCCCCGCTGTAGTGGGTTGCACTGGCGGAAAATCCAACGTCTTCGCTCAGCCTGACATTACTTTCCAGCTCGGTTTTCAGGCCGTTATTGCTGTCTCCGAACGACGCTTTACTTGCCGCCGCGGTAGTCGACAACGTCCAGTCATCGGTAACGAGGAAATCTGTTTTTCCGCCCACTGCCTGGTAATCTTCCGCAGCCGCGGCGGAAGCAACCAGGTTCATCCACGGGAAAATGCGCCATCCGTCGGACACGTTCATCACCAGCGGATCGCTGTATTCGCTGTCAATATTTCTCACCTGCCCGACGGAAACGGTCAAACCCTGCGGCCGCGACAGGTTGCGCGCCTTCACGGCGGTGGCAGGCACAATAAAGCGGTTGATGGCACCATCCGCTTCAACCACGGACACATCAAGATTCACGTTGTTACGCGCGACGGGAACGTCATCAAGGGTGAAGGGACCGGCCGGTACCAGGGTGCTGAAAATCATCTGCCCGTTCTGGCGAATTTCAACGCGGGCCTGCGAAGAACGCGCGATACCGGAGACGCTCACGCCAGAGCCACTCTGGGTGAGGCCGTCCGTCGGCATCAGCTGAATACCGGTAATGGGAACGCCGCTGAGTACGTTTGAGTTGGCGTTGATTTCGCCAATCTGCATCGTGAGCTTTTGCGGAACAAAGACATGCTCCGCATAGGTATAAATGCTATCCGCGCTTTTTTTGCCTTCATCATCCGTCAGGATGTAGTTGCTGCGCAGCGACCAGTCGAAGGCGTTAAAGCCCGCTTCCAGGTTTGCCTGGGAGTAGCGGCTGCTATCGCTATCACCGTATTCGTTCAGGGTGCTGAACAGCGTATAGTTCAGAAGCCCTGCGGTGCCGCCATGCTGAAAGTTTTTAATGTCTGAGGAGAGGCTGTTAACGGCTTCAGGCGGGAGATACAGCTCAACGGCTTCCTGGTTCGGCAGGGCGTTGATGACCGCGCGGGGATAGTCGTCGTGGATATCGTGACAACTCTCCTTCGCCCCAATCGGAACGGGCATCAATCCCGCAAAATCGAGAAGATCGTTATCAAAACAAAGCTTGCCGTCCTGGTTAAACCGGACGGCAGCTACCCCGCGCTCCTGGCCGTTAACTTTTACGTTGACGGAGTGAGTGCCGGGTAAAAACCGGGGAGCTTCTGCAAAATACTTGTTTAAATCTGCATTTAAACCCAGCGTTTGCATGACGCCCATATCAAACATCACTTCCCTCGCCAGGACGGAAGTGGGTTCGAGGATAACCAGAGGTAGTGTGCCGCAAAGAATGGCGCGGACACAAATTGCAAGGCGGCTTCGTTTACTCACCGTCAACGTCCTGTTTTATTTGTTTAATTCCGAAATAAAGCTCGGTACTTCTACGCCATAGCGGCTTGCAGGGAAGAATTTGACGTTAGCGTCGCCGCTTGCCGATTTGTTTAACGAAGCGGACATCGTTTCGCCCGGCAAAATATAGGTTTTATCAAACGTCCCAATTGCCCCAGACGGCTGAAGTACGACTTTTTGTGCCAGTCGAACAACATATTTGCTCGGGTTAGTTGCGGTAACGGTTGAACCCGTCGACGACCATTTCAAATATTTCCACGCATCCGTCACCACACCCAGTTTCGCAGGACGGATCAGTACCGGGATATCCTGACGGATATTGATCCCAATCTTTATTCTGTTATCGTCTTTTTTCGGTGGAATACCATCGAAGGTAACACGTTTATAATGTTCTACATCCAGGGGTTGTTTGCTCTGCAGAATAAAGCGCAGCTGCTGTGTTTGACCCGGCTCGAGGCGAACCACGGGTTGCGTCACAATCAACTTCAGGCCTTGATCATCCGGCAGGTCAATAATATTTGTATAGAGTAGCGAGGGATGAGAATCGGTGTTCTTTATATTGATCGTTCCGCTATGTGTTGCCTCATCAATAATGAGCAAACTGGTCTCCGGAACCATCCCTTCCGCGTGCGCGGCAAAATTCATCGAAAATAATGCGGCAGCGATGAGTGTTTTAAGAACATCTGATTTTAAGCATTGCATCGTGTTATCTCCTTGATAGCAACAACTTCACATTCCATGTTGATCGCGCTAAGACAAAGAGAGTAAATGTATGCCATTTACTCTCTGCGTTAATTTAGCTGTCGTTTACGCTATAAAAAAATTACAGGTAACGCAGGCTGATGGTGATCTGACCGTCCAGGCTAGTGTCATCAGTGATCGCCAGAGTAGACGTTTTGTCGATTGCCAGAGACGTTACCAGTGGGAAGGTAGCGGTCTGGAATGCCAGCGGTTCAACGGAACCCGTGGTCGCAACGGTAAAGTCACGCAGGCTCTGTCCCTGAGCGGAACCGTTCACGCTCTTCGTCCATGCACCGGAAGTGCCGGAACGGATGATTGGATCGACGGTAACGTTATCGGCTTTAACGCTGTCTGTTTTCACAAACAGAGAATAGGAACCGATGTTAACGTTACCGGCAGTTTTGCCGACACCAAAGGTCTGATCGGTAGAAGTCAGGGCATCACCGTCGAAGCGTGCGTTTGCGACTTCCAGGTTGGCGTTGGTATCAGCACGATCGTCAACCATATTCCAAGAAACGCGTGTTGCTGCAGCACAGTTGATGGTCAGATCGATATTTTTCTGACCCAGCTGGTTGACGGTAGTTGGGTTCAGGCTTCCCAGGTTGATAGTACCGTAGTCAACGGTACCACCGTTGCTTAATGCTGGCGTACATGCCGCATTGGTCAGTGTACCTTTAACCTTCAGTACCGCAGTTGGGTTTGCCGCGAAAGCAGAAGTGACGCACAGGGAAAGCGCAGTTGCGAGAAGAACCTTTTTCACTTGTTAATCCTTAACATTGAATCATGAAATATTTTATACAGCTTTGATAAATTCAATTTATCTCTTTCTGTTTTAGGCATGCATTAAAGCATGGTGTGATAATATATTTTTTATTAATAGATTCAATTTAGGAAATTTAACGACTCTTTTTAGTATTATAAGATCTATAAGCTATGATTATTAACTACGTGCTATTGGCGTAATTATTGCCATTATTATTCACGACACGAATGTTCATTCCTCCATCAACGCACTATTTACGCTACGTCTTCCCCTAATTAGATCATTAATGATTTATTACATTAATATATTATTTTATAATGAATTGAGATAAGAGTATGGATAAAAAAAGGGTAACAAGACAGATGACGATCTGCACGCCTCAGCAGGCTTACCCGTATGATTTTACGCCTTCATTCTGACGATAAAAGTCAGCGCAGGCTGTGGGGATGTACTGCACACGCAGCCGCGGGCGTATCGATACATGCGGTACAAGAATAGTTTCAAATCGACTACGTTTAAAAAATTTACTAACAATTTGTTTTAATGATATTTGTTTCCATAAATAAAAAATCCAGTTGGCTATTAACCAACTGGATTATCAGTACAACGTCATTTGTACTATTTAACCACGCGTAAGGCCGGGCGACCACCGCGCGGTGGCGGATCGTCATCGGGATCGTTATCGTCGCTATCATCAGGCTTATCACCCTCGATAACTGACATCACCGTCTCGTTTTCCGACGCGCCTTCTTCATCATTGAGGCTGGCGACATCTTCATCATAAGCCGTTTCCGGCTCGAACATGGTCCCCGCGCCGTTTTCACGCGCATAAATAGCCAGCACTGCAGCCAGCGGAACGGAAACCACGCGTGGCACACCGCCGAAGCGCGCATTAAAACGCACTTCATCGTTAGCCAGTTCAAGGTTGCCTACCGCACGCGGCGCAATGTTCAGCACGATCTGCCCGTCACGCGCATATTCCATCGGAACCTGCACGCCTGGCAACGTCACATCCACAACCAGGTGCGGCGTGAGCTGGTTGTCCAGCAGCCATTCATAGAAGGCGCGCAGCAGATACGGACGGCGTGGTGAAAGTTGTGACATTTCCACAGTCATTAGCCTCGGCCGAGACGCATTTCACGTTCCGGTTCAGTTAAAGATGCCAGGAATGAGTCGCGCTCAAAGACGCGCGTCATGTAGCCTTTCAGTTCTTTCGCGCCCGGACCGCTGAACTCAACGCCCAGGGTTGGCAAACGCCAGAGCAGCGGAGCCAGGTAGCAATCCACCAGGCTGAATTCGTCACTCAGGAAGAAAGGTTTCTGACCAAAGACAGGTGCGATAGCCAGCAGTTCTTCACGCAGTTGCTTACGTGCAGCATCGGCTTCAGAAGAGGAACCGTTGACGATAACGTTCATCAGCGTGTACCAGTCTTTTTCGATGCGCTGCATGTACAGGCGGCTTTCACCACGCGCAACAGGGTAAACAGGCATCAGCGGCGGATGCGGGAAACGCTCATCCAGGTATTCCATAATGATACGGGATTCCCACAGGGTCAGCTCGCGATCCACCAGCGTCGGTACGCTTTGGCTCGGGTTGAGATCGATCAGATCCTGAGGCGGGTTATCCTTTTCCACATGCTCGATCTCAAAACTGACACCCTTCTCGGCCAGCACGATACGAACCTGATGGCTATAAATGTCAGTAGGACCAGAAAACAGCGTCATTACCGAACGTTTGTTGGCAG
>Ga0268255_10000191_pt1 | contig 49442 bp, 42 predicted proteins | sample AgamicOrMarz_FD_200256 | JGI IMG/M metagenome (GOLD analysis project Ga0268255, IMG submission 200256) | Agave microbial communities from Guanajuato, Mexico - Or.Ma.rz (v2) (version 3) | ecosystem: Host-associated > Plants > Phyllosphere > Phylloplane/Leaf | place: Guanajuato, Mexico...
ATTATCCCTGCGCCGACCATCGGCAACACTTCAAACCCCTTTCATAGAGGGCGACATTCTACGTGATTTTCGCCCTGAAAGAAAGATTATTTTTTGAGTTATCCGCAGTTTTGAATTTAAAATTACTCTAGCCAATTTGATGCAGCAGATAACACACAATCAGTTGCACCTTTTGCCCAAAATTTTTGTCCTTGATCATTAAGACAAATGATCCCATCACCAGCTTGTGAACTAGTAGCAATAGGCGTAGCCGTTAACACCCAACTTGAATCAGTTATACTAGCAAAAGCCAAGTTATATAAGGCTTGGCCTTGTTGAGGACTTACACTAGAACCATAAATCGATGTAATAGTCGCATTCGATGGATAACGATTGTGAACTACTTTTTCTGCTTCTAATGTTTGGGCAATATTCATCATTTCAGATTGAACAGCTGTACGATGTCCTTTGCGTAAATACTGTAAATACGAAGGTGTCGCTATAGCTGCTAAAATTGCAATTATTGCGACTACAATCATGAGCTCTATTAAGGTAAAACCATTCTTCATTGCCAATTCTCACTATTTGTTTCACATACATTGCAAGTGACTGTTCCACCACAGTCATTATCAACAGCCGTAGCTGTTAAACTTTGGCAACGCAAACCTGAATTCTTAGCAATAAAATTAAAATTTCTTGAATCTGTAGTTGTCGCTTTAATGACCCATGTTTGCCCATTTGCAGCAGCATTCGTCAATAAATTTCCTGTCGTCGTATCATCCCTAATTTCAATCGTATAACCGCCCCGTGGCAAAGTTACAGATGTGGTCGTAAATCCTCTATAAGTAAAGTTCTTGGATTTATGCCGTTCCAATTGTTCTGCCAATTTTAGAATTTCACTCTTAGCAGCAGAGGCAGTCGCTCTACGGCTATAACTTTGATATGAAGGAATAGCAATTGAAGCAAAAATAGCGACAATCACGATGACAACCATGAGTTCAATCAAGGTAACACCTTGATTGAACCGCAGAATATAATATTTATTCATCAGTCATCCCTTAACGATAACGCTCATACCAACGCGTAGGAACTAAATGACTCGTACATTGCCACTGTCCAGTCCCTTGCTCATTACCAGACAGCTTTAATTTCCCACAACTATTAGTCGCAGGTGGGTTATCCTCCGTTGGTACAAATGTTACGCCACGGATACCTGAGCCAATAACGTTTTTATTACACTCAGAGGCTCCTACTGGGCAATTAGTACCAGTTTGTGTTTTAAATCCACTTCTATTCTCTTTATTTTGATCAATTGACCCATCAGAATTAAGGCAAGCGCCAAATGGTAAACAGAACGTCTGCTGGTCAGTTTCACCTACTACACGAGGTAAACATGGGTCTGCCGCTACAATACCTGTTCCCTGTGGGTCATAAACAGGCACAATTAAAGTCCCTGTAATTGCCATAGGCTCTTCAAAAGCTTTAAGTCCTCCTTTAATACGGAAACTATTATTAGCTTTTTCGGTACCATCGCTCATACTAGAAAGCGAGCGATACCAACCGTTTTGTCCCGTCCCCGTATTGGGAAAGAAAATCTGTGCTACTCGTGTTTCTCCAGATCGTAAAATTTGCGGATTTTTTCGAAGCGTTGATCGAGTAATATCTTTCGTTTCAAGCTGGCTATCCGTTAAAGACATTAAATTCTTTTTAATAAAATCTTTGTCGATAATTCCATAGATGTTGTTTACAGGTCTTCCGCTTAATACTGTGCTTGGTGACATCCCCTCACGACCTGTAAGTGGATAAACATCTAACGGTGTACTACGGTCACCTGACGCAATACCTACAGTAATAAAAGTGCGGATTCCATAATCGTGAATTGTCACTGTTGGCGGTTCATAAAAACGCGGCGCATTCCCAGCTGTATAGTCGTTCGAGCTATCATAAGTAGCATCATTCGTTGCCAAATTGGCTAATCGAACAACTCGAACCCCGAAACTGCTATAAGTCGAATTTGTTTTAGTCTGGTTATTATTAAGATCGATACGGAAAACTTGTCCACCTAAATCGCCAAAATATAAATGGTCTACTAAACCATCAGCATCTCGATCTAAGGTACTAATACGACTCACAATACTGTGCTTCATATTAGAGTTATCTACACTAGAGCCTGTATCACTAGTCCACCATAAGCGTTCCCCAGTTTTAGCATCAATAATATAGACAGCGTTTCCTTTTGCTTTTCCATTCGTAAAGCAAGAGTTACTCAAGGTAATATTCGGGTTTTCATAACATTGGTCGTAGCCACCACCAACAATCATGACCCGTTTAATCATCCCGTTATAACGTATATTTGCCAGTACAGGTTTAGACCAACTCTGCCCCATACGACTATAATCAGTTTGGTCTACACCTACTCTGAAGAGGAGCTTAGGTGAAGCAGGATTTAAGACATTTAAGCCATAATAACTGCTGCCCCCCATTCGCATGCCACCATAAATATTCATTTGCTTTGCAGTCACTTTTGATACTGCTGAGCTACCACTTCCCGTTGTAGTAATACTATATGCAGGGTCGGATACCCAAGCTCCATCCATACCGTGTGCAGGTGCTGTAGCATCACTTTGACCAACAACTAAAGCTTTTGAAGCGACTGGATCATTTAAAATATCGGCAGGAACGAAAGCCATTTGTTCTATACCAGTTGAAGCATCCACAATATGCAAACCGCCTTCCATCGTTCCATAGAGAATGGATTGTTCACGCGCAGATGTTAAATTGCCATTTTCATCTAATGTTCCATTATAGGTGAGCTGTACCGGTAAAGAATGAATACTACCGCCCATCGATAAATATGGTTCATTCGATGTAACTAATGACGAAGGTAAAGACGTAGCGCTAATATCAGTTGAATAACCTAGATAATTTAATATTTTTAACTTCAAGCTCATCGGGAAAGCTTTTAAAATATCTTGTCCAGTTGATGCATTAAATTTTCCTAAAACATAACTTGCTGTATTAGCCACACTATCAAAAGGATTAGTTCCTTCTGGTGGAGCAGCTGGAATTTTTAGCAAATTAGTTCCAGAAGTTGATAGCTTCGTTAAGCTACCATCCGCTGCAACGGCGGAAACATCAGTAAATAAGTTGCGGATTTTAGTTTGTACTGCGTAATAATATTTTGTGATATTCCCTTCTTCATCACGTGTTTCATTTTGTCCAGCAATTGGTAAAGGCACCTTCGAATAAGCCCCACCAAAAAAGACTTTGCCTCCATCATTGTAATTCGAGCTATTCCAATAATCTTTTGTACCCGTTCTAAATGCCCCAGTTGCGTTGTAAACCAACCCACCAGTATTAGCTTCAAAAGCACCAGCATTTGTTCCCGATAAAACAACATGGTATTTCTTTAAATTTCCTCGCCATGTTAAGTATGTATTAGCCGGGTTTGGCTCAAAAGCACGTAAGTAACCATATTCCTGTAAATTTTTAGGATTCAGTGCATCATAAGGAACTGAGATAGCACCTGTGGTTAAGGGTTCTAAAGGAACTTTATCTAAGTTATTAATAAATGCGATAACGCTGTCTGTTACACCTTGCGCACTTTGGGTAGGGTAAAAACCTCCATTTCCATAACCAGGTGCAGCGACCGCATTTGTGGTCTGATTCGGCGAACAATTATCATCACTTTTACGGTCGAATTGGGTTCTCGAACTCAAACGACAGGCATTTTTTACATCAGAAGAACTTAAACTAGAAAAGTCACTACCAAAACCAACAAATGCTGTTTGAATAGAAACTCCGGCAGGATTCTTTGTTTTATCAAATAGTCGTTTTGCAAACTCCCCCATACAGGCCCAACCAGAGTCTGCTGTAGTGTTAGATAAACCTCCAGAACAAGTAAAATTTGCTCCTAAAGTACTACCTAAAGCAGTCGACATCACGGTTGCCGAACGTGTATTTGTTGTATTGTTCGGCTCACCATCTGATAAAAAGTAAATACCTTGCCCATCACAACTTTGACGATTGGCCACCGCAGGCAAAGGAGATTGGTAAATGGCATTTAAGTTAGAAGCATTTCTATCTACAACAATATTTGGATTGCTTGTCGTATCATTTGTTTTTGATTTTGGAATGCCACTATCTGCGTTTGCTATCGCATAGTTAAAAGTAGTGTAGTAATAAGTATAAGAATAGGTCCAATCCGACGAAGTATCATAGGCGGTTGCCGTATCCACACCCGGATTAGCGGTTGACCAGTTACTCCAATAGTTACTAGAGCGGCAAGGTTGCCATAAATTTGCCGTATCAATTTGTGAATCGCGATAACTGGTACAATATGAGTATTCCGTCCTATTATCAGATTTTCGCACACGCTTTACATAGCTATCTTTTCGAATAGCATAATTCGTCTCTGAATAGGTCGTTGTACCCATTAAATAAGCAGCAGCTTCTGCATAAGCATGAGCTGAAGGCGTTGACCCACCAGCTGTTAAATTTGCAACAGCCTGTTTTAATTTATAACGCTGAGAACCCACTGTATTTAAAGTACTCGCATCTCCTAAAGGAGCAGCAGCCACCAAAATTTGTCCACTTCGACTATCACCATTGGCAGAGAAATTCCCTAAGCCCACACGAGTATCATTTAAAACAGGATTATTGCTGGCTAAAAAAGCATTCATACCATTTTTAAGCATAGCCAGCCGGTTTTCACCATAACTATTATTGGTCATACTTCCTGATGTATCCAACATCATCACAATGGTTTTTTTACCCGCTGTAGGTGAAGCATAAATTTGTAAATCACTTGCCTGCACCACAGAGCTTGTCATCAACCATGTAAAAGCAACCGAACTCGAACAGATGGCATACCATAAATTATTTGGCTTAGAATTCTTCAATTTTAGTTTCACGATATTCCCCATTATGAACCCGGTGCCGTAATTTGAGTGAGCTTATTGGTATAGTTAAATTCTTGAACTTGAGTGCTAAAAGGCACGTTATGATTTGCTAAACACTCCGCTAATGTTTGTTTAGCCGTTAAAGCGGTATCAAAATTGTCGCTAATTTTTGCTGAACTCGTGCTTAAGCAATCTCTTTGTAAAGTTTCGATAGAGGTAGATGCATAGGCTGGTAAAAAAGCTGTTGTAATCACTCGAATACGCTGCGTAGACAACATGCTTTTAGGAAGTTGTGTACCTTCCGAAGTATTTGTTCCTCGCGGTAAATTTGAACCTGGAATATCACTAGCAGCATCTGTTGGAATACTTACAGCAACTTGAGTAACCACTGCTTGGCGATTACTTCCATAGTCACTTGTTAAATCACAGAAACCCGCTACGCCGCCATCTTCAACGACTGCATTATTAGCGCTTCCTGCTCGAAGTAAACTTGCGCCTCTGGTCTGAGCAAAATTTGTTGCTGTAGAAACAGGTTTATAACAAAAGTTGTATTCTGCACCTGGGTTACTTTCATGCTCTTTGAGCGCCGCCCCAATCACATTAGTAATATTAGTTAGGGTAGTAGGATTCATCTGTACAATGAGTTCTAAAGGCGTGTCAGATGACTGAAAATTTAATTGGCTAACTTGGCTATTGGTAGCAACTTTTAAAGAAACAATAGCCACTCTTATGGCTAAAACACCTACAGAAATTACAAGCAATAAAATAATAAGCACAACAATAAGGGTTGCCCCTTTTTCTTTAGATCTACCTTTATGAGTTAAATGGGTCACAGACTTTCCCCCATCGCATTGCGTAGAGCAATTGTTACGTTATAAGTACGGCGTAAGAATCGAGTTGTATTATCAGAAGCATGCACGGTCTGATCTAACATAAAAAAAGACTGCGCCGGATCTATTGCTTTGTTTTGAGCATTATTAGTAGAGCGCGCTAATACAGATATTTGTATTGAAAGAATTCGTGGCGGCATCACAGATGGTGTGGCATCTCGGGCAGCCTGTGCAGCAGTCCGATATTGGGGAATGGTATAATAAGCAAAATTGCCAGCCGCATTTTTTGCACCAAACAGCACATGAAAATGATCAATACGCGGCAATACAATTTGACCAGCGTCGCCCAACCCGGCAATCGTGGTCGGTTGAGCTGTGGCTACAATAGAGGGAGTATTTGCATCACATGCAAGTGCATAATCTTGCTGGGAGGTACCATTGCTATCTAGTCGTAAAAAATAACGCTCTACAATTAAATCTCCTGCAAGAACATTCACACCTTCACAATTAGTCATATTCGTAGGCGCAATAAATTGAATCGTCAATTGATCACTTTGCACAGCTGTATTTGAACTATTCTGTATATTTGAAAAACCTCTCCAGTGATTACTCACTGTACTCACCGTATCGCCTGCACCACGGCTCAATAATGTGTCAGCAATATAAGTATTTGCTCCGACATTAGGGACAAAATTAACAGTGTTATTATTAGTTGCTGTTGAACCAGTTAGCACAACGCCGCCCCAAGGCGTCATATCAGTTAATATTGGGTTGGTTACATTTCCATAATTTAGAAGGCGTATATCACGGGCAATATATTCCAAACCAAAAATACCGCTATCTTGTATTTCAGCATTTGCTTTTTGTAGACGGCTTGATAAAAGTCCACCAATAAATAGTTGAGTTGCTGCAGCTACTAAAATTAGGCCTAAAGCCAATGCAACCATAAGCTCAATTAATGTAAAGCCTCGTTGTTTCCACGATACAAATGAGTGAGCCATTAATATGCCTCCATCATCAAACAATTTGTATTATTGGCATAAACACCGTCTGTACTCATACAGCTCGACACATCCGCGCTAGTACTTCCCCCATTTGTTGTAATTACCGGAGAGGTTTTCCCCCAAAAAACAAACAAACACTGCCTCTGCTGGGCCATTGTGGTTGTAACTCCAGGACAATTTGTCATTGTGATTTTCATGCCAAGTTGATCGGCATTTCTTGCTGCTTGATATGCATCAAATTGGGCAAGTTGAGAAGGTGTACAAGCTGAATTGAAACAGGAAGTCGGAGCTGCGGTAGTAGATGAATAATTGCTATAACTACGAACAAATGCAGGATATTGACTAGCTTGAGAATTATTTACGCGAATATTTTCTGCTAATCCTCTCATAATCATCATAGCTTGAGATTTACTTAATGCTTCTGAAGAAGCATCCATAGCCCGAATTTGCAAAGCGACATATCCTAAAATTCCTATCGCAAGTAAAATTAAGGCGACCAATACTTCTAATAAACCAACCCCAGCTTGAGTTTTTTGCTTAGAGCCCCGCATTAACATGTCTCCTCAGCTTTAAAAATTAATGTGCCAAGCTTCGTTAAAATGATAATTTTCTTTTTATTTATTTTTAAATTACAAATAGATAAAAGCGTATCTTGAGTAATATTGGTTACCACTCCATTTGCATTAAAAGTTAAAGTCGTCGCTGTTGATGAGCTCTGTGTACCATTCGCAGCGATATTTTTAAGCTCAAGAGTGCTATTGGAAGCAGCCTTCCAATTAAAAGAAGTCGGTGTATTTGAGGCTGTTGAATTCAGATTAATGGATACATCTTGGCGACCAAGTATTGCTTGGCTCTTTGATTCTGACAAAGTATTGATTAGGTCTCGTTGATTTTCATCTAGTCGTTTGCTTTCTAATAAATTTGACATAGATGGCGCGGCCATCATCGCGATAATCGCCATGACCGCAATCGTCACCATAAGTTCAACCAAGGTGAACCCGTCTTGCGGAATAATTCCCCTCATCCCCAGAACCCCAAATAAACTTAAAAATTTTTTATTTATTAATTAAATTTTACGCCTCATGCTTACAAAACAAATACAAAGCAGATAAAGGGTATAAAAAAACAGATAACTGTCATATCAACAATTATCTGTTTAACTATTTTAAAATCAGTATGTTAAATAAGTCACACTTTACGCTTGAGTTACATGAATGCGTAACTCTTTAGGAAGGCTAAAAGTAATATTTTCTTCACGCCCTTCTAATTCTTTCGGTGCTTGAGCACCCCAATCTTGTAACCGTTGAATAACTTGTTTAATCAAGATTTCTGGCGCAGAAGCACCAGCGGTTACACCGATCTTGCAAGTCTCATTGAACCATGACTGCTCTAACTGATCAGCACTATCTACAAGGTAAGCAGCTTTACCCATACGTTCTGCAAGCTCACGTAATCGATTTGAATTTGATGAGTTCGGTGAACCTACAACCAATACCACATCGCATTTTTCTGCTAAATCACGTACAGCATCTTGTCTGTTTTGAGTAGCGTAGCAAATGTCATCTTTACGAGGACCCTGAATATGCGGAAATTTAGCACGCAAAGCATCAATAACTTTAGCTGTATCATCAATAGATAGCGTTGTTTGCGTTACAAATGCAAGCTTTTCAGGATGTCGTACGGTGAGTGCAGCAACATCAGCCTCATCTTCAACCAAATAAATATCACCGCCTTTTAATTTGTCATATTGGCCCATTGTGCCTTCGACTTCCGGGTGCCCTTCATGACCAATTAAAATGGCTTCAGTACCTTCACGCGCATATTTAGTCACTTCAATATGAACTTTAGTCACTAAAGGACAAGTTGCATCGAAAACTTTTAAACCTCGGCGTTCAGCTTCCTGTTGAACTGCTTTTGAAACACCGTGCGCACTAAAAATTACAATTGAGTCATCTGGAACCTGATCTAGTTCATCAACAAAAACGGCCCCTCTCTGACGTAAGTCATCAACCACAAATTTATTGTGTACAACTTCATGACGTACATAAATAGGAGGGTTGAAACATTCCAAAGCCCGATTGACGATTGCTATGGCTCGATCAACACCGGCACAAAAACCACGCGGATTAGCTAACACAATTTCCATAACAGCCTCAAAATTAATAAAACAGGGGAATTTCTCTTGAATATTTGCAATTAAAACTATTCAGTTTAAACGCACGGTACACTACAATAGCGAAGATATTTTATCATATCAGGAAAAATATCATGTCGGGTCTATTGTTTGTCGTTTCTGCTGCATCAGGAACGGGCAAAACATCTTTGGTAAAAGCCCTGCTTGACCGTGTGAGCAATTTACATGTTTCAGTCTCGCATACAACCCGAGGTCAACGTCCCGGTGAGTTAGATGGTGTTCACTATCACTTCACTACAAAAGATGAATTTCTAGACCAAGTCAACCATGATGGTTTTATTGAATACGCTGAAGTATTTGGTAACTACTATGGCACTTCTCAAGCTACTGTAAAACAACAGTTAGCTCAAGGACACGATGTCTTACTTGAAATTGATTGGCAAGGTGCAGAACAAGTCCGCAAACTTTTCCCTGAATCAAAGCAAATATTTATTTTACCTCCAACTCAATTTGATCTGCGTCAGCGTTTATCTAATCGCGGCACTGACTCAGTTGAAGTCATTGAGCATCGTTTAAGCTGTGCAGTAGAAGATATGCAGCACTACACGAACTTTGATTACATCATTATCAATGATGATTTTAATAAAGCCTTACATGAGCTTGAAGCTGTGATTACAGCGAACCGTTTAGTGCTATCTCAGCAAGCAAAACGTCATCAAACATTAATCCAAGACTTGATTACTCCTCAACCAAAACAGGAATAACTTGAGTCTAGATCGAAAGCCTTTTATACTATTTAGTCTGTTCAAATTCACCATTCCAAAACGAGAACTTTTATGGCACGCGTCACCGTTGAAGATTGTTTAGATCATGTAGACAACCGTTTTGAGCTTGTGCTCGTTGCAAGTAAACGTGCTCGTCAATTGGCACGTCAAGGCATGGAGCCAACTGTAGAATGGGATAACGACAAACCGACTGTAGTTTCTTTGCGCGAAATCGCGGCAGGGCACGTTACGAAAGAAATTCTTAAACAACGTGAGCAAGATTACCAAACTTCTAGTCTTGATCTTGCCCTTTCTACAAACAGCTTGAATTTAGAAGGTTTTTCTTTCTAATTCACTCTGTTTCATAAAAAAACCATCGTTTTTTTGCGATGGTTTTTTATTTGGCTTTGCGCCATATTCAAACATATTGGGAAAAGCAATTATTTTCATTGAAAAAAAAATACACTTTTTCAAATGAAAAAATTGACAAGTTCCGCAATATGCTTTTCATTAAGAAGCAGATAGATTTAGTTTTTCAGCAATAGGAAAAAGGGTGATTTATGCCAGGCGAAGAGGTCAGCCAAGCCAAGCAACAGCTCAAATTAATTATCGACCCTTACTTATCGGTAAGCGAAGTCGAAAAAGTGCTTGCTGCCTGCGATTTTGCCGATCTAGCGCACACTGGCATTACACGTAAAAGTGGCGAACCCTATATTTTGCATCCGATTGCGGTAAGCTGCATTCTTGCAAACATGCGTTTAGATGCTGAAACTTTAATGGCAGCACTTTTGCATGATGTTATTGAAGATACTCAATATACAAAAGAAGATATTATTGAGAAATTTGGCCTAACCGTTGCCGAGCTAGTCGATGGTGTAACCAAACTTAGCCAATCAAGCGATAAAGAATATAACAAAGCGGCTTCATTCCGAAAAATCTTGCAAGCAACCTTACAAGATCCACGTGTCATCATTATTAAATTAGCAGATCGCTATCATAATATGACAACTCTAGGTGCTCTACGTCCAGATAAACGTGCCCGTATTGCTCAAGAAACTTTTGATATATTTGTACCGATGGCAAGATTAGTCGGCATGAATGAAATGGGCGATAATCTAGAGAATCTCTGTTATCAAAACCTTGATCTAGATATGTTTGATAACGTTCAAAATGCACTGCTTCAAACAAAGCCAGAACGTTGTAAATATCAAAGTATTTGGGAACAAAACCTCGCTGAACTTCTGCATAATTATCATATTCAAGGCCGTATTAAAAAGAAAAATAACAATATCGAATTATTACGCCATTTCGTTAAAAACGAGATGGATCTCCAAGAGCTTACCCATAGTCATGCTTTTGAAATCGTTTTACAGTCTATTGCCGACTGTGACCGCTTAGTCGAAGCATTAAGAGAAAACTTTCAGGTTATCCAGTATCAAGACCATATTCGTCGCCCATTACCTGGCGGGAACCAGTCTTTACTCATTAAGCTTAAAGGCGAAAAAACGACGCTCTCTCTTACAATTCAAACCGAGCTGATGCGTAAAGCTGCTCGTTTTGGGGTCGTGTTAGGCGAAAATGCGCCGCAAACTTGTCGTTCTGCCATTCAAGCCTCAATGCAGAACTTAAATACATTGATCGATGGCGAATGTGCTAAAACAACTTTCAATGATTTACTTGATTACTTACATCAAGAAAAAATCTGGGTATATACGCCGCATGGTCAACTGCATGAGCTACCACAAGGTGCTACCGTAGTTGATTTTGCTTATTCAGCAAGTTTATTTTTAGGTAACCATGCCGTTGGCGCAAAAGTCGATGGTGAGATTAAACCACTTTCTACCCCATTAGTTAGCGGTCAGGTTATTGAGATTATTACAGATGTTTTAGCCACACCGAACCCAGACTGGCTAAGTTTTATTAATACGCAGAAAGCTCGTCGTGCTTTACAGCATGTGCTTAAAGATCAAGATATCGAAGAACAACGTCTAGTTGGTGCACAAGCCCTTTCTCGTGCACTGAAACTCTTTAATCGTTCAATCAATGATCTTTCTGACGCTGATTGGCTAGATCTGTTGCAATGGCGTCATATCGATAATAAAAATACATTGTTTGAACAAATTGCAGTAGGCGATTTATTACCTCAACTTGTAGCAAATCACCTGTTTGCCCATGATAAACACCCACAAGTAGAAAACTCAGATCGACTTATTCAAAGCACTGAAGGAGTCGACGTTAAATATGCACACTGCTGCAATCCAATTTTAGGCGATCCAATTCAAGGACACTTAACACGTCGTGGATTAATTGTGCATCGCATCCGCTGTCATAACTTACTACATGAACAACATCTACACCCTGAAAATATTATGCCGCTTCAATGGAAAGCAGATGATGTAGATGATGTCCGTTTTACAGCCTACCTTGCTATTTATATGGCGATGAATGATGAACAAGTATCAGATCTGATTTATCAATGTCGTAAAAATAACGCTGGTGTAGAGATGGTTCACTCAAATGAGCAGAGAACTTTTGTGAATATTGTAGTCAATAACCGTAAGCACATTGCAAAAGTCATTCGTGATTTACGCATGCACTATGGCTTCCCACGTATTGAACGTTTAGATGCCCCTACGCCACAAATGGAAATTTCAAAAGTAAGCTAAGTTTCTCTAGAGATGATTGACTAGATTTATGTTTCCTTAACAAAATCAAACTTTCCAAATTCACTTAATCAATTAAATCGATGGTACTTTTGTCCAAAGCTATCATCGATTATGATGGAAATAGATTTAATCAAGGAGAACCAAATGTCCCGCCAAGTCATTCATACTGAAAATGCCCCTGCTGCTATCGGCACCTATTCTCAAGCTATTTTAGTAGACAATACGCTATATCTTTCAGGGCAAATTGGTTTAGACCCATACAGTATGGAACTTGTAGAAGGTATTGAAGCTCAAATTCGCCGTGTATTTGATAATTTAAAAGCAGTTTGTGAAGCTGCTGGTGGATCACTTGCAGATATTGCTAAGCTCAATATTTTTTTAACTGATCTATCAAACTTCCAACTCGTAAACCAAATTATGGGTGAATATTTTGCTCAACCCTACCCTGCACGTGCAGCGCTTGGTGTAGCAAGCTTGCCAAAAGGTGCATTAGTGGAAATGGACGGAATTGTAATTATTAATCAATAAGATATAAAAAATTAAAATATCTAAATTTCACTATTTCATTTTTAAAACATGAGCCGCCTTGGCATAAAAATCTAAATTCTTCTTAGATTTCCGCTTAGGTGGTCTTTTTTTATTCAAAATCTCAATAAGGATAAATGAGATTTTAAATGAATTTCATTGACAAACGATAATAATTATCAATAATATCAATTATCGCATTTATATTTGGGGATCACTCCCATGTACGTTTGCTTGTGTCGTGGCATTACTGATCAGGATATTAAAGACGCTATCGAAAATGGCGCTGAAAGCTATCGTGAAATTCGCGACTTGCTTGATCTTGGTACATGCTGTGGACGCTGTGCACCAGAAGCTCGTGCTATCATTAGCGAAGAATTAGCAGAAATCGCTGCTCGTATTTCTGTAGCTGCATAATAAAAATGAATATTTAACAAAATTTATTGACTCCTCCACCGCTTTTTGCGGAACGTTCATGGTTCCTCATTCAAGCGGTTTTTTTTGGCATAAAAACCTTCTTTCTAATATTGTGTTGTTTTTGATTGCGATTTTCATTTGCTGTTCCATAAATTACTCGCCATCTCCATGATTGTTCACTAAAATGGATTTATAGATTGCCTTAATTAAGTTTGAGGCAGAAATTGTTTTGGAGTAGCTACAATGAAAGGCAATCGTGATGTCATTAATCAGCTCAATCAAGTGCTGTATCATCATTTAACTGCAATTAATCAATACTTTTTGCATTCACGCATGTTTAATGACTGGGGAATTGAACAGCTTGGTTCTGCTGAATATAAAGAATCAATTCGCCAAATGAAACATGCTGATAAAATCATTGAACGTATTTTATTTTTAGAAGGTCTGCCTAACCTTCAACATTTAGGCAAACTTTATATTGGTCAACACACAGAAGAAGTTCTCCAGTGTGATATCCGTAAAGTAAAAGAAAATATAGAAACAATTCAAAAAGCGGTTGCTTTAGCTGAAACAGAACAAGACTATGTCACTCGTGACCTTGTTCAAGAAATTTTAGAAAAAGAAGAAGAATATTGGGATTGGTTAGATACTCAAATTGATCTTATTGGCAGCGTAGGTATTGAAAACTATATCCAGAGCCAAATGTAATTCCTCATAAAAAAATCCCCTTATACTTAAGGGGATTTTTTTATTACTTCTCTTTTAATAATTCTGGTAGGGCTATTTTCTGTCTATAGAGATGCTGTAAAATAAATATCTGCTGCTGTGCCTGCTCTACTTTCCCATTATAAGCGAGTAATTTTGCGTATTTACGCAAGTTATATGGGGTAGGCTTATTCTTTACAAAATTTGCCCATTCAACCAAATCAGCTTCAGATAAAACATTTTGGGGATTAAGTTCAATCCACTTTAAACGCTGCTCAAACTGCGTTAAAACAAAAATTTTACCGCTTCCCATAAATTCAGCGTTTGGACGCTTATTATTAAAAAGTAAATTACTATTTAGAACGTAGACATTGTAATCACGTAGAATTGCAATAATAAGCAGCAAACTAACAACACATGACAAACGAAGCAGATGTTTGCTGAGGACAATTCCTTTAAGCACAGGTGTCTGAGCTTGTACAATACCCAGTAGGAATCCACAAGTAAGCAAGAAATAAGCGTAGCGCTGTGGAAACTCTAGCATGGCATGAATAAGTACTGTACATACCATCATAATCGCAATAATTGAGATGGTATTTTTAGCTTGTTGGTTTAACCAAATAAACCAGCAAGCAAAGTAGGTAATGATTACAGTACCCAGTGGAATACCATTCCAAATAATTAAATCGAGCAGCACATTATGAGCACTAGTCGTCCACTCTCCAGTTGGGAAAGCATGATAAACGGTCATTTGTGCCACACTGGTTTGATTCCAACCATAACCCAACCAAGGGTGCTGCTGTACAGCAAGCAACATTTGTGACCAGATATTAAAACGCAAATACCCAGAGCTCGCTCTTTCAACTAAACTATTTGCCTGAGTTACATCAGTACTTGACCATGCTTCAATTAAACTAGTAGCAAACGGCAGAACTATGCCAGCCATTACGAAAAAACCAACACACCACAAAAAACCTTGAATAAACCCAAATCTTTTTTGCTTTTTAAATTGTTTAACTATCCAGTAGATGAATAAGAATGGAAAAACGATCCATGAAGTACGTGACTGGCTTAAGGCGATCGTAAACAGAATAATGAGTGCTGAAGGCAGGAGTAACCAAAGTGTTACTTTATTTTTTTCATATAGATACAAACATCCTAATAACCCAATAATTAGGAATGTTGCCATATTGTTGGGCTGACCAAAATTTCCGTAAGGACGATTACCAATCAGGTGAAGCATATGGACAAAATGTGACTCGATATTTAACCACTGGCAGATTGAAATAAAACAGGTCGCAATTGATACAATAATTGTTAATAAACTAAAGCCAGAAAAAATTTGATCTCTCTTTTGCTGATCTAAAGATAGGTTGTAACCAGCTACGACCATAAACCAAAAACCTAGCAAGTAAAATGAACTTAGTAAGGCCGTACTCAAATCAAAAACAAGACCAAAGCCCCACTGTACTAGCGGAATTAAAGTAAATGGCAACAATAAGAGCTGTGCTCTAGGAATTTTAATATTTTGTTGAATTAGGGCGGCTAATACGCATAACCCAGCCCCGAATGTACTCACTTCACTTGAAAACATTACCCAAGGGCTATAATGAAATGGCGACAACCATGCAAAGCCCAACAGGATTGCAGCGAGGAATAGGAAGAATACTTGCATAGCGATAGGTTAAAGATCAAAATTTGAGAGAATTATACATGGAACACTAAGGAACCGTTTAGATTCCCTATGTATGACTCTTTTGCAGTTACACAGTATTATCATTAGGGAATCTGATTAGCTGGAATGAGATGTTCCGTTCCACCATAAAACCAAAAATTTGGCGCCATCCTTCCGATATAGCTACCACACCCCCAACACATTAAATCTTGTCCTAAGTAAGTAATCGTAATATATAAAAATAAAGCCCCCCATAAACCAATTAATAGTTTCATCGGTCTATAAGGATATTTCAAATATTCTTTAGATGGTTGCCGCCGAGAAAAAGCAAAAGCTAAAAATAAGGTACAGGCTATTTGTGAAGCAGGATAAACCATACTTCCTGAAAACATCGCATCAACTAAAATTGCTGTTAAGCCAGCTTTCGCAATAGGTAAAACACTCTTATCTCTAAATAACCTTACAACTTGATATATCATCCAAACTAAAAAAATACAACCAGCTACTCCCCATTCAAAAATTAATCTTAAATATAAGTTATGTATGTGATGTCCATTTTTATACTGAATTTCTGAGAGATATCCTCCCCCTACACCAGTCCATGGCTTTTCTTTCCATTGCTCAAAAACAAAATTCCACATCTCTGCACGCATGGATGTCCCCACTCTTATTACGGTCATGGTATTTTTATCAGCGAAATAAATCGTAGTTTTATAAGCTAAAAAAGCTAAAAAAATGTAAATATAGCTTTGCAAAATGAGCTTTCGATTTTCTCGAGAGTATATAAAAAAAATTAACAATCCTGTCGCTATAGCAAGTAAAGCGGATCTAGCTCCGTCAAAAAACCATGCTAGAGCAAAAAAGAAAATAGCAAATGGATAAAAGTAATGAAAATAAGGGTAATTTTTATTTTTTAAAAAAATTAGAAAAAAGAATATAGGTACGATAACACTGTCATAGATTCGAATCGTGCCAGAGTTAAATTGCCAATCAATCCATTGATTATAAAAAATAAAATTAGCGATAGAAACACAAATAAATAAACAAGGAATAAATGCTGAAATAACGATCAACGCTAGGCCATGTTCAATTTTTTTTACATTCTTTAAGTCGTATGCTAAAGCAGAGAATATAAATAGTAATGCTATCACCGACCAAAGTTCTTGAAACTGAAAAATACCATAAGTTGTTATCTGTATAATAGTTAACAAACTAATCAGAAAAAAAGTAACTTGAGTGGAAATTGAATATTCTATTTTCTTTGAAAATATTAAAATTGATAAAGCACATAGTGCCAATGGAAACTGCAATAAACGAAGTTCATCATATTGAAAGACAGACCAGCCAATTTGATAACCTAATAATGCTGTAATAAGATAAATTCCTATTAGTAGGAATAGTATTTTGTCTTTTAACATTTTATTTTCTTCAATAAAAAAGAGAGGTCTAAACCTCTCTTTAAGTAAATCATTTATTACGAAGCATTGAATGATTTAGGTAATAATTCTGGATCTACAGTAGTACCATTGTCAACTAATGTACCATTATTATAAATATGGGCAGCAATAGTTTTGCTTGCTACTTTTGAAGAAACATCCGTAGAATTGAATGCATAAGATACTGTACAGCCAGAATCCGCATCTTCCGCCGCATCTTCATCAGGTTGACCAGAAATCGTTAACACACCGTACTTACCAGTTACTGTATCATCAGTACCAGATACTTTAGTACATGAATTTTTCTCTAAATTCAATTGAATAGATGCTTTAGCACCATCTATTAATGTAAATGGTTCCGCAACCTGCGACTTAGCAATGTAGTTTTGATAAGCAGGAATCGCAATTGCAGCCAAAATACCAATAATGGCAACTACGATCATGAGTTCAATTAATGTAAAACCTTTTTGTGCATTCATAGCCTTTTCCCCAAAGATTGTATGTATGTTTTTATATAAGCTTTTCAGCTATCAACTATATTGCAGCATCCATGCCAACTTTTATTAATATTTAAAAACAAACACTTAAACTAAATTAAATTATTATTAGACTTATAATCGCTGTAAATAATTGACAAAAATTGTCACTTAAACTTTATTAGCCATAGGTCACTAATAAAAAACAGCTCATCACTTATTTCAATTTTTTAATTCTTTATTGTGATAAAAATCTCATTAAAAATAGAAAAAAAGGTGACACTTTTTGTCAGTCACCTTTAAAAGTAAAAATAAGAAAATTAGCTAATATAGGAAGGTTACAAGGCAGTTTAATTCAAAATAATCGGAGCATTGCCTAATTCATTGGATTGATCAGGCATGTTTTCATCATAAAAATGTGACAATACCTCTCCAATTTGCTGCACACCCATCACGACAGCTTGTTGATATTGTTTTTGTTTAAGTTTTTGAACGATAGACTCACAAATCTGCTGCCAGACCTGATCATTAGTCGCATTTCGAATACCACGATCAAATATGATTTCTACTGTCCGTTCACATAAATTTAGGTATAACAATACACCACTATTTAATGCAGTATCCCAAACACCTAATTCTGCAAATAATTGCTGTGCTCTTAAACGTGTATTTTGTCTATAGGCTTGTGAACATGGAATATGGCCTTCAATTACAACCTGTATTTCTCCAACATGCCCATGTTCTGCCTGCTGTACCGCATCAGCAATAGCTTGTTTATCTTGTTTGGAAAAATATCGGCTGCTGGCTGGTAAGTAACAAAAGTGCTTGAACCAACGCTTTAGGCTAGGTTCTACTGATTCCTCAATTTTTGGTTGAGTAATAATTTGTGTTGTTTCTGATGTTGTTACCATGAGCCTGAAGCACCTCCACCGCCAAAACGACCTCCGCCGCCGCCATAGCCTCCACCACCTCCACCGAAGCCACCTCCGCGACCGCCACCACCAGAACCACTTAAAATGGCCTGTAAAATAAGTTGGGCAATTGAAGTAATGAGTAAAAAGAAAATACCAAAACCAAGTAATAAGCTGGTCACTAGCCCTGCCCCATTTACGAAACCTGCTACTGCAGCAGCGACACCTGCTGTAGAGGCACTAAGTGGACGACCGACAATAAATGACCCCACAATTCCAGCAACCAGAATAAATAAAGCCATTGTCAGCGTTGTCTGTTTGGCTTGTTGTTCTTCAGCAGCTTGATGTTGGCGCTCTTTCAAATCTTGAGCAGCTTGCTGAGCTACTTCTGGGTCAAGATTTAAAATTCTTCCAATTTCATCCAGACCTGCATTTAAACCTTGCGCATATTGGGCTTGTTTAAAATAAGGTGTAATTTGGTTTCGAATAATCCGACTTGCCACAATATCAGGTAACACACCTTCTAAGCCATAGCCGGTTAAAATTTGCATACGGCGATCATTTACAGCAACTGCAATGAGTAATCCATTGTCACGTTTAGATGATCCCAATTGCCACTTTTCACCAATGCGTAATGCATAATCAAAGATATCTTCTTGGCCAGTAGTAGGAACAATCACAATACCAATCTGTGCTTTACCTTGTTGATATAAACTTAGAATTTTTTGATCGAGCTGTTGCTTCTCAGCCTCACTTAAAATGTTAGCTTGATCAATTACTGGCTGATTTAAAGTTGGCAAACCACGTATTGATTCACCATCAGCCATATCGTTAGCAACTTGGACTTGAGGGGCAGCACTTGAAGCAGCTTGCCCCTCTAATTTAGTTGAAGAAGCTTGAGCTTGTTGCTTTTGTATAATTTTGCCAGCAACTACTGTATCAGTCTCATCCGTAGCAGTTGCAATATTACTTTCACTCCATGCCGTATTCTGGAAAAGAACACCACAACAGAGCAAAATTAAGGTCGAAATAAAGACCTTAATTTGCTTTGATTGAAGCAATAGAGTATTTCTCATACGGCACTCCTTTGATTTATAAAATTAATCAAAAGAAACTTTTGGAGCCTGTTGAGCAGACGCTTCTGCAGAGAAATTGGCTTTTGGATGCATACCAATTACTTTTGCAGTTACTGCTTGCGGGAATTGACGCACATATGAGTTATAGTCTTGTACCGTTGTAATATAACGATTACGTGCAACTGCAATGCGGTTTTCTGTACCCTCAAGTTGAACTTGTAATTCTTGGAATTGGGTATTAGCTTTCAAATCTGGGTAATTTTCCGAAACGGCAATGAGTCGAGATAATGCCCCTGTTAATTGACTTTGAGCCTGTTGATATTTTTCAAGTAAAGCTGGGTCTTCTAAAACTTCTTTATCAACTTTTAAACCCGCAACATTAGAACGCGCTTGGGTTACTTCGGTGAGTACTTGCTCTTCATGTTTAGCATAACCTTTCACTACATTGACTAGGTTTGGCACCAAATCTGAACGACGTTGATATTGGTTTTGTACTTCAGACCAAGCTGCTGTTACAGCCTCATCTTTTACTTGTAGAGTGTTATAACCACATCCCGAAAACAGCAAGGTACTGGCAAGTGTTGTTGCAATCGCAAATTGTTTCAATGTTTTCATCGTCACATTATCCTCAAGTTTTTCTTTATATTTTTAACCTCTTTGCCTGATTGTATGATGATTTTGGCATTATTGTGTTGCTTTTATTTTATTGATTTTAAAAAACCGGATTTTAGATCCGGTGATCTACTAGCTCAATCGCTGATCTTTTTCTTGTTCAAAACTTGCCATTTGATATTCTTCTGCTAAAGAGCTTTTCCAGTAATTAACCATCCTGCCATAATCTTTTTGACTCGGATGAAAGTCTTTTTTGTAATATGCAAAGTATTCTGGCATTAACTGAACAAGCATCTTCATTAGCAAATACAATCCAAATAGATTACTTCCAATTTTAGGTAAGCTGTTCCATTTATCTTGCCAAAATAAACGCGTTGTCCCATAAAAAACGAGACTCGCAAATCCTGTAGTGACACTACGCATCAATAAACGTCGGATACGATCATCGCCATATACATGTTGATAGACATCAAATGCGACCGAACGGTGTTCAATTTCTTCAATCGCATGCCATACCCAAAGTTTTAGCGCATCTTCATCTAGCGTTCTTAATAGCTCTGGATGCTGCAATATATATCCCCCAAGTAAAGCAGTGAAATGCTCAAACGCACAGGTCAATGCCAATTGCAGCTTAGGTGAAATTGTTCTTAAATATTTATCGCGCTGATTTAGCCAATTTTGAAAACTGTCCAGATTATAATCATCACGTCGCCAAGCTCCATTAAACTCGCCATGTGCTTTGGAATGCATGGCCTCTTGTCCAATAAAAGCCGCAATTTGTGCTTGTAGTTGAGGGTCTGAAACTTTATCACGCACATTACGTACGCTATTTACGAAAAATTGCTCTCCTACAGGAAACGTTGACGAGAGTGCAGTTAAAAAATGAGACATGAGGGGCGATTTTGCAAAATAGTGCCGTTTAATCGCTTTTGGATTAAATTCAAGACGACGCACTGTAATACCCAACGCTTTTCGACGATTTAAATATGATTTTTCTGCCGCCATACCTGCGATGTTCATATTCAACACCTATTGTATTGAAGAAGGAGGTTTCGAGTATGTCGCGAGCCTAAAAGGCTAAAAAGGGCGAAAAAGCTTATTGTATTTGCCAAAAACATCAAACTGATTAATGGTAGATAATAAAAAAGCCTACTTGAAGTAGGCTTTTTTGAGTCTTTTAACAAATGGCCTTATTAAACACCAAGGTAGTCCAAAATACCTTCAGCAGCTTGGCGGCCTTCCCAGATCGCAGTTACGACAAGGTCTGAACCACGTACCATATCACCACCCGCAAAGATTTTCGGGTTTGATGTCTGGAATTTGAACTCTTGTTTTTCAGCTGCTACAACACGGCCTGAACCATCAAGATTAATATTCGCATTACCAAACCAGTCCGCTGGGCTTGGACGGAAACCGAAAGCAAGTAAAACTGCATCTGCTGGCAATACTTCTTCAGAACCAGGAATTGGCTCAGGGCTACGACGACCGCGACTATCTGGTTCACCCATTTGTGTCGTTACCACTTTTACGCCTGTCACTTTGCCATTTTCACCAACAATCTCGATCGGTTGGCGATTGAATAGGAATTTGACACCCTCTTCATAGGCATTTTTTACTTCACGTGCAGAGCCTGGCATATTGCTTTCATCACGGCGGTATGCACAAGTTACATCGTGAGCACCTTGACGTAAAGACGTACGGTTACAGTCCATAGCGGTATCACCCCCACCTAGAACAATAACTTTTTTACCATCCAAGCTGATGTATTCACTTGGATCTTTTTCCCAACCTTGGCAACGGTTCACGTTGGAGATCAAGAAATCAAGTGCATCATAAACACCATCAAGATCTTCACCTGGGAAACCACCCTTCATGTAGGTGTAAGTACCCATACCCATGAATACAGCATCATATTCAGCAAGTAATTCATCAATCGTGATGTCTTTACCAATTTCCGTATTTAAACGGAATTCGATGCCCATACCTGTGAAAATTTCACGACGGCGTTTCATTACATCTTTTTCCATTTTAAATTCTGGAATACCGAATGTAAGTAAGCCACCAATTTCAGGACGCTTATCGAATACAACTGGTTTAACACCACCGCGAGCTAGAATATCCGCACAGCCTAAACCAGCAGGACCAGCACCAATAATTGCAACTTTTTTGTCAGTCCATTTTACGCCTGACATGTCTGGACGCCAGCCCAAAGCAAAGGCTGTATCGTTGATATATTTTTCAGCATTACCAATCGTCACTGCGCCAAAACCATCATTTAAGGTACAAGCACCTTCACATAAACGGTCTTGTGGACATACGCGACCACATACCTCAGGTAATGTGTTCGTTTGATGACAAAGCTCAGCAGCTTGGAAAATTTGGCCTTCAGCGATGAGTTTTAACCAGTTTGGAATGTAGTTATGTACAGGACATTTCCATTCACAATAAGGGTTACCACAGCCTAAACAACGGTGTGTCTGATTAGTGACAGTTTCCGATGTAAAAGGTTTATAAATTTCCACAAATTCTGCTTTGCGGACAGTAATATCTTTTTTCTCTGGATCTTGACGAGGTACATCCAGAAATTGAAAGTCATTATTTAGGCGTTCTGCCATGTCTCTCTCCGTGGGTAGGCGCGGATTTCCTTGTTGCCCGCACCTGCCTATGTCTTTGCAGTCGTGGAATTATTGTGGGTCAGCTTGTGTTGTTTTCAAAAGCGTTTGCAAATTAGCAGCTTTTGGTTTCACAAGCCAGAATTTACGGCTGTAGAAATCGAACTCATTGCGGATTTTATAAGCCCAAGCACTACCAGTTTCTTTAATGTGCTCATCGATAATACGCAACAAGAACTCTTTATGATCTTCCATAGATTCTGTTGAAATACGATTTAAATCAATCAACTCGTGGTTGTAGTAATCTACGAAGTCATTATCAAGGTCAAGTACATAAGCAAAACCACCAGTCATGCCCGCACCAAAGTTATGGCCTACTTTACCAAGTACAGTCACAACACCACCTGTCATATATTCACAACAGTGATCACCAGCACCTTCGATTACCGCAAATGCGCCAGAGTTACGAACTGCAAAACGCTCACCCGCCGTACCTGCTGCAAAAAGCTTACCGCCAGTTGCGCCATACAAACAGGTATTACCAATAATTGCCGTGTTTTGTGTTTGGAAAGGCGAACCTTGTGGTGGGAAAATCGAAATACGACCACCAGCCATGCCTTTACCTACATAGTCGTTTGCATCACCCTCAAGACGGATATGTAAACCACCAGCATTCCAAACCCCGAGAGACTGACCAGCCGTACCAGTTAAGTTCATTACAACCGGATGTGCTTCCATACCCAAGTTACCATAGCGACGAGCAATTTCACCTGATACACGAGCACCGATCGAACGGTCACAGTTCACGACCTTGAAGTTGAACTGACCACCTGCACTTGATTCAATTGCAGGAAGTATTTCAGCAACCATTTTCTCAGCTAAAACGCCTTTATCAAATGGTGCATTACCTTCTACTTGACAGTATTGTGCCTTACCTTCAGCAGAAGGATGTGAAGTTAATAATGCACTTAAATCAAGGTGAGCATGCTTTTCAGTTTCGCCCGGTAATACTTCAAGTAAATCAACACGACCAATTAAGTCTTTCAACGAAGAAACACCTAAAGCAGCCAACCATTCACGCGTTTCTTCCGCAATAAAGTGGAAGAAGTTGATGAGCATTTCTGGCTCGCCAATGTAGTGTTCTTGACGTAAATGATCTTGTTGAGTTGCAACACCAGTTGCACAGTTGTTTAAGTGACAAATACGGAGGTATTTACAACCTAAAGCGATCATTGGTGTTGAACCAAAGCCGAAACTTTCCGCACCTAAAATTGCTGCCTTGATCACATCAAGACCAGTTTTTAAACCACCATCAGTTTGTACACGTACTTTTCCGCGCAAGTCGTTTACACGAAGTGCTTGATGCGCCTCACTAAGACCCAATTCCCATGGAGAACCCGCATGGTGAATTGAAGAAAGTGGAGATGCCGCCGTACCACCGTCATAACCAGAAATGGTAATGAAGTCCGCATATGCCTTAGCAACACCAGCTGCAATTGTTCCCACACCCGGTTCAGATACCAATTTCACAGATACCATTGCTTTCGGGTTAACTTGTTTCAAGTCAAAAATTAACTGAGACAAATCTTCAATTGAGTAAATGTCGTGGTGTGGCGGAGGTGAAATTAGCGTTACACCTGGTACCGAGTAACGTAAACGCGCGATTAAGCCATTTACTTTACCACCTGGTAACTGACCACCCTCACCTGGTTTTGCACCTTGAGCAACTTTAATTTGCAATACTTCAGCAGAAGTTAGGTATGCAGGAGTTACACCAAAACGGCCAGATGCGATCTGTTTGATTTTCGAGTTACGAATTGTTCCGTAACGAACAGGATCTTCACCGCCTTCACCAGAGTTTGAACGGCCACCAATCGTGTTCATCGCGATTGCAATTGCTTCATGTGCTTCTGGAGAAAGAGCGCCTAAAGACATGCCTGCCGAGTCAAAGCGAGGCAAGATATCTTCAACTGATTCAACTTGCTCAACAGGAATTGAATTCGTTGTTTTTAACTTAAATAAGTCACGGATTGTCGCTACTGGACGGTTATTCACCAGCTCAGCATATTCTTTAAAGTCTTCGTATTTACCAGAGCGAACAGCTTTGTGTAATGCATTAATCACATCTGGGTTGAACGCATGGTACTCTTTATCAAATACGAATTTAAGTAAACCACCCTGATCAATTGGCTTACGATTTGACCAAGCTGTCGCTGCTAATTTTTTCTGATCTTTTTCAAGGTCAGCAAATGTTGCGCCCTGAATACGGCTTGGAACGCCCAAGAAACATTGATCAACAACTTCAGATGACAAACCTACTGCTTCAAAAAGCTGACCACCGCGGTAAGACGCAACGGTAGAGATACCCATTTTTGAAAGAACTTTTAATAGACCTTTCTCAATACCTTTACGGAAGTTTGCTTGCGCATGAATTGGATCACCTAAAAGTTCACCTTTAGCAATCAAATCATTGATCACGTCATATGCAAGGTATGGGTAAACTGCGGTTGCACCAAAACCAAGTAATACCGCAAATTGGTGCGGATCACGTGCAAAACCAGTTTCAACCATGATGTTCGCATCAGTACGTAAACCAGTTTTGATAAGGTAATGATGTACCGCACCTGTTGCAAGCGCTGCGTTTGCAGGTAATAAACCTTGGCGGATATTTTTATCTGTTAAAACAATTAAAGTTTTGCCGTCACGAACTGCTTGCGCCGCTTCTTCACAGATACGCGTAATCGCAGCTTGCAAACCTTCTTCTTCAGCATAGTTTAAGTTGATATCAACTGCTTCGTAACCCGGACGCTCAATGCTACGGATTTGCTGCATTTTTGAATTTGACAATACAGGGCTAGAGATGATGATACGATCAGCATGCTCAGGACCTTGCTCAAATACATTCTGCTCACGACCTAAACAGGTTTCGAGCGACATTACAATTGACTCACGTAGTGGGTCAATTGGCGGGTTTGTTACTTGAGCAAACTGTTGACGGAAATAATCTGTCACGTGGCGTACTTGACGAGACAATACAGCCATTGGCGTATCATCACCCATAGAACCTACAGCTTCTTGTCCACTTTCAGCAATTGGACGCAACAATTGATCGCGCTCTTCAAATGTCACCATAAACATTTTTTGAGCTGCTTTTAAAGCATCACCAGTTAAACCTTTATCAACTAATTGTTCTTCAAGTTCCGGGGCTGCTTTTAAACGAATTGCATGGTCACGCAACCATTCACGGTACGGACGCATGTTTTTCAAATGCGTACTAACATCTTTAGTATCAAGTACTTTACCTGTTAGGGTATCAACTACTAAAATTTGGCCAGGGCCTACGCGACCTTTAGAAATAACATCTTCAGGCTCATATCCCCAAACACCAATCTCAGATGCTAAGGTAATGTAATCATTTTTGGTAATCACCCAACGTGCAGGACGTAAGCCATTACGGTCAAGCATACAAATCGCATGACGACCATCTTGAATAACAAGACCAGCTGGACCATCCCAAGCTTCCATATGCTTAGAGTTGAACTCATAGAAAGCACGTAAATCTGCATCTAAAGTTTCTACGTTTTGCCAAGCTGGTGGCACGAGCATACGTAAGGCACGGAATAAATCCATACCTCCACCCACCAAGATCTCAAGCATATTATCTAAGCTTGATGAGTCCGAACCCGTACGGTTAACGATTGGGTCAAGCTCAGTGAGGCCTGGTAATAATGGGTTTTCAAATTTAGGAGTACGCGCCAACGCCCAGTTACGGTTTGCTGTAATTGTGTTGATTTCACCATTATGAGCAAGATAACGGAATGGTTGAGCCAAAGGCCAACGCGGTAATGTATTGGTAGAGAAGCGTTGGTGGAATACCACGATATGTGATTTTAAACGCTCATCTGCTAAGTCTGTATAGAACTCAGCAATTGCAGCCGGCATCATCAAGCCTTTATAGCTGATTACTGTTGAGCAAAGCGTAGTCACATAAAATGATGGATCATTTTGTAATTGTTGTTCTGCACGACGACGTGCCAAGAATAATTTACGGTTAAATTCAACTTCAGTCACACCCATTGGACAGTTCACAATGACCTGTTCAAAAGCAGGGAGCGATTGAAGTGCAATTTCACCTAGTGCATCGTTATTTGTAGGGACAACACGCCAAGCCAGTACACGTAAGCCATCTGACTCGATTTCTTTCGTTAAAATATTTTTAGAATGTTGCGCTAATGCTGGATCAGTATTTAAAAATACAGTACCCACAGCAAAAATTTCACTCAGTGTAATATCACTTAGTTTTTTTGCTTCATCACGGAAAAATTGCTTTGGCATCGCCAATAGTAAGCCGCAACCATCTCCCGTCTTGCCATCTGCGGCAATACCACCACGGTGCGTCATGCAACTTAAACTGTGAATCGCGGTTTCCACAAGATGATGACTTGATTCACCCTTCATATGGGCAATCAGTCCAAAACCACAGTTATCCTTAAACTCATCAGGCTGATATAAACCTTGAGCGGGAGCTACAGTATTAGGCGATGGCATGTGCATAGCGTACCCTTCTTTCAATAAGGCTCTTTCGAGCGTCAAACAAACAACTTATTTCTGCGATATTGCCTATGGACGATAGTTAGCTCAATGTTTCGCAAAAAAAAATTTTGGGCTGATAAGCCAATATACGCTGTTCCATTTTTACGTACACTGGTTTTTGCTAGAAAAATGTTTTGACTTATTTCGCACTCTTTTAAAGCAGTTCGACCCCACGACTCTGCATAGAATTCACTCTTTAGAGCGCCAAAATAGTTAGCAGTACATTAATAAGCACAAGAATAAAGCAAAAACTATGCCAATATGATTTTTATTACTTAAGTGTTTATATTTCTTAAAAATAGATCGATTTTATTCAGGTTATCATTTTAATAAATGACCAAATATGCACCACACTTGATCAAAAAGTGTATATATCTCTTATTAGTGCACTATATTTGTGCAAATTATTCTTATCATTAGTTCCCTCTTGTGCCCTCATTTGTGGCATTTTTTGGAGAAGCTTCAGTTGCACGATTTTGTTGAGTCCTTTTAGCAGTGTCAGCTGCAGAATTAGACTGGTGTACATCCACAACATTTCCTTCAGCATCTCGACGAATAATAGTTGTCCGAGTTGTAGAATTTGTTGCTGGGGCAACCGTTTTAGGTTGTGTACTGATAGCCCCATTTACACCTGCGCCCATAAGCAAAGATTCATCTATTTTAGGCAATGGAGCTGGACGTAAACGCACTTCATAAGTTTGGCTAATTCCACCTTTCATTTCATCCGCACCCAAGTCATTGACTAAAGGTACATAAGTTGAAAATTGTTGTGGTTGCGGCTTAATTGATTCAGGTAAATCAAGATTCAGTTGTGTTAACTGCTGAATCGCATCTTCAGAACGTTTAAATACACCATATGTCAAAACATATTGTTCAGATTGCTTATCTCCACTTAAGCGGAAATAAATAAATTTATTTCGGTCTGAACGACTCTTTAAAAAGTTTTTAATAATATCTTCATCAGATGCACGGAACAGCTCAAGCGTCCACTGTTTCTTATTTTCGTTAATAAATTTTGTACCACGGAACTCTGCTTCATGTTGACCAGATACAACAGTCCGCGTCGTTAAATCAAGAGGCCTAACTTCATCAGCCAAAGCCCCTAAGTTAGCCGTTGTTGCCACTTTTTCTGGCTGAATTTGTACTGGTGTTTCTGAATCGGCTGCTTTTTCTACTTCGACAAGCTTTTTACTATCAGTCATTACCCAGAAAAGAAAAGCCAGAAACAAGCAGACGATACCACCCACCAACCAGATATATTGTTGAACATTCTGCCAAAGTGTACGTGATACAGTCATGTGTTACCTTAATTTATTATCCGTGTTGATTTGCCAAAATAGCTTGTTTCATGAGTTCAACATCAAAGTCTTTAGTAATTACCGCTTGTCCAAGTTGCTTTAACAACACTAAGCGTAATTGACCATTGAGGACTTTTTTATCATGTGCCATATATCCAAGGAATTCATCCAATGGAATTTTTGGACATGATATCGGCAAATTAGCGCGTTGAATAATTTTTTTTGTACGCTCTACATCATCGCTTGAAATCCAGCCTAAACGCTGTGATAAATCAGCTGCCATCACCATACCGGTAGCCACCGCTTCGCCGTGCAACCAAGTACCGTAACCAAGGTAAGATTCAATCGCATGACCAAACGTATGACCTAGGTTGAGCAAAGCTCTCTCGCCTTGCTCTTTTTCATCGTTTGCAACAATACGGGCTTTATGAGCGCATGAACGATAAACAGCTTCTGCTAAAAGATGAGCATCTCGTCCAATCAACCCATCCATATTCTGTTCTAACCAAACTAGAAAATCAGCGTCGCCTAACAAAGCATATTTAATAACTTCCGATAATCCAGCAGACAACTCTCGATCAGGCAAAGTGTTAAGTTGAGCCATATCAGCCAAAACAACTTGAGGCTGCTGAAATGCGCCAAGCATATTTTTACCCAGTGGATGATTAATTCCAGTTTTACCACCTACACTTGAATCTACTTGTGAAAGAAGTGTGGTCGGAACCTGAACAAAATATACACCACGCTGGAAACATGCTGAGGCAAAGCCAGCCATATCACCAATAACACCGCCACCTAAAGCCAAAACCGTACAATCTCGGTTAAAACCAGCTTCAAGTAATGCATCAAAAATTAAATTTAAATGTTGAATATCTTTATATTTTTCACCATCGGGCAAAATACAAGTCGCTACCGTTTTACCTAAACTTTTTAACGCTTCTTGATAGTGAGATAAATATAAAGGAGCAACCGTTTCGTTACTCACAATCATGACCTGTTGACCATGAATATAAGGCTCAAGCAACTGCTTAGGATCAAGTTGACTGCCAATAAAAATAGGGTAACGGCGTTCGCCTAATTCAACATGTAAAGTTTGCATGAGTTTATTAAACCACGAGTAAGTTTGGCTATTTTAGCGTGTTAGACAAAATAAGTTGCAAAATCTTTTGAGCAAGATCGCGTGCAGCACCCTGATTGGTTTCAATCGTGTAATGAGCAACTTCACGATATAAAGGATCACGTATTTTTAACAAATCTCGTAATTTTTGTTCAGGGTTTTCAACTTGTAATAGAGGTCTGTTTTTATCACGATAAGTTCGTTGTAATTGTAGTTCCACGGGAGTGTAAAGATAAACAACTATACCGCGCTGTTTTAGAAACTCACGATTAGGGGCTTGAGTAATCGCACCTCCCCCTGTGGCTAAGACCAGAGCCTTACGGGAAGTCAACTCATTCAACACGATGGTTTCACGAGCACGAAATCCGAATTCCCCTTCTTTTTCAAAAATCCAAGGAATAGTAGCGCCTGTTTTGCGTTCAATTTCATGATCACTATCTAGAAATTCACGCCCTAATATTTCGGCTAAATGACGTCCAACGGTTGTTTTTCCTGCCCCCATGGGCCCTACCAAATAAATATTTGGCAGGGTTTCAAACGCTTTGCTTGGCAAGGCGCCACCTATTTCAATTGCTTTCATTAAAAAATATATTAATGATTTCTCACCAAAGTGTCATTAACAATTCGTGGCGTAACGAAAATCAGTAACTCCTGCTTATCATCAGATTTCACATCTTTTCTAAATAAACGTCCAACGACAGGAATGTCTCCAAAGAAAGGAACCTTGGTTTGTGAGTTAGAAGTCGTCTGCTCAAATACTCCTCCTAAAATAACAGTCTCACCATTATTGACGAGCACATTAGTATTAATCTGATTCTTATTTAAAATTAACTCGCCATTAGGAGCCGCGCCAGCCACAGAATCCTTTGAAATATCCAATTTCATTTGAATTTTGCCATCAGGCGTAATGCTCGGAGTAACATCCAAGCTTAAAAGCGCATCTTTAAATGATGTACTTGCTGTAGCTCCAGCAGCGGAATTCGTCGTGGTTTGATATGGAACCTGTTGACCTGTTGCAACTTTTGCAGGTTGTTTATCTGCGGTCATCACTTTAGGGGTGGAAATCACCTCACCATAGCCATCAGCTTGTAGTGCAGAAAGTTCGAGATCAAGCATAAAATCCGACATACTAATCAAACCAAAGGCAATACTTCCAGCTGGATTAGTTACCCCTAAATCGACATTTAAATTGTCTGGGCGTTCAATCGTATATTTATAACCACCTGTGGTTTCATCTTTTTTAGGTTCTCGTAAATTCCACAAGGTTGTTTCACTACCGCCCACTAACAAATTATTATTATTGGTAATCCCTTGCGATAATATACCCCATTTAACACCGAGTTCTTTAGTAAAAGAAGTAGAGGCTCTTACAATACGTGCCTCAACCATAACCTGTTTAACTTGTACATCCAAAAGATCAATCATTTTACGAATTTGATCAATCGACTGAGCCGTATCATTAATAATTAAGGTATTGGTACGGTCATCTTGGGTAATTGTTCCACGTGGACTCAACAAACTTCCTACATTATTACCTAAACTATCAACACCAGTATTTAAATTGGTTGAGGTTGAAGTACCCCCGCCAGAAGTACTCTGCAAACCATTACTATTGTTTGAGCCTTTGGTAACTAAGCTCATAATATCTTGAGCTCGTGCATATTTCAGTTGAATATACTCAGTTTGCAATGGCGCTAATTTCACACTCTGTGCAACAGCTTTTGCCTCTTCTTCTTCGGCCTTAATCAATTCTGTAACTGGAGCAATCCAAATTACATTTCCATTTCTGCGTTTATCTAAATTTTTAGTTTTTAAAATAATATCAAGTGCTTGATCCCATGGAACATCTTTTAAACGCAAAGTAATATTACCTTGAACGCTGTCAGCCGCAACCATATTAATACCAGTAAAATCAGCCAGTAACTGTAAAACACGACGAACTTCAATATCTTGAAAATCGAGAGAAAGCTTATTACCAGAGTAATTAGGTGTCTTATATAAAGAGGTTACATTTTTGTCCTGCGGACGTTTTAGGCTGATGGTCAATTTATTTTCTGCCTGATAAGCCATATATTCATAGCTACCAGTAGATTGAATCGTAATAACGCCATTGCCTTTTTCGTTATAAGATTCAATTGTCGAAACAGGCGTAGCAAAATCATTTACATTTAGGCGTTTAGCTAAGTGTGTAGGAATTTTAGAGCCTAACGTTCTCACCACGACCTTACTCCCTTGTTGTTGAACATCAACAGGGGTATTACTTCCCAGCAAGTCAATAACAATAAGGCCTTCACCTTGACTACCGCGCTGGAAACCAATATTTGAAACACCTTGGGGTTGCACAACACTTGTTGGTACGGGCTTCGCTACAGCTTGAGCTGAATTAATTTTTAAAATAAAAGTATTGCCTTCAATACGAGTAGTAAAAGCACCTGCCTCATTTAAATTTACTGTTAAACGTGAACGCTGATCATCAGAGCTTACATCGACCGAGCTCGCCTCATTAGTTCCAATCGCTACTTTTGTCTGTGTGAGATTCTGCTGCGCTTTATTAAAATCTAAAATTAAGCGTGAAGGATTTTCAAGTTGATATGCTTGTGGTTGCGACGGCAAACCATTAAACATCACTCGAATTTCCGTACCCTGACCCGCTATTTGCGTCGGTACAATATTGGTCATGCTGACCTGTGCAGATGCAACCTGCATAATTGCAACCGCTACAGCCCCCATAGAAAACTGACTGAATACGTGATTCATTGTCTAACCATCCCCAATTAAATAATCTTTAAAAATACTTTTTCTTTGTTATTCCCTAAATTTTAGGGTGCAGGTCCAATTAACACTAAGGTTCTTGGTCTTTCCACATAGCCTTCTCGTCCATCAGGAACAATTTCCACCAGATCAATCTGAGTCGGACCAATATGGGTAATCCGCCCTTGATTCATGCCGATATAGTTCCCCACCTGTACTCGCTCAATTTGGTGGTCAGGTGTTTGAATAAGCGCCATGACTTGCCCGCGGTTGTTACGCATACTTCCTTTCATATTTAAGGATTCTAATGCATAGCTTTCGAGTGGTTGAGGTGCGCGTGAGAAATTCGGATATACCTGTTTTCCAGCCATAATTTTGAGTTCAGCCGCAAGTGAGCTTGGTAAAAAAGGACTCTTTAACTGATGGGCTGCATAATTAAACTGGGGCACAGGTGTAAAAACAGGTGCAGGTTCTATAGCTTGTGGTGGCTGATTACGTATATTGGCCATTTGCTGATTTACGGCGTCGATTCTTGAGTCGCATCCAACTAAAACCAAGCCTATCCCCAGAGAAAGTAAAATTTTCTTTAGTTTCATTAATTATCCTCCTACTTTCGCTTTGACTTCTTGATAGAAGGAATATTTACATTATGGCTATCGGAGGTGTTGGCTTGGTTCTCACCATTTATCCCTTGTGAATCATTATTATTTTGGCTTTCACTTGCTCCCATATAGCGATAAGTTTTTGCTTTAATAGCATAATTAAGCACAGGAATATCTGATTTACTATCTTTAACAGGAGCAGCTTCAACGACAAAATCGTGCATGGTTACAATACGCGGTAATGCGGCAATACTGCTGACAAAAGCACCAAAAGCGTGATAATCGCCTGTTGCCTCAATCGTAATTGGCTGTTCAATAAAAATTTCCTGCTTCACTTCATCTTCTAAACGGATATTTTTAAACTTCAGACCAGAATTCACCCCTGTTAAGTTAATATCTTCAACTAAACTTGGAATTTCGGTCTCCTTTGGCAATTGTTCTAACTGCTGATTAAAGTTCGCTTGCATCTCTTGAAGTTGAAGCTGATATTGCTGCAAGTTACGTAATTTTGAATCTTTTTCTCGAAACTCATTTAATAAATTACTTTCTTGTGCTTGAGCATTATCAATTGCTTGGAGCTTTGGCTGAATAGCAACAAAATATCCCAAGGCCAATACAGCAAAGAAAATAAAAATCCAGCACGTAATTTTCACAGATAATGGCCAGCTACCATAACTGTTCATATCGAGTGTGTTAAATTGCTGAAGAAATTTTTCTAAGGTAATCTTTTTTTTCTTAGATGGAGCTTGTTCTAAAGACAGCTCATGAAGTTCATCAAGACTCATTTTGCTACCTCCTTATCCGTACTTACAGATGCGTTGGCAGTATCATCTGTTGCTGTCACTCCCATTTCCCCTAAATCAACAGTAACGACAAAACTGCCATAGCTATCTTCCACTCGGGGAAGCAAAGAACTCACAGCCTTATCTTTTTTCTCTTCAGTCGCCAAGAAAGAATTCATAAAAGCATTGCGATACCATGGGGATGCTTCGAGATTACGTAATAACTCTGCAACTGTATTTGGACTTTCTGCTTTACCTTCAATGGTAAATTTATCTCCAGTTCGACTGAATTTAGTCAAATACATGGCTGCCGGAGTCACACGCACCAATTCATCTACCAAACGCACGACGACTGGACGCTGACTTTGCAAACCTTGAATGAGTTTCATACGCTCAATAATGGCATCACGTTGTTCTTGCAAACCGTTTAAGGCTTTAAGTTGTTGATCTAGATTTTGGTTTGTACTGATGATGAGCTGATTCGCTTGTTCTTGATCATCTAATTTTTGATTCAAATAAAACCACCCGGAAAATACAGTGGTTATCCCCAAAACAACGACCCCAAAACATAAAATAATAAATTGTTTTTTACGCTGCTCTCTAAGCCCATCACGCCAAGGGAGTAAATTAATTGTTGCCATTAATCAAAACTCCTTAAAGCCAAGCCACATGCCACCATTAGTGATGAGGCATCATTTTCAATTTTTTGAATGTCGACTTGAGGAGAAAAACCCATTTGTAAAAACGGGTTGGCAATAGTGACTCGGTAACCAAGTTTTTGTTGCAACAATTTAGCTAGCCCTGGAATATTGGCATTCCCGCCTGCTAGCAAAATATGGTCAATTTCGTTGAATTGAGATGAAGAAAAGAAAAATTGTAGCGATCTAGCCGCTTGCTGTACTACAGCATCTAAAAATGGCTCTAAAATTTCGATATCATAATCATCTGGTAAAGAACGTTCTTTCTTAGCCCGTCCCGCCTCTTCTAATGATAAACCATAACGGCTTTGAATTTCGAGAGTAAGCTGTTTACCACCGAAGACTTGTTCACGGGTATAAACGATTTTGCCATTTTGCATAACCGATAATGTGGTCATGGTATGGCCAATGTCTAAAATACCAATGGTATTTGCACCCATGGGTAAGCTATCAGCAAACACACTAAAAGCACGCTCGACAGCATAACTCTCGACATCAGCAAGTTTAGGCGTTAAATCTACCAGTTCCAGTACTTCTACGCGTGTTTCAACATTTTCTGTGCGCGTTGCGACTAAAAGTACATTCACACGATTTGGATTTAGCAGTCGATCTGGTAAAACCTCAAAATCAAGGCTCACCTCATCCAAAGGGAACGGTATATATTGCTCCGCATCTAATCGAATCTGAACTTCACGTTCATCATCGTTCATATCTGCATCCATTTCGATGGTCTTATGAATGACCGTCGATGTCGGAACAGCAATTGCAGCGTTACTGGTTTGGGGATTTGCTAAATTCATCGCCCGTTCCAAAGCTTCTGCAACTGCTTCTGGATTTAAGATATTTTTTTCAACTACACTGTTCTCAGGTAAAGGCGTCAAAGCATAACTTTCCACCCAATATTTACCGTTCTTAACAGAGAGCTCTAACAACTTAACAGAAGTCGAACTAATATCGACGCCCATTAACCCCTTATTCGGTTTACGATATAACCTGAGCACACTATTGTCCTATTATTTTTTTATCCCCAAAAAAAATTACAAACCAATAATCTCGGTCTTTATTTTTACACGGATACAATATCTCATCTAACAATCCGCATGTCTAAAGGCTATACTGACCACAATTAGTTTGTATTCGATCTTATTAAAGCTTACTTATCATGAAAAAGCTATCCAGTTTGGGCTTCGTGCGTCCAATTTTTTTGATCATTATTATTATCTTAGTCTCACTTCCGATGGGCTTTTATGGCATGTATCTCTATATCGCCCCATCGCTCCCCGAAATGAGTTCACTAAAGAAAGCTCCGCTTTTAAAACCACTACAGGTCTACACATCAGATAATCAACTGATTGCAGAGTATGGTGGTAAGCTTTCTATTCCGGTTGAATACAAACAAATTCCTCCTGCTTTTATTCATGCATTTTTAGCAGCAGAAGACTCTTCTTTCTTTGAACATAGCGGGATCAGTTTTAAAGGTTTAGGGCGTGCTTTAAGTGAAAGTGTGACTGGTTCTGATGTGCAAACTGGTGGTTCAACCATTACCATGCAGGTTGCCAAGAACTATTATTTGAGCCCAGAAAGAACATTAAAACGTAAAATAACCGAAATCTTTTTGGCTCGAAAAATTGAGCAAAATTTAACTAAAGAAGAAATTCTCAGTCTTTATGTGAACAAAATCTTCTTAGGAAAAAATGCCTACGGTATCGCAGCAGCAGCCAAAATTTATTACAACAAAAGTATTAATGAGCTGAGCATTGCTCAAATGGCAATGATCGCAGGTTTGCCAAAAGCTCCTTCTAAATACAACCCAGTGGTTAATCCAGAGCGTGCACTTGAACGACGTAACTGGATTTTAGGTCGTATGCTACAGCTGGGTTATATCACTCAAGCAGAATATCAAAAAGCTGTAGCTGAACCGATCAACCTCAATATGCCCAATCGGGAACTAAATAATATTCACCCGTATGCAGGCGAAATGGTTCGTTCAGAACTAGTCAAGCATTTTGGCGAACAAGCAATTGACTCGGGTTATAAAGTCTATACAACCATCAATGCTAAACGCCAAGCGATTGCAGAAAAATCTGTGCAAGATGGCCTTGAAGCTTATGACCGTCGTCATGGCTGGCGCGGTGCAGAAGCGCACGACAAACCATTAAGTGAATTTAGAGCATATGCCAACACCTATCCTGCACAAGTCACTAAGGTAAATAGCAGCTCTTTTGACGCATTAATGCAAGATGGCACAACAGTTACTGTACAGTGGTCAGGTATGTCATGGGCCCGTCCCTATCGCAATGCAAATAGTGTAGGTGGTGCCCCTTCGCGTGCCTCTCAAATTGTTAAAGTTAAAGATATTGTTCGTTTACGTCCAAATGATGCAAAAACAGCATGGTCTTTAGTTCAGGTTCCAAAAGTTCAAGGCCAACTTATTGCAATTAACCCAAATGATGGCTCAATTGAAGCAATTGTAGGTGGGTATAACTTCTATCAATCGAAATTTAACCGTGCCTTGCAAGGCTGGCGCCAACCAGGTTCTACAATTAAGCCTTTCCTCTATGCTTTAGCATTAGAAAGAGGTATGACACCATATAGCATGGTGAATGATAGCCCAATTACGATTGGCAAATGGACACCGCGAAACTCTGATGGGCGTTACTTAGGTATGATCCCATTACGTCGTGCTTTATATTTGTCTCGTAATACCGTATCAGTAAGACTTCTACAAACTGTAGGGATTGAACGTACTCGCCAATTATTTATGGATTTTGGTTTACAAGAAGATCAAATTCCACGTAACTACACCATTGCACTAGGTACGCCTCAAGTATTACCAATTCAAATGGCAACTGGATATGCAGCGTTTGCAAATGGTGGCTATCGTGTACAACCGCACTTCATTCAACGTATTGAAGATGCTTACGGCAAAGTTATTTATGAAGCCAAACCGGAATACGCATGTATTCCATGTATTAATGCACCTGACACAACAGGTGATGAGCAAAAAACTACAACGACTGATGATGAAGTCATCGAAGTTACGAATAAAGACGTAGAGCAGAAGGAAAAAGCCGCTAAGCAGCTTAATCTTAAACAGACTGATAAAAACAACAGTCAATATCGTCAAGCTCAACGTATTTTAAAATCAAGTTCTGCTTACGATATGGCGAATATCTTACGTGACGTAATTGAGCATGGTACAGGTCGTGCTGCGCTTAAAATTGGCCGTAGTGATTTAGGTGGTAAAACAGGTACTACGAACGATGCAAAAGATGCATGGTTTGCAGGCTTTAACGGCAAGTTAGTGACTGTAGCATGGGTTGGATTTGACCAACCGACTACGCTTGGTCGCCGTGAATATGGTGGTATTGCTGCATTACCGATCTGGATTAACTTTATGGGTCAAGCATTGCAAGGTACGCCAGCAGCTTGGGTTCGTTTAGATAAAGACGCTCAAGGCCCTATTTCTCGTGACAAACAACAAACTGTTACTGAAGTAGGCGATAAGAAAACTTATCGTGCAGCTCCACCATTAGCGCGTCCGCTCTACCGTCCAGCACCGCCGCAACCAAAACTGAGCAATGACAATGACTTCTCTGATTTACCGGGCGAAGAAATTGTTATTCCATCTAAGGCTGCGCCTCCTGCTATGAAACCTTCACAGGAGCCTGCGCCTAAGCGTGAAAAAGATGAATTAGAAAATCTGATTAATCAGATTGAATAGCAAAAAAAAGAAGCCATCATCAGATGGCTTCTTTTTTTTGCGCTCTTAAAAATAGATCATCAAATGGCTTTTTTATTGCGCTTCTGAAAAACATATATTTGAAAAGATGCTGTTACTTTTAATTGTGAATGCTGCTCTAACTGTGAACGGCGCTCAGGAGAAGCTTTGTAAGCATAAGGCGTCATAGCAATCAGATTTTTTAAAGCCTGCTGCTCAAGCACAAAAGGTGCATCAATAATTTGCTCTTGTTTTAGCTCAAACAAATCTTGCAACTGCTCTACAAACTTTTCTGGTGTGTGAGGGTTCACTTGTTCAAAAAGAGCCTCACGCATGGCGTACAAATGTTCAGAGGCAGGCGTAACAACTATTAAATAACCCTCATCTTTTAAAACACGCGCAATTTCGGCTTGGGGAATCGGGCTAAATAAACTGGTGCAGGCATCCATGCTATGATCTAGCACCGGTAAAGTCGCCCCTGTTCCTACAACCCAAGTTACTTCAGGATCGAGCTTTGCCGCGCGCTGTACAGCAGTTTTTGCAATATCAACACCAACACAGTGCTCAACGACTTGCTGCATTGCACTTGTATAGTAGCCCTCACCACAACCAATATCGAGTATCGCTTTTACATCGAGTTGCTTTAATAAATCGACTACAGCCTGCTGTAATGGCTGATAGTAACCACCTTGTAAAAAAGCTCGGCGCGCATCTACTGACTCGGGTGTATCCCCTGGGTTTTTACTATGTTTATGTTGCACAACATGTAAATTGACATAGCCTTGTTTAGCCACATCGTAACTATGCCCTTGCTCACATCGCCATGTTCTTTCAGTTAAATTTAGAGGCTGACGACACACAGGACACATTAAAATTTGCTTAGCCACTTTTAATTATTCTCTTGTTCTTTTTGTTGTAAATAAGCCTTTGCATGCAGTCCCACGAAGGTGCGACCTGCATTTGTTCCCTTAATCCATTCATCTACCTGAAATAAATCAAACAGACCTACTTTGATCAAAGTTGGAATTGCAATTTTCAATTCTTCCTCAATTTGTCCTCTTTCCCCTGCATTATATAATTCAATATTGTGCAGCATTGTCGCTACAGTTCCTGTTTGAACCTGACTTCCATCTTTAAGTACAACTTGAGGTAATACTTCGCCCTCTCCAACTACTTTTTGATTAATCACAGATAATTGGTCTAGACCAGCAACTTTTGTCATTCACCTCTCCAATAAAAAAAGCCAGTAGAACTGGCTTTATATTGACACTAAAATAAGATCTATCGCAATTTTAAAGTCATTAGACCTAAAACTACTAATATAATTGTAATAATCCAAAAACGAATCACGACTTGCGTTTCTTTCCAGCCCTGCTTTTCATAATGATGATGCAGCGGCGCCATTAAGAACACACGTTTATTACGCATACGCAACGAGCCGATTTGTAAGAATACAGATACTGCCTCCATTACAAATACACCGCCCATAATTGCAAATACGATTTCTTGGCGCACCATAACTGCAATTGTTCCAAGCATCGCACCCAAAGCTAAAGCGCCAACATCACCCATAAATACTTGAGCAGGATGCGCGTTATACCAAAGGAATGCTAAACCTGCACCAATCATGGCAGAACAGATCACCACAAGCTCAGAGGTATACTTCACATACGGAATATGTAAGTAGTTAGCGAAACGGATGTCACCCGACAAGTAAGCAAATACGCCCAAGCCCGTAGCAACCATGACAACTGGCATGATTGCCAAGCCATCTAAACCATCTGTTAAGTTAACTGCGTTAGAAGCACCATTAATTACCAGATAGGTAAACACAATAAATGCTAAACCTAACGGAACAATTGAGAGTGGTATTGAAAGATTCTTAAAGAATGGAATCAATAAATCCAACATGTTAGCGGTATGTTCTGCATTGGACTGTTGAGTTGCGATTAAATACAACGCAATACCAGCCCCAAGGGAAGCAACAGAAGTCCAGAAAAACTTCTTACGTGCAGGTAAACCCGCATTGTCTTTATAGCGAATTTTAATCCAGTCGTCTGCCCAGCCTACAGCACCGAACACAACCATTACACCAAGCACAATCCAGACATAAGGGTTAGATAAATCAGCCCATAGCAAGGTACTAATACCAATTGAAAGCAGAATTAAAATCCCGCCCATGGTTGGTGTACCCATTTTTTTAGCATGATTTTCAGGAGCAAACGAACTTACTGCCTGACCGTATTTTAACGCTTGTAATTTACGAATCATGATCGGCCCAAGGACCAGACCAATGGTCAGTGAAGTTAATACACTGAGTAAAGAACGTAATGTTAAATAACGAACGACCTGAAACGAGCTGTGATAGCCCGCAAGTTGTTCAAACAACCATAACAGCATTTAAAGTTTCTCCATCAAATCAGCCATCAACGTTTCCATATGAGTAAAGCGAGAACCTTTAAACAGGAAACTCATGGACTGGGGTTGATGTGTTTGGATTAGATTAATTAAAAATGGAAGCGCCTCACCTTGTGTCTGAAATGCTTTCATTTTATTAGAATGAGAGCCTGCACCCTCGAGAGCAGCTGGAGCAAACTGCCCAACCGCAATAATATGGTCTAAAGGAAGCTCGGCGAGATCACGCCCTAAATCATGATGCTCTTGCCAACTGCTATCACCTAACTCACCAATATCCCCCATGACCATCACTTTTACGCCTTGTTGCTGCAACAACACTTGTGCAGCAGCGCGCATAGAAGTTGGATTGGCATTGTAGGTATCATCAATAAATAAGTAAGGTGACTTTTGAATAAAGTTAAGACGACCTTTCGCTCCCTGAGCTTGCTCTAAACCTTGAACAATATCTTCTAGTCCAATACCAAGTGCTAAAGCAAAAGCTACGGCTGCGGTCGCATTTTGAACATTATGCTCGCCAGCAAAAGGAAGCTTAACAGCACTACTACCTTGCGGTGTATGAAGGTTAAAATTCGTTGACTGAGGCAATAATTCAATATCTGTTGCATAGACATCGCCTCCTACACCAAATGTAGAAATGCGATGCGCCTTTGCAGCTTCAAGAATTTCGGCAGTAAAGTCATCTTGTTGCGGCACGATTGCAACGCCATTCGGTAAAATATGGTGATAAATTTCCGATTTAGCGCGGCAAATACCTTCACGCCCACCAAATTCACCCAGATGAGCTGTACCAATATTTAAAATACCTGCAACATGGGGCTGAACAATTTTTGAGGTGTAATCAATCTCGCCTTGATGGTTTGCACCTAACTCCATCACCGCATATTGATGTTCCTTGCGAAGTTCTAGCAACATCATCGGCACACCAAGGTCATTATTTAAATTGCCTCGGGTAATTAATGTCGGTGCTAAGCACGACAATATACTTCCCAACATTTCTTTGGTCGTCGTTTTACCACTACTGCCCGTCAAGGCAATTACCTTTAATTGTCGGTTTTGCTCACGGCGATAAGCGCCAAGTTGTCCTAAAGCCAAACGGGTGTCGGCAACGACTAATTGAGCAATATCGACATCTAGCGGACGTTCAACAATGGTGATTTGACAACCATTTTCAGCAACTTGCGCAACGAAATCATGCGCATCAAAACGCTCACCTTTTAGCGCTAAAAAGGCATCCCCAGTTTCCGCATGACGCGAGTCCGTCAAAATACGTTTAATTTCAGTTTGAGGGATCTGGTCTTTATGCCAGTAGCCCTGTGTTGCCTGTTGTAATTGTTGAGCTGTCCACGGTTCCAAAGGCACGGTACTGGTGGTTGAAGTATGCATAATTTGTCCTATTGTGCAGGGTAAGCAGCGTCTACGGTATGATGTTGCGCAGCAATCGCTGATTGCACTTCGACAACATCATCAAACCAATGACGTACGCCATTAATTTCTTGATAATTTTCATGTCCTTTACCAGCAATCACAACAATGTCGCCAGGCTGAGCCTGTTGTGCAACAAATTTGATTGCTTCACGGCGGTCATGAATTTCATGCATACGGTGCCCTGAAAAATCGATTTCTTGTTTCATGTCTGCAAAAATCTGTTCAGGGTCTTCTGTTCGTGGATTATCAGAAGTCAAAATAATCGGGTTTGCGCCATCTAAAGCTGCTTGAGTCATAAGTGGACGCTTACCGCGATCACGGTCTCCACCACATCCAAATACTGCCCAAAGTTGATTCGAAACATGGCGTTTTAATGTTTTAAGCACTTGAATTAATGCATCTGGTGTGTGCGCATAATCAACAACAAATAAGCGATCACCATCGCGAATGACCTGCATTCTGCCTGGCGCACCAATCAGTTGAGGAACGAAAGCGACTAGTGCTTTTAAATCAAAACCCGCTTGTTCAGCAGCGATGAGTGCTGCCACCAAGTTTTCGACATTAAAATGCCCCAATAACGGACTTTGTACCGCAAAAGAACCATGCGGACTCACTAAATTAAATGTTGCCCCAGCTAAACTGTAACTTAGGTCAGTAATATAATAATCGGCAATATTCTGAGTAAGTGAATACGTTAAAATTTTTGGTTGAGCAGGATTTTCCTTTGCTGCATTTATCATAAGAGCAGCATGCTCATCATCTAAATTAATAATAGCTACTTTTAAAGAATTGAAACGGAATAAAAGAGCCTTTGCTTCTGCGTAAGCTTCTAAAGTTCCATGATAATCCAGATGATCACGACTCAAATTACTATAAACGGCAATCTCAATAGCACAGCCATTTAAACGTCCCTGCTCTAAACCATGTGAACTTGCCTCTAAAGAAGCAAAAGTCGCACCTTGTTTAGCATAATCATGCAATGCATTTTGTAGGTGTAAAGCATCAAGCGTAGTATGAGTTGATGGCGTTAAGTCTGGCAAAATACCATTACCTGTAGTACCCATCACGGCACAACGCTGTTGTTGTGAGCTAATTAATTCAGCCACTAGACGCGAAATTGTGGTTTTACCATTTGTACCAGTCACGGCAATAATACGTGCTGGCGTCACAGGATCTATACGCTGTAAATAACGCTCTTGCCATTCGCCCATACGTTGACGCACATCAGGACATACCCACTCATTTGCCACACCCAGCTCAGTCTCACTAATGATGGCAAGCGCAGCATTCGCTAAAGCCGACTCAGCAAAGGTACGCGTTTTTTCAGGTTGGCTATAACTGGTCAAAGCGATAAAGATCTGGCCTGACTCAACCTTACGGCTGTCTAAACTAAAACCATGAAAAGGCTGCTTAGACCAGTGTGCATCAATCTCGACTGGATTAATTTCTTGAAAAGAAACAGACATAGCTTACCTGCGAATAGGATTTACTGAAGTATCAAGGGGCTTATCAAGCGGCACATTCATTAAACGCAATGATTCTTGCATAATGCGTGCAAAAACAGGGGCCGCAACCAAACCGCCGTAATAACGACCTTGTGGATTTTCAACAACGACAATAACTGCTAAACGAGGATCGCTAATCGGAGCTACCCCGGCAAATAAAGCACGGTATTCATTATTTGAATAACCTTTGCGGTCTGCACGAAGTTTATGAGCCGTACCCGTTTTACCGCCAACACGATAACCCGGAATATTAGCTTGTTTGGCAGTACCACCCGGCATAGTTACTTGCTCGAGCATAAGCAAAACCTGATCAGCAATTTTTGGAGCAAGAACTTGCTCACCTTTCGGTGCTTGATCGAGCTTATGTAGGCTTAAAGGCATTTTCACCCCATGGTTTGCAAGCATTGCATAGCCTTGCGCCAACTGGAGAATAGTTGCGTTTAGACCATAACCATAAGCCATAGTACCGATTTGAGAAGAGTTTAATTTGCTTACGGGAAGCACTAAACCAGAGCTTTCGCCAGGGAACTTCACAGCAGAACGTTTACCAAAGCCAGCACGATTAAAAAAGCTCGGTAATGTTTCCTTAGGAAGTGATAACGCAATTTTTGCCGAACCTACGTTTGAAGATTTGATAATTACGCCACTAACCGTCAAAGCACCATAGTTATGTGTATCGCGAATGGTATGCCAACCTAAACGCATTGAACCAGGTGAAGTGTTGACAATCGTATTTGGTGTGTATTTTCCAGTTTCGAGCGCAGCAGAAATCGTAAAAGGCTTCATGGTAGAACCCGGTTCGAACATATCAATCGCACCGCGGTTACGCATAGCATCTTTATTAGATAAGCCGTTTTTATCATTCGGGTTATAAGATGGCCAACTGGTCATTGCCAGAATTTCACCTGTTTTAACATCTACAGCGATTGCTGTTGCCGAACGGGCATTATTTGCAACGCCAGCAGCAGTCAACTCACGATACATAATATATTGCAAACGAGAGTCGATACTTAAAGTGATGTTTTCGCCTGGCTCACCTTCACGAATAACCTCTGAAACTTTTAAGCGGTTACCACGTTTATCACGAATAATTTTTTGCTCACCATCCACACCTGACAGTTGTTTATTCAACTGCATTTCCAAGCCTTCAATCCCTTGGCCTTCGCTATTTGTTAGACCAATAATCTGAGCATTTGGCTGTGGTTGAGGATAATAACGTTTATACGTTTTCTCGGCATAAACGCCTTGGAAGTTACCCTTTGTAATCAGATCTGCCTGTTGTGGTGGCACTTCTTTTTTCAAAACTAAATAACGAGAACGTGGACGTGCATTCATCTGTTTCTTAAGATCGGCACGGTCTAAGCCAACCACATCAGCCAATTCATCAAGATTCAGGTTTTTATCTGGTAATTGGCGTTTTAACTTACGATTATTCGGATCTTTCTTTAATTCTGCCGTAATTTCGTCATATAAATGCTTAGTATCAAAATAATCACGCGGATCCATTACGATTTTCATGATCGGAGTACTGATCGCTAAAGGCACACCATGGCGATCGCTAATCACCCCACGCATTGCCTCAATACGTTCCGTACGCAAAATATTGGCATTGGCCTTGTTTTGTAAAAAGTCTTTATTAATGACTTGCACATAAAATGCACGTGCAATTAATACAACAAAACAGAGCAGTACTGTTGCCCAGAGCAGATAAAACCGCCACATATCAAAGGCAAGAGTTGGTTTTTCCGAAATAGACTGCTGTTTTTTCCGTGTTTGCTTTGTTCGCTTATCTACCATACAGCAAGGCCTTACTTATTTTGCTCTGAGGTCATCGGTAAAGAAATTACCACCGTTTCTGCAGCAGGTGGCGAAAACATCCGTAGTTGGGTTACAGCACGCGTACCAATCTGTGCTGTTGCACCGAAGGTTTGTTGCTCAATAAGCAAACGCCCCCATTCAGCATTGAGATCATCACGCTCACGCATATAAGAGCTAAGCTCTCTATAATCATGTCGATATTCAAATACTTGAAATACCACCATCATGGCACTGATAAAAACAAGTGCCACTAGTACGGTATATACCACAACTTTTTTCACCACTTTATTTTCGGTGGTTTCAATTTCATCACTGCTTTTCATTACGCGCCTTTTTGTTCCAAGCGTTCAGCAACCCGAAGCCATGCACTACGTGAACGAGGATTCGCTTTTACTTCTTCTTCACTCGCACGAACCCGTGAAATTTTCTTTAACCTTCTTGTATCTACCTGTTGCTGTGGCATCCCCCAGCCAAAATCTTCTGCCAAAGTCGATTCTTTTTGAATAAATTGTTTGATCAAGCGATCTTCAAGAGAATGAAAGCTAATCACAGACAAACGTCCTTTTGGTTTTAGCAAGTCTACAGCTTGTGGTAAAAATACTTCAATATCATCTAGTTCTTTATTAATAGCAATACGAATTGCCTGAAATGTACGTGTGGCCGGATGCTTATGTTTTTCCCATTTTGGATGAGCTGTTTTAACAAGTTCTGCCAACTGTGCAGTCGTGTCGAGTCTTCCAGCCTGTTTAATAGCTTTTGCAATACGTCGACTATAACGTTCTTCGCCATATTGATAAATAATATTTGCCAATTGTTCTTCTTCAATTTCAAGCAACCACTCAGCCGCAGTTAATCCTTTAGAGTTATCCATGCGCATGTCTAACGGACCATCTTGCATAAAACTGAAACCACGCTCAGCTTGGTCGAGTTGAGGAGATGACACGCCTAAGTCGGCCATAATACCATCAACACTCATCACACCAATTTCCTGCATTTTTTCTTTAATATCAGCAAAACTGGCATGAATAATAGTAAATCTTGGATCTTCTTGTGCCAAAGCAGCCGCAACTTCCAAAGCTTGAGGGTCTTTATCAAATGCATACACTCGTGCATTTTCATCAAGTTTCGAGAGCAATAAACGTGTATGCCCACCTCGTCCGAAGGTTGCATCGATATACACCCCTGTTGTGCGATCTGCCAATAAGCTCTCAACGGTCTCAAAAAGTAAGACAGAAATATGCGACATAGGTGTTAAATCATTGCGTAAAAATGTAACTGCACATTATCACCTTGTTTATGACCAACGCCAAACGGCTTTTTGTAGGAAAATATTAATTTTTCATAGATAAAACCGTTTTGTTAGCATTTTTTAAGCAAAAAAAGAAAGCAAGCTCACTTTTTTAAGTTTGCTTGCTTTCTTTATGAATATTTACCTTTTAAGTTTTCTTTTTTGACTCGTGTTTTTAAATCATTTTATTTACTGCTTACCATCATAAATTTGATCAAAGACAGCCCCATTAGCAAAGTGAGTTTTTTGGGCTTTAGCCCAGCCGCCAAAAACATCATTAATAGTAAATAATTTAATTTTTGGGAATTGTGCTGCATATTTAGCGGCCACTTGAGCATTACGTGGTCGGAAATAATGTTTAGCAGCCAGCTCTTGCCCTAAGGGTGAATATAAAAAGTTCAAATAACCTTTTGCTAAAGTTCGATTACCATCTTTATCTACGGTTTTATCTACAATCGCGACGGATGGCTCTGCCAAAATTGAAATTGAGGGATAAACGATTTCATATTTATCTTTATCAAGCCCTTTAGTTGCCAATAAAGCTTCGTTTTCCCATGATAATAAAACGTCACCAATTCCACGCTCAGCAAATGTGGTTAGCGAACCACGCGCTCCCGAATCAAGTACTTTTACATTGTGATAAAGTTTTTTAACTAACTCACGAGCTTTAGCATCATTCCCACCAGGTTGTTTTAGGGCATAGCCCCATGCAGATAAATAAATCCAACGAGGCGCTCCCCCTGTTTTAGGATTAGGGGTGATAATTTCAACACCTGGTTTTGTTAAATCATTCCAATCACGTATATTTTTTGGATTACCTTTTCGTACTAGAAATACAACAGTAGAAGTATAAGGTGCAGAGTTATTTGGGAATTCTTTTTGCCAATTCGGCTGGATAAAACCCGCTTTCACAATCTCATCAATATCATTTGCTAACGCTAACGTTACAACATCAGCTTCCAGCCCTGTAGCTACCGCCCGGGCTTGTTTGCCCGACCCACCATGTGACTGTTTAAATTCAACATCCTGTCCTGTACGCTGCTTCCAAAACTTACCAAAAGCCTGATTATATTCTTGATAAAATTCACGGGTAGGATCATAAGAAACATTTAAAAAAGAGGTAGCCGCCTGAGCAGCTGTTACGGCCATTCCCAGGTACACAGCTACAGCCATTATTGATATTTTTTTCATTTACAAAATCCATCATTGGTTTTAGTTTTACTATATTTTTAATTTTATAATTTACAATCAATTACTTATATTAATATATTTTTTATTAATCTTTTTAAAAGATATAGATTAAGATGGCTAAGTTATTTCATTTTTGAAAAATTTTGTAATTATTCTTACAACTTAATGAGGGCATTCACTTTATCTACACATTAATTTGTTAAATAATGAAGCGTAAAGGATACATATGGTCTACATTTGCGTCGACCAGATTAAAATATAGGTAAATTTTGTAAAAAGTGTGACACAGTTCCACTTTTTTATTAAGATTTATGTTTAAATCGTAGCATTACCGTAATTTTACATTTTGTTAAACTCAAAAAAAAGATGAAATGTAATGAACAGAGGGGATGATTAATAATGAAAATTCATTATGGAAAAGCGTTAAGCTTAAGTTTGGTGCTAGGTTTTGCATCACAATTTTCTGCAGCAGCAGTACTTAAAGATACTCCAAACAAAACTGGATCAGATAAGCAGACTTCGCTTATTGAAAAAGCTTTAGATCAGCAGAAACGTAATCCTATTGTATTACCTTCTACAGATGATGAGCTTAAAGTACTCAATACTATTCGTGTTACACCAACTCAAAATTTTCTTGCCGCTCAGCATGAGCGTTTTTCACGTTTTGTTCAGGCAATCTTTCAGCCGCATGCTTCTTAAAACCTGAAACATCCCCTCTTCGTTTCAGTTTTAGCCCAGTCTGATGTTAAATAAAACGTCAGAATACTGGGCTTTTTCGTTATAATAGTTTCAATTTTTATTTTGACCCATTACCTATGAAAGTTCGTACTCGTATTGCACCTTCCCCTACCGGTTTTCCTCATGTCGGCACTGCCTACATCGCTTTATTTAACATGTGTTTTGCGAAACAACATGGCGGAGAATTCATTTTAAGGATTGAAGATACAGACCAGCTTCGCTCTACACCAGAATCTGAAAAAATGATTTTAGATTCATTGCGTTGGTTAGGTCTAAATTGGTCGGAAGGTCCAGATGTAGGTGGCCCTCATGCACCGTATCGCCAATCTGAACGTATGGGAATTTATAAGCAATACGCATTAGAACTTGTTGAAAAAGGTCATGCTTTTTACTGTTTCGCTACAGCCGAAGAACTAGACCAGATGCGTGCAGAACAACAAGCACGTGGTGAAACACCAAAATATGACGGTCGTGGATTGAAGCTTTCTCAAGAAGAAGTAGCACGTCGCTTAGAAGCTGGTGAACCCCACGTCATCCGTATGAAAGTACCTGAACAAGGTATTTGTAAATTTAATGACCTATTACGCGGGGAAGTTGAAATTCCTTGGGCACAAGTCGACATGCAAGTTCTTCTTAAAAATGATGGCTTACCGACTTATCATTTAGCGAATGTGGTTGATGACCATTTAATGGAAATCACTCATGTATTACGTGGTGAAGAATGGCTTCCATCGGCACCGAAGCATCAGTTGCTTTACCAATATTTTGGTTGGG